>Ga0209208_10006521_pt1 | contig 16076 bp, 10 predicted proteins | sample S1TSphfallax_3_FD_187694 | JGI IMG/M metagenome (GOLD analysis project Ga0209208, IMG submission 187694) | Host-associated microbial communities from peat moss isolated from Minnesota, USA - S1T2_Fd - Sphagnum fallax MG (SPAdes) (version 2) | ecosystem: Host-associated > Plants > Peat moss >...
ACTTCCATCCCAGCAGCAATTGTAGCTGGCATGCAGATACTGCACCAGTGAAGACTATGGACAGCACCCATGATGCTGAAAGTATAGCACAACTACAGCAGCCATCGTCATTGCCACCCAAAGAGAAGGTCCTGACAGTGAAGCAGTGGCAGCAGCAGAATGTAAGGCCACAACAGGCTAATTCTGCAGAGAAAAAAATTGCGAAGCGAGCTTTCCTGTCCTGTGTATATGACACCAATGAGCAGCAGCAGATGAAGGGTAGTAGTCAGAAAGAATGTGCAACCAAGAAGCAGCAGCAGGAGGAGATAGAACAACAACAACAACAATCCATTGAGGAGGATACAACACCAACTACGTCTTTGGTCATGAGTCGAGTGCAATACTGGAACTCAGTGCACAAGTCTGCATCAAGTGATGAAAGAATGAGCTCAGACTCCAAGAGAGGTAATTGCCCGTCGATAGGATTCATGCAATTCTCCAGGTCATGACCAGGCTTATTTCAATGATCTTTGAAATTCTTACGTGAAAGAAGACACTCTAATGATTTTACTCCACCATGAAGAAGAAGTTGAGTACAATGGGTTGCACGGTTACTTACCTTTGTTGCTCTTCTTCTTGCCCCATTTGGAGATGTCTAGCATTTCTGCTGACATTGCTCTTGGTGGGTACAACTGGCTTCAGCTGGACGGAAGCGAGAAGGAAAGGAAGGAAGAACAGATAGTGGGGAGACAAATAGTGTCTCCACCACCTTCTCGATAGACTTGGGTCCTTCAGAAAGCTCTCCCATAAACTATGAATCCTGCAGTGACATTGAAGGTTCTGCTGATGGGTACCCTGTGTCATCATCATCTGCACAGCAACTTTTGGCATTGGATGTAGATTTAGATGTCACAGTCAAAGAAGATGCCATGTCTAGATCTTGTAGTGATCTGGAAATCCCTCCCTGCCCCAAGCATACCTCAGTTTCTCAACAGCAATCTGCTCCTTCAAGTGGTGCAAGAAAGTGCAATATTATGATGTTGCAAAACAGTAGTCCCAAGGACAGACCTATTTTGGCTGCAGTTGCAGCAGCCCATTGGGAAAATGTTCATCTTGCTCAGTCCCCACCTCAGTTGTGGGATGGCAAAGGTGAACCAAATCTAACTCACAAATACAAGGAGGTACTCTTCTTCTGTGCTCAAAACCTGCAACACTCCTGAAAATTTGTGATCTTTGGACCCCTGATGGTGACGGTACTTGGGAAGAAGGCCTTGGATTTAAAAAAAAAAACTAAATCCAAAATCAAGTCTTTTGGCAACTCACTCATGTTTTAGCTTACATGTTTTGTGAGAATGTGACTGATGTGGTGGGGTGGATTGGTGGAAACAGGATCAGAAAGTGAACTGGCGTGGAACACCCTTTGAGGTGCGAGTTGATCGTGCTCTGGCCAACCAATCAGATGTGTCTCCCAGGTGCAGTGTTAACTTCTGATGACCCTCTTCACTTTGTTGATTTCCCCCTGTGCCTGAAAATTTCATGTCAACAAAGATCCTCACTCAGGATGAAAAAGTCCTCATTTTAGTCATCCCATCACCCTGGAGACTCACCCCCTGAGGCTTTCAAGGACTCAACATCACATTTGAAATCTAACCATTCTACATCTTCTGGAACTGATTTCTAATGGGGGTTTTGTTCTGTGCAAACAGGGCACTCTTTGGAGTCAACACAAATCCATTGGTACGAAGCAGCCTAGAGATGCGCTAGTAGTCTATATGTTGAATAGCCACACCTTGCAGACAGGGACTTAGTGTCAGAACTGGCGACAGAAAACCTTTGTATTCAGATCACTTTTGTATGATAATAAAGGATCTAAATACTGCTCTGCATATGCTGGGAGGGACAAGTCCTACATGCATGCTATGCTGCCATGTCAAGTTTTGAGATCCCGGGGATTTGTGGCAGTGAGAATTAGTGAAGTGAGGATTGGTTCTGTGTGCTCAGCAGCAGCTTCCTGCACATGATGGGGATGTGCTGTTGCTCTCCTGGGCACTGTTGCTCTACAGAGCTCAACTGTTGCTGTCCTGAGCAATGATAACAACTCCTACTATTGCTCTTTTGACATTACAGTCATGTACACCACCATCCACACACAGCACACAATTTCAGTTTCTCAAGATGGTCAATTCCGCAATTCATCAAATGCCTGGGTATTGTCTTCTCTGTGATTAGATGATCAATAGCTTGATTTTGAACTTCCTAAACCCAACTCCATCTCAAAACAAACCAAAAACAAAAGCATCACCGTTTCTAGTTTCAAAGTGATCTATGAATGAAAACAGGTACTTGTTATTCTTACTTAATTAAGTAGGCAAGTTGAACTATAGCTTGAATGTAGGTGTATCTGAATTCAGAAATGTGCAACAAACTCCATGCTGGAGGCTGGAGAAAACCAGAGATGCAAAAAAATGTCAACAATCACATTACCAGCAAATATGAATGCTTTCTGTTGTTATTGAAACATTTCAAGGTTTCTTTTTCTAATCGTTTTTTAAACTTAGAGAGGTGGGTATTTAATCCGCGAGTTTTTGTGCCACATTATTAATAACAACTTCTTGTTTTGCGATGCCGTGAATTCTTTTCACAAGTGCTCTGCTCTCAGTTACTTTGCTCCATTTTTAAAAAAACAATAGACATGGCTTGTCGAATTCCTCAGGAATTAGACTTGTACCCTATTGTCAAAAAGAAAGAAAGAAATGAAGTCCATTGATACAGAATACAATTGACAAGTTGGATATTGGGCAGCAAGGAACCATTTGTAGGACTACAAAATCTATGAGACAATGATTTGTATGTTTGATCAGCACTTTTTGAATAGTTTACTATAGCTTCCAGGAGACAATCCATAGCCAACACACTCAACAAATCAGAACTATAGAACTTGATTTTTGAGGTAGTCCGATTATCTATTGGAATTTGTGTCTTTGAATAAGTATTCCTTCGAGATCACCATCAACAAAAAGTGGCCAAAGAATCAAAGCGACCTAGAGGAAGACAAGTACAAATCACCAACACTTGTTTATTGTAGGGAAATAGATGCAATGGTGCCACTAGTGAGAGCAGGCCTTCAAACTCCACTTAGAATGTAAGCATCTTGGAGCAACAGTGACGCCAGAATGTCAAAAGTTATGGTAGAAGCATCTAGGGGATTGGACGACGAACTAGGTCTGAATGTTGAAGGCTCTCCATAATACTACCACAAACGAGGCCATTGACATCAATGACATCTCAAAACCATGAGAAAGTAGTAGAAAACTGTAGGAGTGTCATTTGTAAGACCATGAAATGAACCAACATTATTGAAATGGAAGAGATGAGCTAGAGCAAGATATGTATTTCTTTGTGTGTTTAGTTCTTGATCATGGCCATTTAGGGAATAATCCATTTTAAGATTTATGATGAACTAGATCACTAAATTTTCTTTTAAGAGTTGACAAATGAAAATGATGATTTGCTTGAACAATTACATCCAAAAGAGAACCATTGGAAAGTAATTTGCAAGACCATCAAATGAATTAACAAATCAAATTAGAAATTGAATTATTTTTTGCCCACAACAATTTTGGAAATTTGTATTTTGATTGAACTAGGATGGAAATTCTATTCACTATATGACACATACTTTACACAAAATAGTTGATGTCACTAGATTCCATAAAGATATGTTGAACACCGATGCAATGTAAGATGTAGAAGGATAAATGAAATATTTATGTAAATTTGAAAACAAGACAATTGGGAAATGGTTTCAAATATAATGAAAATTACATTCATAATTGGAAAACACACTCCACACGAGATTGATTTCACTTGCAATAAATATATAAAATAAAATTTCATCTCTTGATGTGGTTATTTACTAGTTAAATTAAAAATTTGTTATCAAGTAGCCACAAACTTTATTGGAAATTGTTATGTATTGTTATATATCATTTAGATATTGCTTACATATTGTTAGGTATAATTCCCCACTACATGGCACAACAATTGTTACAAATTTTGACAATATGAATAATTATATACATTTGTGTGTCAGCTTGCCAAACTGATAAAAGTGAAAGGATTGATCTAATACCATCATCATTTTGATATAAAGAAACTTTGGATAGAGATATTTTCAAAAATAAATGCAATGATGAGAAAACCAAAAAAACATATGATCTCTATTTGGCATCCATATAATGTGTACAAGCCAATATGGTCTTCCAACTACAAAGAACCCAATTTTTTTATAAAATTTTATAGATGTAAAGGATGGTTTGATTGAAAATCCCCAAGAATCATTTAAAGTTTGAGGCCATTTTGAAAGCAATGATATATTAAATTATCTTCTAGATAAGTAATAGGTTTTAAATTTTCTCTCAAAAAAAAATTGTTTTTTGTGGGGACAATTCATGAATTTTTTTACTTTCCTTCATGTGTGTTTCAATCATTACAAGGTAAAGGTCATTCTTACAACCCATATTATTAATGTGGAAAAGGTATGCGGAAACAAAGAACACCCAAAAAAAAATAGGAATTACATGGGTAGAATATATAATTGATCCCAAAACTAAGAATTAAGAACGATTATTCCAACAAATAACATTATACTATCAATCTTGTTTGACAATGATTATTCCAACATTATGGTATGTACAAGCTTCAACACAAATACTACATGAGTTCCAAGAAAATGACTAAAAAGGAGTTTTTTTTCTTTTAAAAATTGAGATAAAAACAAAGTTTGGGGAAAAACATAAAAACATCATTAGAGCTCTTCGCCCAACCTTAGGACCACCCAATGGGTTCATAAACCCAATGATCCACCCCTGAACTCAAAAAAAAATCCTAAACATTTTCTAATGTTTCATCATCAATGAAAGCTCCAACTCCGGAATGATAACCTCAAGAAACTATTCGTGAAGGAGGTGAAGCCAAGAACTCTAGAGCTAGGGCTTGAGCTCCTTAGCATATGATGGTAGCAGAAAAGAAATCATAGGATCCCAAAACATTTCATCCTCTTCGAATGAAAGGAAGCTCCTTGGTGGAGATGACATTCTACAAATAAAGAAAGAGGAAAGTGTGAGGCATACAACAAAAAGAACTAAAGGAATGCATAATATTGATGCAAGTGGACAACTTATTCATAGTCAAGCAACATTTTCGAACATTTCTTGACAAGAGAGTTAATATTGAAGTTATGAATATGTTTTGTGTTAGGCTCAGGCATGGCCACTTCAACGAGAGGTTTTAGCACCTCTGTAAAAACCTCCATATCTGACTCCAAAGCTAGGATGTGGCACCCAAGGTTTTGGTAGGCCTTGACAATGTTGCCTGCAAGGTGAAAGATGGTTAGACAATTTTTTTGATGCAAAAATTATGAATGATTTTTTTGAGGAAGGGCACATATTTGTGAATGTAAATAAATCTACAACAAAGGATCTTATTTTGGAGTAGATATTGATCAAAGCTTGAATAGTAGCAAGATGCATTTCCTTTGTGGCCCTAAAAGGTTTCCTGGCCTTGGATATAAACATAAAAGCCCTATCCGTCTAATTATACAACACATCCTCATTCTAAACAACAATAGAATTGTTCACAAACTCATTGGATGGTGAGGAAAAGACGAATCTCCCAGTACTTGAGAAGCTCCCATCAAGGACCTTAGAAAAAATATTTGCACGCCTAAGGAAAGTCTACAAAATTAGAGACAAATTTTAGCTAAAGTTGAAAAGAAGAAAAATAAAAAGTTAATTTAATGGATTGAAATGGAACCTTGAAAGATGGGTTTTCATTGCTCATGAGTGGTAATGAATTCACCACAACCCACTTCATCCGAATTTGGAAACCATAACTCTCCAGATAAGACTTGACCTCTTGCAAAACTTTGAGGTCATCTAAGTCAAATAACAAGATAACCCCATTAGAGGCCAAGAAGATTTGGGCAAAATAAAAAATTCCAACAATGTACTCAACAAAAACATGGTTTTCATGGCTAGGATAGCTTGCAACTACTGTCCAAGTATAGTCATATAATCATATTTGGATTTTAGTCATTGTCATTATTTTGATTACAACCATTATTAGGACTACATGACTATAAATATGACTATATGTAATTATATGACTATAAATTATGATGAAAATTATTAATCATGTTGAATATAGTTGGCATTGTTTGACCAACTATACAAAATTTAAATAAATATGAAAATGTAACTAAGTTTAGTACAAATTGGCCTACATTTAACCTAGGTTTGGCTTTGGTTTAACCTATTTAAACCTCTATATTTTATTTGATTGAATTTAAACCTTTAAGTTTAACATCTTCAATTTAACTTCTAAGATCAAATTTCATTCAATTAAATTTACAAGTTTAGTTTAAGTAGCCTCATTTAGTCTACGTATATTTTTAAAATTTAATTTAAAAAAAAGTCAATCTTGCCCTAATTAAAAAAATAAAATCCAATCCAACCAAATTTAATTGAAATAGACTAAATTAACATAGTTTAGCCTAAACATCTTGAATTACCCAAATTTAACCAAGTTTTGATTACTTTAGTTTAAGTATCCAAATTTTACCAAATTTTACTTAAGTAATTTAATTTTGTCAAATCTTGCTTAAATATCTTAATTTGATCAATATTTGCCAAATTTAACCCAATTTACTTTGAATAACCTAATTTAACCAAACATAGTCTAATTTAACCAAGTTTAATTAGCTTTTGTCGAGTTTAACCTATTATAACCAAGTTTAACATAAATAACCTATTTTAACCAAGTTCAATTTAAATAACCTATTTTTGCCAAGTTTAGCCTAACATAACCAAGTTTAACATAAGTAGCATGAACCTTTTTGAAGTTTTGCTTAATATAGTTTAGTATTGCCTAATTTATCCAAGTATAACCTAATGTAGCTAAGTTTAACCTAAATAATTTACTTTTGCCAAAGTTGGCATAATATAGCCAAATTTATTTTAAATAACATACTTTAATCAAATTTAGTCTAATATAACCAAGTACTACCAAATATAACTTAGTTTAACCAAGTTTACCATAAATAATTTACATTAACCAAATTTAGCCTAGTATGGCTTAATTTAGCCAAATGAAATTTTGTACAACCTAATATAGCCTAGTTTAACCAAATATAACCTAATGAAACAAAATATAATTTAGTTTAGCCAAATTTAACCTAATATAGCCAAATTTACCCAATTATAACTTAGTTTAACCTAAATACCCTACTTTTGCCAAGTCTAACATAATATAGTCTAGTTTAACCAACTATAATTACTATAGCCAAGTTTAGTTTAATATAGCCAAGTATAACCAAGTATAGCCAAAGTTAACTTAAATAATTTACTTTTGTCAAGTTTACTTTAATATAGCCTAATTTTGCCAAGTATAGTTTAATATAACTTAGAAGTTTAGCTTAGTATAACCAAGTATAGCCAAGTATACTTTAGTTCAACCAATTTTAACTTAAATATCTTTGACTTTTGCCAAGTTTAGTTTAATATAACCTACTTTAGCCAAATATGGTTTCATATATCCAAGTTTAACCTAATATAACCAAATACAACCTAGTATAGCCTATTATAGCCTAGTTGAGCCAATGATAGCCAAGTTTAATATAATATAACCAAGTATAATCAAATTTAACACAAATAATGTATTTTTGTCAAGTTTAACATATTATAACCTAGTTTAACCAAGTATAATTTAGTATAACCAAATTTAGCTTAATGTAATTAATTATAACCAAGTATAGTTGAGTTTAACCAAATTTAACTTAAATAATTTACTTTTGCCAAATTTTGCTTAGTATAATTTGGCCAAATATAATTTAATATAACCAAGTTCAATGTAATATAACCAAGTATAATCTAGTTTAGCCAAATATAATCAATTTAAACTTAAATAACCTACTTTTGTCAAGTTTAGCTTAATATAACTTAGTTTAGCCAAGTATAGTTTAATGTTGTCAAATTTAACTTAATATATTCAAGTATAACCAAGTATAATTGACTTTAGCCAAGTTTAACTTAAATACCTTACTTTTGGCAAGATTATCCTACTTTAACCAAATATAGTTTAATATAGCCAAATGTAACATAATATAGCCAAATTTACCATAAATAATTTATTTTTGTCAAGTTTAGCTTAGTATAGCCTAGTTTAGCCAAATGTAGCTAAATTTAGCCTAATATAACCAAATATAGCTTAGTTTAACCAAGTATGGTTTAATATAGTCAAGTTTAATGTAATATATCCAATTATAGCCTAGTTCAACCAATTATAATTAAGTTTAACATTAATAACCTACTTTTGCCACATTTAACTTAATATAATATAGTATAACCAAGTTTAGCTTAATACAATCAAATATAGCCACGTTTAACCAAAATAACTTACTTTTGTCAAATTTAGCTTAATTTATAATTTAGTTTAGCCAAATATAGTTTAGTGTAGTCAAGTTTAATGTAATATCGCAAAGTGTAGCCAAATATAATTAAGTTTAACCTAAATAAAACCTACTTTTGCCAAGTTTAAAGTATCATAGCCTAATATAACCTAGTTTAGCCAAATATAATTTAGTATTGCCAAGTTTGGTTTAATATAACTTAGTTTAACTTAGGTTAAACTTAAATAGCCTAATTCAGCTTAAGAAGCCCCAACGTAAATTAAATTGCCTAGGTTTAGCCTAAGAAGATCTAGATTTGCTTAAAATAGCATATGGAGGCCTAAGCTAGATTGTTGGGTGACCTAGGTTAACCTAGGTCAGCCTAAGGAGGCATAGGCTAATCTAGGCTATAAAAACTTTTTTTTTATATGTTTGTGATACCTTGACTTGCTACATAAAAAATGTGATGGTGTAATGGCAAAGGACTTTGCCCCTCAAAGTGGAGGTGAGGGGTTCAAATTCTCTTACCTTCATCCTACATGCTTTTTAGGTTCCTAGGGGAGTATTAGTGGGGTAGCCTTCCTAGGAAGAAGGGTTAAGTGGTTAACATGTAGCCTAGTTAGGTCGCTTAGCCTAGCCTAGCATGTAGGCTAGGTCACCTAGCCTAGGGTGCTTAATATAGGGCTCCTAACCTAATAAGTGGCCTAGGCTAGGTCCCAAGTGTCATTATTTGATTAAAAATTGACTACCACATGACATCATATAATTGGGTAGGAAAAATAATTTCATTATTCTAGATTGTCACTGTTCACTATAAATGGTTAATAAAAATTTGAATTCATTTTAAGCTACCACGTGGCAACAAGACATTAATCAAAATAAATTATAACTATATTATAAAATTAAATTTTGGCCATTGAAGATGTCTTGCAGTCATGGAGGGCATAATTGTAAATGGCATTTACAACTACGTCATTTTTTGTGACTAATGGTAAATACCACGGGGCCATATGGATTAATAATCATGTAATGATGGCCAATCATACATGTGGTTTAAAACTACAGTGCCAATTGTATTGTAATCATATTTTCCATGTTTGGGCGTAGTGTAATCTTCCAATTTCACACAAGAATATCATTTGGGTTCTTGGATATGAGAGGAATAAGGAGGTTTCTAGGAATGTCAGTAGTGACAAGCTGAACCTTGCCACCAGGACTCATTTGCATAGAATGAAAAAAGAGTTAGTGCATGCAAGACAAGCTATTATAACTATGTTGTAAAGGGAAAAGGAATGTAATGTAAGCATACCTTGTGAAGTGAACTTGGAGATTGGCTCATACTTTAGGGGCTAGGTCTGGGATGAAATCTTAGTTGCCACAATGGAATGCCATGACAATGGGAGGACCATGTGGTGAAAGCCAAGAAGCATGTTGGAGGTAATAATAATTAGAGTTGGGCGGGATGGAGAAAGTTGGAATGGTCCTTGTTGAATGCATTGTAGTCCATTGGGAGGAGAGGTGGGAAGTTTAGGTAGGGTAGTAGCCCTTCTTTCTCACCATATTGTTTGTTGTTTATAGACCTAAAGTTTGGTTTGAAGGAACCTGAACAAAGGTGTTTAGATTTACATTGGAGGAGGGAGGTTCGATCATTTTCTCTTTCAACTTTCCCTCTACATTGGAAATAATTTTTCACCTCCCACCTTCAACATGTGTTCCTATAGAACTTGCAAGAGTCTCCATAAAAAAGGGTTCAATACCCTCCCTCAGGGGATTTCTAGGGTGTGGATGCTATTTTTTGGATAGTTGAAATACCAACCACATTGGAAAAGATGGGAAGTAGGCCAATGCTTGAGTAGGTCTTTTCGAAACATAGTGCTATCAGCCTTGGGGTCACACCAGATGTCTAAGAGATTAGGGAGCTAATCAAGGCCACATGGAATAACAATACATGGTAGAAATACTTGTAGGGTAATGAATAGTGCCTTCATAAAGAAATCTAATAAATGGCTACCAACTTTCAATGCTGAAACAAGGGGAAGCTATGTGGTGATATAAAAAAAAAATATGCGAACCAACAAATGCTCAAAAGTTAATTTGCAGTATATTGAAGATGGAATGAAGTCGTATAATTAGAATACCTGTACAAAACCCATTTGACAACCTTTTTGTTCCTAGAGTGCTGCTCCCATGATTTGCTTCTTTGGATGCCATCCTTAGGCTTGAATTTTTGGAACAAGCAAGTCACCCATAGCAGCAACCTCCACAACTGTATATGTGAGGAGAGAGAGATCATATTCAGGACCTCTTTCACAACCAAAGAAAAATCGGAGAATATTACATCAAAGAGCTTGAATGCCTCAATCCCAAGTTGCAAAAACAAGAGGGCAATAAGAAGGAACATCTTGCAAAAAAAATAAAAAATGTTTCATCCAAAAATAAAATACTTGATACCAAAAGGTTGTTTTATGCAACCATTTATTGAATTGGGAGTTAGAAAATCTGGGCTTGGGGAATTTTTTGGCCTCCTTTAGAACAATAGACTCATTCCACATCCTAAGCTAGGACAACTTTTGTTTCGTGGAGACGTAGGAATACATGAGTATCTAAAGCCTTTCTTTCAGCATTTCTAGCTCCAAATTCATGTCATAATGAACCTATATCTCTCTTAAAAAATTTGCATCCAAAGAAAGATCACATACTAGCAAATGCTTGCAAATGCTTGTAAAAGGCCGAGTAATGATCCTTCCTAACTTGCTCCATAGTTCTTTTAATTCACTCCTAAAGCCTCAATGGTGAGCGGTCTTGAGTGTCAAGGTAATTTTCATAATACAAGTTGAATATAGAGGAAAAGCAAGGTCTTGAAAGGAGTCCGAAATATATCACACCTTATACATATATTCAAAAAAAGCTTCTAAGGTCAAGGAATGCCATGTCTTGTGGGACTTGGATTGGCCTTTCTTGTAAACATCTACTAGTAGCACCTCCTTGAACTACTCCAAGGGGATAATCCTAAGAAATTCATGAACAAGATTGCGTTTAACGTGGTCTAGTTCCGCCGACTTGTAGAGATTCAAAGAGGAAAGAGAAAAAAATCCTTTAAATTTAACTTAATATAGGAAACACAATGTTTTCTTACAGAAGATAGTGAATTATTTGGTAGTGAGGAATGCAATGAGCACAATAATAGTGCAGAATGGTTTGTTGACCTTGTCTCAACATCACCAAAAAAGCTTGTTAAATCAAATGTGATCAGAACAATGGAAGACCAGGGATTTCAAGCATTTAAATCTCAACAACTTGACAATGAAGCAACTTAAGCCAATGCTTTTCTTGACTCCGATGAAGGAAAAGGATCTACCGAATCAACTTAGAACTTAGAGAAAGAATTTTCTGGATTTCCAAGATCATGTTTAGTTCTTGAACCTCATGATGAACCAAGATCAAAAGAGAATGGTAGTTGTATCAATGGTGAAGTTGGCACAAAGAAAGAGGAATATCCAAGCACAGTTGAAGAATTGCAGCTTGAGAATGTTGAGAGACCTATCAAGAGGCGGGGAGATGGAAACAACATATTTTGTTTGGTCGTCCTCCTTGGGGGTAAGGGGGTTAGGGTTAACACGCCCTTCATAAACGCGTTTCCTTGGTTACCTTTCCCATGGAATGGACTTGTTCACCTATCTCCCCCCCTTCAACACAACAACCCTCATTAAACTAATGAATGAAGAGGAAAAGGAGGCCCTTTTGGAGGACCCACGCATTTGCCGAAATTATCTTGCCTAGGAGAGGCATGTTGTTCGATTTGAGGAGTAGCGTGTGGCGGATGCCAGCCGGCGGGTAGCTTAGAGAACTGCACATAGTGATGCGCAGATTGCGGCGGATGCCAATCGGTGGGTAGCTCAGAGAGCTGCGCATAGCGATGCGCAGATTGTGGCGGATGCTAACTGGTGAACAATTCAGAGAGCTGTGCATAACGATGCGCAAATTACAATGGATGTGAATTGGCAGGTAGCTTAGAGAATTGTGCATAGCGATGCGCAAATTGTGGCGGATGCGAACCGGCAGGCAACTTAGAAAGTTGTGCGCAGTCATGCACAGATTACGACGAATGTGAATTGACGGGTAGCTCATAGACACTTTTACATTCCAATAGGCAACAGGAAACGTGTAACGTGGATCGTCAGGTTCACTAGGGCTAGCATGAGCAGTTGAGTGGAAGAGCATCGCTAAGAAGTTTGAAACATTGACCGTCAAACACTTAGTGCCCAACGTGAACTAGATCGCGTAAACCAAGGTGGGAACCAAGTGATCCCTTTGGCGTGCTATGAATTTGACGGTAGCCATCGTGGTCTTTGCCACACTTTAGGTGAAATGACCATCGTGTGTGGTAAGTGTGGTGCTTTGCACTTTTTGGAGGAGTGTGTCACATCAAGTTTGTGCACCAATCCGTAGTTTACACTGTGTTGCGTGCAAGGTAAAGTGACGTTGCCCCCCTTGGCACCCCCACTAGAGCCGCTCAGGTGGCTTTTTACAGGTAATGAAGCGAATGCGAAAGACTTTCGTTAGTGCATCCGCTCTTACAACAGTGCGTTAGCCTTCACGTTTGTGGGGGCCAACCTAGGTACCAATGTTGCCCAAGCTGACAATTATACTTACCGTCTTCGCGGTGAGTTTTACCATAGGATGGGGAGTCTACTTCTTCAGCCTGGTGAGGCGCCAAAATTTGCCCAATTGTACATCAACGATTCGCATGTCAAGCTTGGTGGCAAGATGGGCAATTTTGGTGGTTTGAATAGGGACACCATGCAGTTGTTGCAAATGATGTTACATGCATACAACCCCTATGCTAGCATTTACCAAACAGTCGCGGAACGGCTCTAACGTGAGGTTATTGAGCTAAGTCTTCATTTGGTGAACGACCACCGCAGTGATTTGCAAGGTTACCATGCGCCCACTATTGATGAAGTTGGCGCATTGATGGTTGGGGGCGATGTGGATGAAGTAGACGTATGTGACATTGTTGTGCATTCGACCAATGGCTATTTTCAACGCGTCTCTCGTTGCACAGTGCATATGCACCATGCACTACATCCTTCTCTTCCTAGATGGACGTAATGGATGGCATGACGACATCCCATTGAATGAATTTCAATGGGATGGCTTTGGGTTCATCTAGGATGACAAGAATGCAATAGGTGGTAAACATAGTTCCACGTGCATCACCATGCTTCAGTTTTATGCGTACATGCTGCAGCATCACATCAATGAGGAATGGATTCTGCGAGCCGGAAAGCTTTTGTAATAATTCATTGTTGATGCGTATGCATGTACTGAACATAACCACTTGAAGTTTATTCACGAGAAGTAGTGATAGTTGCGTTGCAACTTGTATAATGGTCTTCAAGATGCACTGAATGCTGGTGACATTTTCGGGAACAATGTCGGGCAAAAGATGATTCTCTTGTTGTCGTTCTAAGGCGGTGAGCGCACCATGGGCCAATTGTACTAGGATGCCATGGCCAGGGTTCGCAAATTTGGTAAGTTGGACCTTTTTGTCACATTTACCTATAATCTTAAATGGAAATAAATTATAGATACAATTCTCTTGGGGCAAAATACCAAGGATCGCCCTAAGTTAGTAACTCACATTTTCAATTTGAAACTTGATGCCATTTTGAAGGACATCAAAGATGGTGTTCTTGGCAATGTGATTGCTAAAATTTGGGTCATCGAGTTTCAAAAGAGAGGCTTGCCCCATGCGCACATTTTGCTCATTTAAAATGAAGTGTCGAAATTGCGCACCACCAAGGACTACAATTCGATGGTATTGGCCGAGATTCTGGACCCAATACATCCTGAGGCATACAAGACGATCACTTCATGCATGGTGCATGGGCCATGTGGTCCATATTTTCTCAACGCACAATGCATGGAGCAATGTCGCAACCTTAGCCTTGGGCTCGTGACCAAAGCAAGGGTTTGCAAGGTTACGGGCCAAGAGGGAAGCCGGAAGTTGCACAAAATACTCCCAAAAGTGTGAAAAGGTGTGAGGGAATGAACCCCCACACCCCAAGGGAGTTCCACTTTGGGAGTTGGAGTCCCGGTGGACTCCCAAATCTTCAAGGGGCGATTTAAAAGGTTAAAACTCCATTGATTGAAGAGTTTTTTATGTCAATGGAAAGCCCTTGGAACGTAGATATCTAAAATGGGCTCGTATTGCCCATTTCGAGATCTAAAACAGAAGTTATGCCCAAAAGAAGGGCCAAGAGTCAAATTGGCAATTTGACTCCCGACCACTAAAAGTCGGGAATCGACCCGATTTCCGTGCGTGCAGATGGTGTGCGACATATCATTGAAAAGTTCTCAAGGAGGGCTACAACTTTGCTTTAGACCTCATCTCAATCCAAGGTCTGCATGCAAAGTTATGGCGCCCCAAAGTCACAAGAGTCCCAACCTTGGCGATTTCGAGACTCCCAAGCAGGGCTGGAAAAAACCCGATTATTTTTGCCGAGGCAATCGGGTTTTTGGTTTAATACAATAAAACCCGATTTTAAGCCAAAAAAACCATGGTTTTATTCGGCTCGATGAGCGGGCGCTTGCTGGGAGGATTCACTGCCAGAATCATCGTCAACGTCGGACTCGTCGTGCACGTAGTCGTAAAAGGCCGGCAAGTTGCTCTTGATGAACGTCAGTTTGTCGACGCTTCTTGGGTTGAGGCAGTTCCTCAGCTTTGAATGAATGAATCCAATGGTCGAGAAGTTTCTCTCAGAGGCGGCAGTTGATGTCGCCATACTGAAAAGTTTGATGACGATCTGGCGCAGATCGGGCCAGTCCTTGCCATCGACCAACCAGTACTGCAATACGGTCTTGGTGCCATTGGCCAGCATCTTGAAACGCGTCGAGTCCTCCACCTTCTCTTGTTCCGTCGCAATCACGAACTCGGTCCACTGAATGCCAATGGTCTGCGCTCATGTTTCATCGAATGAATCGCGGGGCTCGTCGTTTACAGGAAACTTAAACAGGACGTCCTCCAGTTGTAAGCGGTTGCCCCTCGGTAGTCCCTCTCCGATAAACCGCGGGTCCAACATGTACGACAAACCGTGCGCGTTGCCGTACATAAACTGGAACCGCGACGCGCAAGACTTGCACAGGTACGCGAGCTCCTGGTCGTCGATGATGCGGTTGTCCAACAACTACGAGAACTCTTGGGGCAACTTGTGGAAATCTGGCAGCACTTCCGAGATCGGGACTTTGTCGGACTGGTACTTTACGATTAGGACGTCGATCGGCTCCAGAATCGCGATGGCCTTCTTCAATAGCGTGACGAAGTTCGAGTCGGTGATCGTGTCTTTGACATCTTGGCGCTCTTTTTTCTGGGCCGCCGTTCCTTTGATGAAATCGCGCATCGAGACGATCGCGTGCAGATGTTGTTCTGAAGCGAGCAGGGTCTTGCATGTCTGCTGAATCATACCCCAGCGCATCGGACATGGGCGAACAAGAGCTCTCGCACCCGTGGTCTTCTGCATCTCTTAGAGCTGCGCCTTGGCCACATGGTGATTGTGAAAGAACTTGACAATATCCTTGCACTCGTTGATGAACATCAGCATATCTTCGAACGGGTAGTCGACCGGATACGTCGGTTCGGTGTTGCCCG
>Ga0209208_10006522_pt1 | contig 16073 bp, 15 predicted proteins | sample S1TSphfallax_3_FD_187694 | JGI IMG/M metagenome (GOLD analysis project Ga0209208, IMG submission 187694) | Host-associated microbial communities from peat moss isolated from Minnesota, USA - S1T2_Fd - Sphagnum fallax MG (SPAdes) (version 2) | ecosystem: Host-associated > Plants > Peat moss >...
CACACAGTTCTACCATAGAAACTATGACAGGGTTGTGCAGAACAGACAACCCTGTAATAGACAGACACCACCACTGTAGCTTTAAATATATAAGATTTACATCATAACTTTCACTTTGCTTGTAGCATCAATGTAAACAAGTTTAGTTGAAATGATAATACATCAAAACTAAAGAAGGAAGGTTACTATATGGCAACTTTCATGCAAGAAAATATGTGGTTAAATTTCTGGTTTTCACATTTGCATGGTCATTTGCACAAAATCAAGTGCACAACTTTTACAACACCCTGAAAGTGCAAAATCCAAGGCATTTTCATGTAAAGCCTTCCACCAAAGCCACAACATGCAAACATTCTTGACTTTCAATTTTATTGAATCTTGCATCATTTTGATAATTTGTCCAATTCATGATATCAAATGCAAATTTGTGCTTGTAAGACCTGATTCAAAGCACATATTTGGAAAATTGGCAAATTACCAACAAGGCAATTTTCCAAAAAAATTAGTCGTTTGGGTTTACAATAACATTTATTTCTATTTTAATTGAAATGACATGTCATCTTCCAATTAGCCATAACACATGTTTTAGATATAGCATCGAACCCCATTTCAAATGGATAATTTTTCATATTTGTAAAGTGGGCATGTTGGGTGGTTTGAAGGGTTTTTCAACTCATGCTGGTTACCTCATTGGAAACCTCTTTGCTCTATTCCCAATTATGTTCACAGCAATTTTTGCCTAAGTTAATGGTAAGCAGGATATATATCATGCACATTTAGGGAATGCAAGAATGGTGGAAAGCAATTACATCAAATTGTGTCGTTGGTTTCCACCAATGTTTTTTTTCAATTTTGTGATGTAGCCACAATTGCAATCACCTATAAGATAATTCTGTCAAATTTTGCCTATACAACAAAAAATTGAGAAGTCAGAGAATTTAAGCATCCTTTTATTGCCTTTAGCTGCATACTGGTCGTATAGAATCTGCTGATTTCCTTTTGAAAATTAAAATTTCCTTTCAAATTTTGGTGATTAGAAAACCCAAGAAGAGAGTTTATTTCCCATTTTTGAAAAACAAATTCACCAATTGGCTGCTGTCCACTGGTGACAACTTATAGAATAGAATATATTCACAAAAAGACCAAAACTCTGGCCCCTAATCATAAGGATATTCCAAAAGTCCCAGGCTTCTCTGGACCCAATTACGAGAATACTTAAAAACTGGCTTATGATGAATATTGCAAACATTCCAGGCTCTCTAACCACCTGATAATGAAATAGTTGCATTCCCCTTACCAGGATACATTAAGGAACATACTGAGTTTCTGTTACAAGAAACCAGCAGTAACAGACTACATATGAATGGAAGAAGACCCTAACCCCTTCTTGTTAGTTTCTAGGTTTCAAGTACAATTACTCTTCGACTGCATTGATGATCAAGAGTCAGATGACACAGAGAAGCCCTCCTCAGTGCCTTCTCTGTGCCACCCTGATATCAGATGCAGGAATCAACACAAAAGTGATACCAAAGCAAATGGACCTAATCAAGTTGGCACAGCAGAGGCTGCAGGACCTCTTTGCCCTTGACCATTAGTTGCACCATAATCACCTTCAAATTTGGCCATAGCCCTAATGGGGGCTCTGGTTTTCAACAGCATTTCTTCATACTCTGCATCAGGGTTAGACAATGCTGTCACGGCCCCCCCAGCCCCAATGCTAACCTCTCCTTCTGAAAAAACCAATGTCCTAATCACAATGTTCAAATCAAAAGATGAATTGAATGACAAAAAGCCAACTGTTCCTGAATATACACCCCTTGGTCCACTTTCAATTGAATCCAGTATTTCCATTGTCCTCAATTTTGGTGCTCCTGTCATGGAACCTCCTGGGAATGCAGCCTGGATGCATTTTATGGGAGTGATATCATCTCGCTTTGCACCCCTCACAGTGCTCACTAGTGTATGCACAGTTGTGTAAGACTCCACTGCCATCAAACTTGGTACATGCACAGACCCTGGCACAGATACACGGCCCAGATCGTTCCTCAAAAGGTCAACAATCATTAGATTCTCGGCATGGTCTTTCTCACTGCAAAACCCAGAAGGCACATCAAAACCAGCTTACTTTCCTTCAGAATGAAAGATCATGGCCCACTCAAGGCTCTCATCCAGCATAGATCTCTAATGAGCATTCTCTAGGATCAAATCCTAATTCATGATGTTACAGTTGGTATGGCCTCAGATGACACTGCCATGAATCTCTGATTGCAAAAACAGTATCGCAACCCAGGCCAAATCCATGAGATTGCAGAAATGTCTCCAGAACATCTCTGAAAGTACAATCCTGTCAATTCTAGCAAAACCAAAAACTAATATGAGAAGAATGATTGCAGTAATAGCCTTATGAGTGTCACCCACAAAGTACCCAACCATCACCTTCATCATGAATCAGTAATGAGCTACTGTGACAAAACATAACACTGAATGGACATCTCTATGCCTTCAAAATCTGACCAATGCCAATAACAACTTTCACCAGTGCAGAATATCAAGCTTCATACCACACTGGACCTTGAATAGACCAATCAAGATATGAGCCCAGGTATTTTGTAGAGTGAAAGGTTATACTAGAAGTAGAGAAAGAGACCCTACTACAGACAACTAACAATGAACAGGAACAGTTTTGGTGAAAGAGCTAATATGGTAGTTAGCATGTTACCTGTGTTGCAACTCATAACGAAGCCTTTCATCCTCCACTTGTGAGCTACCACGTGGCAGAGTTCCCTTAATGGGTTTTGCCTCCAGTGTCCCACTGCGATCTAATTGCAGAAACCTCTCTGGAGAAGAACAGCAAACACAGGGGCCATGGTTCCCAAAATGCAGCCATGATGCATATGGAGCAGGGTTCATCTTCCGAAGTGTAAGATAGAGCCCGAAAGTGTCAAGGTCATTTGTTTTCCTTCGAAGCTGTGTTGTCAAGCAAACCTCATAACTTTCACCATCCCGGATGTAACTCTTGCATTTAGTGACATCACTTATGTATGTTGCCTTTGATTTTTCGGTTGTGAATGGAGGTATGTATGCCTCCTTTCCAGTGTTAATGGATGAAGTGAACTGTGAGGATTGCCTTCTTTCTGCTGCTAGGTCTATTCCACGCTGCCCCAGAGCTGTAATCCTTTGTATTGTCATGCTTGTCCACAATTCAGCAGCTTCCTTATCAGATTCAAGCTGTGTCTGCAGCCCTCTATGAAAGCCATTGCAATGCATCTGACTTTCATGTTCCATGCTAAGGCCAGTTCCTGACTGCCCCTTCACTGTCCCCAGATGTGTGGACAGGGACTCCTGGAACAAGGCCAGAACATAAATGTCGTCATTCACATGATCAATAACGACTGCTCGATCTGCCAAAAAGAGGGCTGCATCTGGAAGGGAGGACTTATGACTATTGGATTGTACTCCACACTCCACTTTCAGCTCATACCTGCAAAATGTGGAGTCCAACACTTAAGATATAGAATTTGTAGAATAAGGGCTTTGGTGCTGGAGTCAAATAAGGTGTCATTGTAGAGAAGAAATAGCATGGAGTCTTACACACAACTACAAATTGTGAAACCATCTGACAAGGTGCAGGTGGTAGGAAACGCACCCTAAATAGCCGACATAACCTCCACAAAAGTCAAAGGGAAAATCTTCATAGTCAGCCTCTAGACAAGGTCGCGATTCAAGCTCCTGCAAATCCAGCCAGTTTCATTTATGTAACTTCTAATGCACATTTTACCTTATCACCTTTAACACTACCATGGGAAATTGAACCAAGATGTACCCATGTTTGTGCACTTGTGAGTGTGGCTAATAAATGAACAGAAGACTAGACTGCAAGTATGCGTTATACAGGGATGCACATGCACAATGCACAGAACTTATGTTTCTGGGTCAAGTCATGTCAGTGCCATATCTCTTAACCCCATGGGACAGGTGACATATCTCCTTCTTGATTGCATAGCTCTTATCAAGTATTCCTTATGGATACTGAATGCTCATAAGTCTACATGATTAGATATGGGATGCTGAACAAGCTATGATGCCCCTATGCTTCCAAAATGTCTGCCATGTGATGTTGAAAACCTCAAGTGCTAATTCCACACCTAATATTCACCTGGCTAGAATTTAAGAGCTTGGACAGATTAAAGTTCAGGAATGTCTCTCGGTACTGTTACTTTCACCCAATCATATTGGTCAAAATAAGTTCCAAACTTCATGCTTGCAAGGCATACACTTCAACGAGGAAATGAGGTTCTAATTAACACAATAGGAATGAGAAGCAAACCTTGTTCAGAAAGTCAAAGAAACCTTCTTCCAGAACTTTTTGCTTGACATGTCCAGCAGAATCTTCTATTCTTAATATGCCTCCTGCTCCTGTTTCTCCTCTACACAATCCAGTTAAGTTGATTTGATATCTTTGGGGCACATGAGCTCACCTAGCTAAGAGGTTCATGAACTGCTATCATTCCTTATCCTAGACATCATAGCCAAAGCATGTCATCTGCACCAAGTGAATTCAAATCAATGCCTACAGTGCCTCTGATACACAACCTAATCAATAAGTTCTTGTCTGGAAGCAGAAAACCAGAGTCCTACACCATGAACTGCATAAACCCAGGGTTTAGCAAAATTGAGCAACAAAAATTATCCTTCCAGTAAATTTGAGCAACTGGAATTGATACACTTACATAGAATAAGTTAGCCGCCTCCACAATGGCCCACCTTTACCCCCCATATATGAAAATCGAGCCCCACCCTACACATGTGACAGAGCGTTTTGGACTTTATAAGGCCACTGTGTAAAGCAACTCTACAGTCCTCAGTGCATGTCAGCCACATTGTGAGTTATGTTAATTGAACTCTTTGCTGCCTGCCATAAAAAAAAACAAATCCCTGATCATAAGAGCACAGACAGCCCTACAGTAGGGTAGGATCAGCCAGTATAGTAGTGTAGACATCATCACTGCCTTGCAAGCAGTTGTGGTAGCCACAATGTCAAAGGGTCAGTCAACATCTTATCTAGAGTGTAGAACCTAGAAGACTTCCAGGACTTTGACAGCAGAACCAAGTTAGTTACAGCCATCAGAAAGCCCCCACCTCTGAAGTTGCCAGAGGATGAGACACCATGAGGAGCAGATGGCAACACACTGCATCTGACTCCTTCCATGAATGTCAATAAGCAGACTTGAATAGATGCAGACATATGCACATATATTTTTCATTGAAAGATTATGAGCTCATGCCTGATCTCGTGTAGAACTGTCAAGCCAGAAAGTGTCTTCTGCTGCTCCACTCCCAAACAGCTCACAGAAAATATTTTCAGCCTTCACTGCAAATCCTGAAAGCTTCTGTGAATGAATTCGCAATGCAATTTTTGGAGCTGCTGATGTGCTCTGTCCTACTCCATTGACAGAAAGTTCCACCCTATCATCTGCCCACTGCATATTTATACCTGCAACATTGGGAACTGCAGCACTGAAATCTTTGTTCTTGTCATTGCCAAGATAAGTCTGTGCAGCTGGGACTTCTTGCTTTGAATTTTTCATTGCAACCTGCAACAATCATAACAGTCCCCATTATTCAGGATATTCTGGCAGCAGCATATTTGATGAAGGACCAATTGGAATACAAATTGCTGTTTCAGAATTGCCTTAGCTATGATTCCTCTGTTATGACTATATTTGCAAGCAAAGTCATCTTCAGCATAAAACATGCAGCAGTCTTCAAAAAAGTTGCCCAGCAACTCTAGGAACTGGATCAAAAACATTGGAGAAGAGAGGCAATGAGCAAAATTTTACCTCTTTTGCAGGCTGCCAAGGTTGCTGCTGCCAATACTCCTGAGTGATTTTGCTGAAGTTCTCAAGAATCTGTCGACCATATGCTGTGGCCACACTCTCTGGATGGAACTGACAAAAAATATTCAACATCAGGAGATTAGAAAGTCATGGTACAGAAAGGAGAATACACCATGCAAAAGAGACTCCCTTATTTGCGATGTACATGTCCTACTGCAGGCATACACCCTGCTAATAAGAGTCCAGTTGCTGTTGTTGTATAACCACAGACTGCCCTATTTGCAACAGAAAGAGCAAAAAAAGAGGAAACTAAACACTGGTTGAATGCAGAATCTATCCACACCTGGACAGCATGATGAGGGCGATGCCGATGAGACATAGCCATGAGCAATGCTCCTTCTTTCTTGATATAAGGCACAGAGGGAAGTTCTGTCAACCAGGATTGGTTGTTAGAACCATCAAAAACATTTCCCACAACTAGATCAGGGAGTGAGCCTTGCCGCCGCCACACCAAGCTCCCATCTTCATTGTGCATCACCATTCCCTGGTCTTCTCCCAAGTGAGATTGCATCCAAACACCATCAAGAGTGCTAGAGTTTCCACCAAGAAAGTTGCAGGACCACGCAGAACTCTCCAGAAAAGAGCCTGCAGATGGAGCTCCTTTGAAGGAACTGACATAGTTGCTATCTGAAACTACTGTCCAAGCTGTTGGAATCAGATCCTCTGGCATTGAAATTGCATCAATCACCAGAGAGTGGTAGCGCACAACCTGCATCAAAGGAGTAGCACTCTGAGCATTCACTTGAGAATCTCTGGCTAGTCATTACACGTGTTAGTGCTGTTGGCTGATTTCACAAAGAATAGGAATCCACCTTGAAACCTGAGCCAGCACCAGAGGGTATGTCCTTGAAGAGTGGATGTCCATTGTGTTGGATCTCACTGCATTATCCAACAAAACAAGTACTAGTTAAGAGCAACTAGATCCTGGCTAGCACCTGCAAGGAGGTCTGTGGTCTAAAAAGCATCCTGCCACCTACAACATGTGATCAACATCACTCTACAATTGTGGTTATCTTGCTCTTTAAGTAGCATCACTGGACAATAAAACCACAGACTTAAGGTGAGGGGGAGAAACCCTAGGCCACCCAGTCTCAGGTCAGAAATAATAAAAGCAAAAGTTCCCAACACCATCTTCAACAGTTCTTGACCATGTGTGTTTCCCTGAAGGGTGGACTTGCTTGCAATATCGCACAATCATGGTACTGACTAGAACTGACCCATAAACCCTGAACAATTCATGACACAAGGCACTCCCAAAGAAGCAACAATGATCTTATGAATCTCTGTGATTGCAGTGTTATTCTCAGGTAGCAAACAAGATCAAACCAATAGGCCTCATGCTCCAATTCTTGCAATATCCCATAATCATGGTACTCTCCAGGAGTGACAAATCCCCACCCACAAACCCTAAACAGTTCACAACACACAGCACTCCCAAAGGAGCAACAATGATCTTATGAATCTCTGTGATTGCAGTGTTATTCTCAGCTACCACACAAGATCAAACTAATTTTCCTTGTACCACAATCCTTGCAATATTACACAACCATGGTACTTACTAGGAGTGATTAACCCTACCCATAAGCCCTGGACAGTTGATGATGCATAGTATTCCCTAAGGAGCAACAATGATCCTACAATTGCAGCATTATTTTCAGGTACCAAGCTCATGGGCCTAGTACTCCAATTCTTGCAATATCCCACAATCATGGTAAGTACTAGGAGTGACAAACCCCACCCATAAACCCTGGACATTTCACAATACATAGCACTCCCTAAGGAGAAAGAAATGAGCAGACACATCTATGTGTTCGGAGCATTATTTTCAGATAGCAAACAAGATCAAGCCAACGGGCCTTCAAGTACATTTAAAGCTACAATTCAGTGTTCATAGACATCAGAAAAAGGAGTTTGCAGGTTCAGTCAGAGTACATGCCAAGGACATCAGGCTGCTAACAAACTAGTTCTTATGCCAGAGAACACACCTCAACCGGCCATGTATGGGCTCAGGAGCATGAACAACCTCAGCTCCATGGGCGCATCCCAATGCCTGCAAAAAAATTGCAATGGTTCAGACATTGTACTGTGACAGGGAGTTACGATAAAAAGAGAGCATTCATCCTTCCCCACCCACACTGTTTTCAACTTTGAAGGAGTTATCTGCATAAATTAAAATTGACATCCACCTGCAGAAGCCAGCAGGTGCATAAAAGACCTAATCTCTGAACTACAGACCTGAAAGTGAGGTACAAAAAAGAAACCTGATGGCCCAAGCAGACACCCAAAATTGGAATATCAGCACACTCCTTAAGCAGCTGCATACATATCCCTATCACCAATGCATCCCACACTCCCATTCCCCCATTCTCATCAGCCCTTCACGTAAAGCATTCAGGGTCCAAGAATTGAGACAATCACATTCAACCCAAATCGAGCAGTTCAGTATGAGTCATGGACACTGCTTACCAATATCTTTTGGCCGTGTAGGAGTTCCAGGGCCAGGCGATATGACAACATTGTGGAAGGCACGCTCCTCATATAATAAGTGGCGCAACTCATCAAAGGTGATCTCATCATTCTTCAGTACAATTGGTGCCACTGTCATCATCACCACCATCATCATCCCAATCATGTACAAGCTTACTTGATATCCAGCATAGAATACATAGAAATGGCATCACATTGTGCTGATGATCAGCAGGAAAAATATACCCTAAGTCTTGCACAAGCTCAGAACCTTCAAATCAATACTGCACCTTCAACAGGTGAATACTGCCCCAGAAACTTTCTTCTGAACTAACCAAGAATGACATTCATGAGCACAATGTGTGCAAGTAACATGTGACAACAACCAAACCCTAAGATTTCCAAAGGCAGGGCAGACCTCCATTGATGACAGAGAGGAGCTGAAAGAGGTTATATGTGTAGCTGTCGTAGTTGTCCAGTATCAAAGTTCTGATCGGCTGCTGCTCCAGTTCTACATCCTTCCCATCATCATCCCTCCCGCCCTTGCTACGGCAGCAGCTATGGGATTCAGATGAGCTCCTTCCGGTCCTCCATCTATTGCACCGACTGAAGCTCCCGATAGCCTCGCTTTGTTTCCATAGAACTAGAGGCCAAGGTTTGCAGGTGCGAGGCCAGGAGATAGACGCCGCCCTCTTGGCTGCAAACACAGATCCCTCCCGAATTCCACCAAATCGCGAGGCAGAAGGATTGCAGCTCACAGACGGTACGGTGGCCATACGTGCTACACCAGCGCGTCTGGTCGATTGTCCCGAGCCAAAAAGCACTTCACATTGCCAAATCCGTGACTGTTTAAGAACAACTCTGGGTTGTCTCCTTGCGCAAAACAAGATCCCTCCCTCGATCTCTCATGGTTTACACAAGCGCGGGAGAGAGAGAAACCCGACAAAAACACACAAGAATTCCACCAAAAACAAAGGGAAAAATAATTCCCAAAACCCGCTTAAACCTCTATTTTCAAGCTTTTCTCTCCCATCTCTCGACTGGCGCGTTCCAAGTCCACTCCGCCGCTTCCCACCTCAAACCCTAAAACAAAAACAAACGGAACCCAAAAAGAAGAAGATATTCACCCGCTTCAAGAAACCTATTCCTAAACCCTCCGTGTCTCTTTCTCTAAAATCCCGCAACAGACTTACTCGCAATCGAAGATCTACTCCCGCAAACCAAAACCCAAAAAAAACCAACAAAAACAGCAGCAGCAACGGCAACAAAAACTACGCAACAAACAAACCAACTTCCTATCGACACTAGATTACAAACTTCACCACAGAAAACTGAAAAAAAAGAAATCCGCCTACACCGGAGAATCAAAAACCCCACCCCAGCACGGAAGAATTCTTCACCACAGAGAGAGAAAAAAACATTAATCGACGCGGAAAACCCACACGGAAAAACGAGCAATCAACAGTACCGCGCCACACAGAAAATCTTGAGGTCCTGCAGCGTCTCCAGCCTCTAGCATGCACCAGGAACCACCGAGTCCGACGATCCGCAGGGGAAGATCACAGGCAGCTGATGAGCCGTTGAGCCCAAAACAGAAAGGCACTCATACGAAAGCTCACATTCCGTTCGTTCGTTGGTTTGTTATGCAGCGAAGCGAATCTTGGGTTGTGTTGGGATGCTCTCGCACTGTTCACTTGCTTGGTTGGTTTTGGAGAAATGGACGGCAAGGAATCAGGGTGGCGTGAGCAAGGGGATGATCGAACGGTGGCGAGTGGGCCGCAAGATAGGTACATAGGTAGGTAGTTATTTAGGTACCTACCAAATTTGGGTCACGTGCAGCAGCCCAGATGCAATGCAAAGTGCGGTTGTAAAAGGACTTACAATTGACGGCGACCTCATCACCGCCATCTCCTGAAACGTTAAGTCCAGTGAGAACCTCAGAAATTTTGTACCTATTAACTTACCACAGCATATACGGTAGTACAAGGGCAGCTTCAATACGTCTGTCCAATAATTAATTAATTAATGGTTTTCAAGATTCAAAAATTTTGTCATTGGAAAAAGTATTTCTTTGAAATTTTAAAATTTTCTACAAATAATATAATAAGTGTGGAAGATGCCCCAAGGTAACTATGGTATATATGTAGGCTGTGATTTGGTTCAGCAAGTAAATATTGAATAATCAATATATTTGTTTTTAGGGATTTAGTTTTCACACATGCTCATGAGTTTATTTTTAATTTTTTTGACATTGCAAGTATGACAAGGTTTTTCGAAATTTTCAGAAATATTTTTGAACATAGACTTGTAAATTACACTTTCTCTCAAAAACAAACATTTGTCAATGAAATGACAAATTTTGTTTTCAAAAATTGCTGCACATCAACTTTTGAATTATGCTGTTTTGTTATGTATAGAGTACGTAAGATTGTTAATGGAAGAGAAAGTGATGTCATATGTTCAAGTTGTCCAGTCTGTCTATTCAGTGTTATAAGAGTGCAGGGTTTTTCTTTTTGGCCGTTTCTTTGAAAATTCCAACACAATTTGGAATTTGAAAAAACTACAAATGTTTTTGAAGTAAAGTGGATTCTGGAAGCCATTCGTTTACTAGAATATATATATATCTATTCATTCATTCATTTTACACACAGCAATTGGGATAGCACTTTGCACAAAGTGTTAGTTATACGCAAAGACTTCCTCACAAGTTTCTTTTGTCTGTACAGCAAGGACTCTTGGGAACTGCCTGCCTTTTAAAACTCTGTAAAACGGACAAAAGGGAACATCGGCGCAGACACGAACGGGTTTTTAATCTCTTGCACACTCAAAAACAAACATTTCATGCCTTAGCTGCTGTCACCCTTAAGTTGACAGCAGAGGCTCTGCTATGTTGACACAACGTTCCTCACAATACATGTAAGGCGGCACTTGCTCTCCACAGAAATTCAATCACAGCCATCCATTTTAGATGTCATGTTCTGACAAATCCTCACACCATGTAAGGACCAAGCAATGGGGCAGTTCTGGGGATTTGGGTCCTGTGTTTTTGCTTTCATTGCACATCAGGCCCTCATTCCCACAACAACTCTTTTAAGTCCTTAACAATGTCCATAGGGTCTCGGAGTTTTGTAAGTCCAGGTTGTAAGGTGTAGGAGAAGGGCCAGAGTATATACCCTTCTGAATTTGAGATCTTGCCCGAAGTTGGTAGAGTATAGATGCTTTCAGACTTGGAATCCTAACCAGCCTCAAGTTGGGGTCGAAAATCCAGAAGGGTCTATACTCAGGCCCTTCTCCTATAGCATTGGAGTTTTTTTTTCCTTCCCCCTTTCTTTTTCGTCTGGTTCCCTCTACTTTGCGTTTGCAATTTTGCATCTCTCCTCTCTGCTTATCTATCGTTCCTATCTATCTATCGTTTCTATGTGTCCATTTTTTTCATCTTTATATCTTTGCGTTCTACTCACAGCAACACCATTTTACAACAGCTCTTCCTTTTATTTCCCTCGCTATTAGAGATATCCTGAAAGTGATCCTGTCTTTGGGCCTCCTTTCACCCCTTAACCCCTCTTTGAGTGGTATCCGCAAAGTAAGGAAATTTAATTAAATCTCAGTATGAAATGTTGAAGCTCAGGACGAAATGCTGAATCTCAGCATTTAATGCACAAGGTTCGAGAGGAATTATAGTGCCTTAACAGGTAGGAGCAGTGAAAATCTATGTAGTAGCAGTGGAGGCGCTCCGGAAAAGAAGTAAGAGAGGGTGAAACTCAGAAAACCATCTCTTGCATCTTGATGGTTTCCTGAGCTTCACCCCCCCCCCCCTTGAATGCTAATGTACTTTTTTGCGCCTGAGCGAACTAGCACTCACCAATGCACCAATGTGGATGGATGGTGCACTGACCGGTGCACTTTTCGTCTCTCCCTGTCCCTGGGCTAACCAAGGTGGTGAACTCAAGTTGACCTTTTTTTTCCCTTTCCTCAGCCCAGGTTTAATATTTTTTGGGAACTTTTCTTTTCCTCACCCCCCACGCCCGCCCAGGTCTCACCTACCTACATTTTAGACTACTTGCATATCGACCTTGGCCTCCTCCTTCCCCCACCTACCTACCCACTGATCTACTTACTTATTTACCCATCTACTTACTTACCTATGTACCTACACACTAAATCTCCACCAAGATAATGACAATGCATGTCGATGAAAGTATTGCAATATATTAGATAGGTTGTTTTATTTTCCTTCCTACTTGATGCGCTTTCAAACTATTTGATAGATTCAAATGTGAATTTAAAGTGAAAATAGCAGAAGAATAAGGAGTGGGGGACACATTCTCTGGCTCATAGCAACTTTGGGGGTGGAGGGGTGTGTTGGAGCTCCGAAATGGGACTAGAAAAAATAACAAGTATTTAATCACTCACACGAACCTGCACAAAACCAAACAACAAGTTGATTAGTGCATAATTACAACACTTTTGGTGTTAGAACGAACTAAAGGCAAATTCAAAATCACAAGACTCACCACAGCCCGAACTTTGGGGAAACCACCACCTTCCCCCTTATAGTATATTTTGTGTCTCTCCATGTGACCCACATCCAAATGGCATTTTGTTTAGGGACTTTAAAATGAGAGTCCCGAAATTCCTAAAGTTGAGACTCTCGTGATTTTGGAGTTGTATAACTTTGTGTGTAGACCTCCGATTGAGATGAGGCCTAAAGCAAAGTTGTAGCTTTCGTCGAGATCTTTCCAACAGTATATTACACACCATTTGTATGCAAGGAAATCGGGTCAATTCCCGACTTTTAATGGAAATCAAATTGCCAATTTGACTCCTAACCTTTCTTTTGGCCATAACTTGTGTTTTAAGTGTCCAAATGGGTCATGCGAGCCCATTTTAAACATCTACGTTTCAATATATTTCCAATGATATAAATAACTTTTCAATCCATTGGTTTTTACCCTTATAAGCGTTTTCTGAAAATTCGAAAATCCACCAAAACTCCAAACTCCCAAAGTGGAAGCTCCCTTGGGAATGTGAGGGTTCATTTTCTCACACTTTCCTTCACTCCCGGGCTTCCTCTTGGCCCGCAACCTTGCAAGCCCTTGCCTTGGTCACGAGCCTAAGGCTAAGGTTGCGACACTACCTACCTCCCTACTAAACCCTTGTAATTTTATGATTATTGAAAACAAAATTGTAATGACCCAACAGAAGGTATTGTAACTAAACTAAATTTCTTTTCTATAGCCTTATAAAACTCAACAATTAAATCCCATATGAAGGTATTGCAAATGAACTTGATATCTTTACTCAATACACATCAATCCACTGATGTAACTGTTCTTGTAATACTCTCATTGAACTTCCTCACAATTATTAGATTCCAAATTTGTTCCATATATTTAGCACAACTTACAAAAAACATATGTAAATTTATTAATCATCACATTGCCTTCATAAAAATAATGCACATCCATTGGATGATTTTATTGAAATTTAATATTACCAAGGCAAAGGGAAAATATCATATTGCACTTGATTTTTTTTTCATTAGCCTCATCAAACTAATGCATGAGCACAAAAAATTTACTAGTATGCAATACCCTCAATCCTATTAAATTATTTTCATTTTTTTTAATTCAACAATGCAATACCCCAAGGACATATTGGAAATAACATCTCCAGCTTACTACCCATACGCATTACCCTCATCAAGGTAAATGCAAATGTACTAAATCATCTTATTGTTTTGCAATACCCAAGTAGGCTTGGTTGTAATTATTTTATTTCATTTATTTCATCCCTGCAATACCCTACGGGCACATTGACCATATCATAGCCAACCCAATTCACACATGTATTACCTTCATCAAAATGATGCAATACTTCAAAGACAAAATAAAAATATCATATCCAACCATATTCACATCTACATTACCTTCATTAGGGTACTGCATATTCTCTTAATCATTTTGGTGTTTTGCAATACCATTAGGCCAATTGAAATTATTTCGTTTTACCTATTTCAACAATGCAATACCCTAAAAAACATACTGGAGATAACTTATGTTGACCCTATATGTAATACCTTAATATGGGTGTTAACCAATATTTAATTGCGACCTCACATAATATTAAAGTTTAAAAAATCAATTTAATTACCATACCCTTATTTGATTTACCCTATTCCTAGTGGGGTTATGCAGTATTGTCATGGGTGTATTAAGGTTAAGTTTGGGGTTAGGGTATTACATGGACCAAAACACTATCAAAGTTTATGTAATACCATAATGGTTGTATTAAGTTTAAAAATAAAGTTGATGGAATATTTTTTGTCTTGTCCCAAATGCAATGCATGACAAAAGTGTAAACATAATACCTTCACCGTGCATATATAAATTATCTCAAAGTTTGAATTATGAAATAGTGGATTTTTGTTGATGAAGGTATTGCACAAAATCATGCCTTTAGGCTTTAATGGAACTTCCACAAACATTTGGATTACAATTGGAATACCCTTGTGTACTAGCAATACATCCAATTCTTGTTCAATGCAAAATGCACACACATTATATATGGATCTTAATGACCTTGTTTCTATACAAATAAAGTTCAATTTTTTACAACTAAATATCTTTACATACATTCATTTCCAATGCCAATGGGCTATATCCATGGAGGCTAAATTAGTCTACAAAAATGTGGCATAGAAAATTCATGGATGCCATATGCTTGGTATAAAATGTGTATTAGTCCAAAAATGGAATGTCAAACTAATTGCTCTCACCTTCACTTTCACTAGAACTTTCATTAATAGATTTCAATGATAATCCATTTGCACTCTAATAGTGTGCCACTACATTTTGTGCAAATTGAATTGAATGTTAGTTGTATAAAATGTTAGTTTGCCAAAAGTATCTTCATCAAATCAACTATGAAGGCCTCCTTGGTGGTACCTTGAATCCTAAAGTGGACATACACACAAACCAATGAATATAGTTTGGAAAACACATGTTTGAAACACAATGCAAATTTAAAGTGAAAATCGAATATGATGGAACTTACTAGCCATGAATCATCTCCAATTCATGGTAATTCATAAATCAAATGATCTACTTTTCACACTCCTTTTTGGATAAAGATTTCGTCCAATTTTGGCTATCCTAAACATCTCCAAGGCCCATTACATAAGAGACCTTGCTAGCTCAAATTAAACCAGCAAGATTCTCATCACTCTTTAATTTGGTCATTACATGGGGAGGACGGACCACACACCCCATGTTGGAATGATTAATAAATTGAGCAACTTGGAATAAACAACTCTTACCAACATGGACATTAATGCCAATTTTATTCATAGTCCATCATTTCACAAGTAATCCCATTCACATGTGGTATTGGTCTTTGTTTGAGCAATTGCTCAACACACAAAGGATGGGTTTACCTTTTCCCACACACACAAAACAAAAATAAAATGGACAATTAAGATTACAAACCCCAAACAATATTGGAAAAAAAAAGGGAAAAAGGAAAACCAACAAGAAAAAATAGAGACAAATAAAAATTTCAAAACTTACAGAAAAAATAGTAATAATAACATCAAAAAAAAAAAAAAAAAACCTTGAAAAACAAAAATTTTTAAACCACCAAAAAATTTATTAAAAAAACATTTAGAAAAACAAGGAAAAAAAACAAGAGAAAAATATTTTATTTTAAAAA
>Ga0209208_10006523_pt1 | contig 16073 bp, 11 predicted proteins | sample S1TSphfallax_3_FD_187694 | JGI IMG/M metagenome (GOLD analysis project Ga0209208, IMG submission 187694) | Host-associated microbial communities from peat moss isolated from Minnesota, USA - S1T2_Fd - Sphagnum fallax MG (SPAdes) (version 2) | ecosystem: Host-associated > Plants > Peat moss >...
GTGCCTGGTTGTATTGTGCCAACAGCTGAGTTAATTGGACCACTGCTGGGCGGTTCTTTAGTTTTATGAAGAATCTCCAGTTCAGGTTCTAAAATATAATTTAGAACTCTCTTGATTCCAGTTCCGGTTTCACACCTAAATAGAACCAGGAACCCTCATTTCAAAGTAGTTTCTTCCATTTTTATTTGTATTAATGTATTGAGGGTGTTGAATAGAATAGGCTTATGTGTACGTGTGAAGAAAAATTGTTATTGCCAATGAAATTGCTTGAATTGGTGGTCTGAATTTTTTTCCTTATTCATCTCTAGTGTAATAGGGTTTGGTTGGTTAATGAGAATTTTAAAGGACCCATGGAAATGGTAGCAAGGGAGCACTATTTTCAATGTTCAACAAAATATAATTGAGTGTAGGGTTGAAGATACTTTTTTCAGGCCAATGGAATTGCTACATTTAGTAGTTTGATTTTGTTTTCTTTATTATTGGGAGTGAATTGCAATTCAATGCATAGACAAACTTCTTGTGCATTAAGGTAGCTCAAGCTAAACTGAACAATGCCCTCAAGATCATTAAAGGATAGATAAAAAACTAGAACAAACCAAAATCAAGCACACCATTGACATATAAGAAATCAAATGGTGATCTTCTAATTAATCTTTTGCAACATTTTTAAACCATCATGCAATTTAATTTTCAATCGTTGACTCAATAGGAATGGGTCATGAATGTTGGAATTTGGTTATTGCGCAATCATGTCACCAGCAACATGTGCATTTTAGGTACACTGAAGGATTGATCTAGGTCAAGTTGACCATTTTAGGTGTAACAAACTTGCTTAGTTCTTCACCAAGAAAACACATAGCAACATGGCAAACCTTCAAAGATAATTTTAAATGTTCAAATTGTTTTCAAACAAGGAATTAGAACACAATGACATAGACAACAAGAGTGGTGAAGATCTAAAAGAAGGCATTAATTAAGAGGAATTTGCATGCACGTTGTAACAAAAGGATTCACTCTCAATCATTTATCAAAAGAATTTACAACCTTTTGCACCTATACCAACTATGTCCCAGAGGTTGAATAGGCCTCAAGTTGATCACATAGAAAATCAATATAATGCACAAACATTTCAAGTAAGTAAAAATTATACACATAATGAAAGTCACATGAAGGAAACAATAATGCAAATTTGAGCCAACTATGTAAGCAAGGCCTAAATATAATGATGCATATTGGAAATAGGGCCAAGGATCATGTGAAGTGCAAAGTTATGGCAATGAAAATCCTATTGGACGATTTACAAGGTAAAAGTTCAAAAACATGAAAAAAATGGGAAATAAAACAATAAATGGGTTAAAACATGGTTGGGGTACCCAAAACAACAGTCTCATTTTATATTGATTAGATTCCTCACTTAAACATGTCATTGAAATTTAATGACACATTCATATTGAAAATTTGATTTTATTCATAGATAAATACATTAGAAAAGTATTATTCTAAGCATTAAATGTTAAATTTGAACAAGTTTAAAAACTCCTACAAAGTTTTTGAAAAACATTCAGGATTTTGTCTCATGAGAAAAAAAAGTTCAAGGACTCATAAGGAATGTTTAAACAATTTTTTTTGGCCCAAGATTTTTATCACAAAAACCTTATGTCTTAATGTGCATAAAATGTGTGAATTTGACAACAACCCAATGCCTTATTGTAATATAATTTTTTTCAAAAAGTCAAGTTTCTAGGTTTTTTAGGCCATTGATAAAACATGGCCTACATTGGATAAATTTTATTATTCTCATTTTCATAAGTGAAAATAATAGATACTTCTGAAGTTTATATCAAATTTAAAACAAAATTATTTCATTTAACATGAAGAAAAAAGGTGAAATGTAAAACAAGTTGTGAGGAAAATGAAAAAAAAAGGTGAATTTTGGTGTCCTTGGAATGAATCCTTATGGTTCAAATGTGGTACCCCAATCATGCTCAGACATGTATGGTTAATTGAACAATGGACATTATGGAAATTATATCAAAAATTCATAATGACGCACCCCCAAACTCTTTTATAAAACCCAAATGTAGGTCCCAAAGTGAAACAACCAAAAACAAATCAAGGCACATTCTTTAACTCACAATGCTTCTAGGGTAAGAAGACATGCTATAGCTCTAAAATGGGACTAGGTCAAACTCACAAGCAAGAGCTCAAGATGAAATCAACATGCACAACCAAAATAAAGAAGGCAGTTAATGTAAGTTAAAATAAGTGGTTCGATAGATTCAATATGGACAACCTGAAGCACAAGCTTTACATGGCCCACAACCTTTGGGAGGAAGCATCACTCCCCTCCTTATAATATATTTTGTGATTCTTCATGGGGACTACATTTAAATGATATTTTTTCCCAGGCATCCCAAAATTGGGACTCTTGTTGTCCTAGAATTTTTTATGTTCATATCTATTTCAAGAAACCTATTTGGAACATGCAAAGGAAATATCTTATAGCCCTTAAAAAGATCTTTCCAACAATGTATTGCACACCCCAATGGAGATCATTTAACCCCTATTTTAAGGGGATTTGTAGTTGGGAGTCAAATTTTCAATTTGACTCTTGACCCTTCTTTTGATCATAACTCATGCATTTCATGTCTAAATGAACAATGCAAGGGCATTTTAAGCATTTCCACTTCAAAATCTTTCTAATGATATTTTGGGGGGCCTAATTTGGTGCATGTTTGCATTTTCAACCAAAGCTTTGAACATTCAAAACTCTTACACAAGTGCAACTCTCAAAGTGGGAATGCACTTGGGAGTCATTAGGCTCCATCCTTTGCACTCTCCCCCATTTGTGAAAGTGTGTTTCACACTTAAACACATTTTTTTCAGCTTCATGGGCCTTTGCACTTTACATTTAGTCACGAACCTAATGTTAGGGTTGCAACACATAAAACATCACAAATTGGGGTGTGCATTTCATCTCATTATGAAAGCATTTGTATGGAATTACTTAAATAAGAAAAAGAAGTAAAGTAAAAGCTTGGAACAAAGAGGAAGAGGTGTTCATTTAATATACATAAAAAGTACAAAGGTTTAGGGTTTTCATTTGATGAAAATCCAAGCAATCATAAGTCATAGTTGCACATACAACTATAATTTGAAACCACTACCATTGTAGTTGCATATGCAATTATAATAGTTTGCAACTAAGGTGACATGTAGGCCTATAATCAAAATAGTTGCAAAAATAGTCAATTCGGACTCTAGTTGCATGGTAGTCACAAACTTAAGGTCAAAATGGATAAGATTTCTCCTAGTGATTTAAGTGGTTCTCGAAGCAATGTAACTTTAGTCAAGCCATGCATATGTCCATCTCTTTTTGTAATCCAACTAAAATACACCATGAGTTTTGTATTTGATAGATAGATGCGATATACTCATCAAAGTAGTGGGTCTCTTGCATCCAGTACTATGAGAACAAATGAGATCACATTCAATACAACCAAATATATTCAATCTAAACATTTGATGCCCCCATAAACATCTTGGGTTTCCCTTGTGGAACTGTTTTTTTCCCCTGGGTATCATAACATATATATCCCTAGGGAGTTGTTTTTGGCTTCAAGGTAGCTTTAAGGAGGATACAATTGTCTAGGGCATTACAAAATATGTCTTTTCAAAGAACTGTTTTCCTTTTCAATTGGGGTAGTTCCAAGGAATAATTAATTCCTTGAGGCATCATAGAAGATGTCTCCCTGTGGTAGCTTTGAGGAAAAAATAATTCCCCAGGGTAACACTCAAATATCTCCTTGGGGAATAATGGGGAAAATTTTATGGTTGTCCCATTTTTCCCCTCTAAAAAGAAACCCCAATAACTTAAACACCTAAAACACCTAAAACCCACAACAACCCATTTTCTCCTTGGGGATTTTAGTAACATAAACTTCCTAGGAGAAATGTTGGTTTTTCTGCAAGTTCCCCACACTCCAATTTCAAAATTAAAAAATGGGGACTTACCAACCAACTTTTGTGGGTGCAAACATTCAAAAATGTATCCATTGCCAAAGCCAATCATGATGAATTGAACCTTGTTGCATTGTAAACCCTAGGATATTATTTAAATTATTTTCAATCGTATCCCACATCTACCATCATAAGGAGATTTTCAAGTTGTAATCATGTCCACCCATGCCAATCAAGCTGAATTAAAGAGGGATCGTACTAAAATTCCTCCTCCTTTCATAAATAACCAAAAAAGGTTTTATGGATGATGTTTTTAGTTTGTTGCATGCATTATGGAGAATATCAAGGTTCGAAAACTTCAAAATTTTCACCTCAAAAGTCTATCATAAGCACCTTGTTTATTTTGGCAAGGTGCTTGATGTTAAAACAACAACTCAATTTGTGGATCTATGGTGTTGTTGTATGGATGTAAATGATTTTACAAGGCATGCATTCTCCTTTGGCGATTAAACAAGGTTACGACGAAGCGAGGTTCTACATTTGGCACATTGGGCTATAATACCAAGGTTGAAACTACTTCTTAAACATCACACATGTGGGCCTTGAGTAAACCTCAAATGGTTGTAGTTGGTGATGACAAACCTTGTTCTTAATTTGAAAACACAGACTTTGCATTTTTTTTAGGCTTGTTGGGTACAAATGTTTGATTACTTGTCACCCCAAACATGCTTGTAGTTTGCACTACCTTCACAATAACGGGCCATGGGGTGAATACATGGTGCAGTGGTTCAATATTGGTAGAAATTACACTCATTATAAATCCATACAATGTTATTCAAAATGATTCAAATGGACATGGTTGTTATTTTAAAAACTGTTATTATTTTAATATTTGAATGATACATGTTCAATCATTTACAAACCTTCCCAAATCTATGTAAAAACTTGTATTTAATGTAACGAATGTCGTTTTTAAATTTGGAAGTCCTAAAAGAAAAACCCACAAAGTCAATATGAATAATGCCCCATGTAAAACTTTCCAAAAAAAAAAATTTTGGGACAAAAAAATTGAAAAACAAACAACAATTGTAGTTCATATGAACTTATGAAAATATGATCAAATAAATTTTAAGTCGTCAAAAGTCCTTAACTATTAGAGGGTTAAGGTTTTCAAAGATTAGATTCCTCATATGAATTTATAATCTTGTATTACATTATATATTGAGTCCTAATAACAAATTTGGAATGTGAATTAATATAAAACATTTTGTGATGTTCCAGTTAGATGATTAGTCCATATTTTTCAACTTCAAAAGTCCATTTAGTAACAAATGATTTTTTTATCAATGAATAATCATGTAGTTCTTTTTATAGTGAAATTGTTAGTTTATATCCAAGTCCCAATTAATAGATTTAAGGATATATTAATCACCACATGCATTTGAATAAAAGGCACCTATGGAAAAAACAACATTTTGTCACAACAGTGAGCCACCATAGCTTGCATTCACCCCATGGCTTGTTATCACTAATGGCCTTCACACCTAGGCATGGCCTTGCTAAGAAATGCTGATTTAATTTAAGTTTGTTTCCTCACAATTTTTCACAACATTGGCATTTGTATTTGGGTTGGCACTTGCCCCTTAACAATGTAGATTACAACTTCAACAACCCATTGATTTCAACAACTTTTTGTGCCCACTCCTCTAGAGAATACCAGAACAAAAACCATGTTGGCAACATTGTTTTGCCCTTTTCCCTCTCGTGCACCTCATGGCACCATCACAACATTCCTCCCTTTAGTAGTGGTGGAGTCAATTCCCAAGGGCCGTGGGCCATTGATGATCACTATTATGGGTCTCAAAGTGAATTCCTTGTCAAACATGGTTACGGGTGATTGAAAACAATGTTGAAATTGAACGAAATGAAAGAACGCATGTTGCAAACCAAGGAATTGAAAAAAAAATACAAACAAAAATCAAGAAGACAACAAAACACACATTCCAAAAAATATGTTGCAAAGAAGATGCAATAAGAAAATACATAGTCCAAAGATTAAGTTGCAGAAAAAATGAAAGCTCTATTGGCGCCAAAAATAATTACAACGAATAGAGTTGAAAATTGAAGTAATAGAAAATGCAATTGAAACATAAAGAATGCAAATGCAAATGCTTTCCATGGGGGATACAATAAGAGATGTTTTTGGGCATCAACAACTTGGCGTCCTTAGTAAAGATGGGAAGGCAAAATGTCCCTAGGCATCTAACATTCAAGTAGTGTGCCTTTTCCAAGTTCGAATTGTCTGAATCCCTAAGTAACATTAAAAAGAAATCAACCATGGAAAGTGAACACTTGCCATGGATTGTACAAACCTTTAGAAAAGGCACAAAAAAGAGCATGGTAGATTTTGCCTGTGTTGTAATCATGTTGTTCTTGTCATTATTCAAGTAGTGTGGCATTGAATTTAATGATTATAACCCTAATGATATAAAAAATTTGCACCATCATCAATTCGATGTAGATCAATGATGGGAAATAATAATCGTAAATCTCTATTGATCATAAACATAAACTCCTTTAACAAGTTCAAAAACTCATGAAAATTTGTGAAATTCCTAATTAATAATATTGCTGATGAAGGAGTGATGTGGCTAGGGAGAAGTTGTTTCCCCAAGGATGGATTTTGGTAGGGGAAAAGGTGGGGCGAAGAAGATGTTCCCATGGGACAAGGTGGGCCCATGGAGGAGATGGGGTTGGGGAGAGGATGTGGGTTGGGGAGAAGACATTCCCACCTACAATAACAATTCAATGAAGATTGTTCCAATGTTGTTGAATCTTTTCAAGGAGAAAGAAATGTCAATGTTCCACTACATGTGGAGGACCTACAAGCTCTTAGAGATGGAATTTACAACTAGCCAAAAGATAATAGTAAGAACACTTCCTCAAGCACCTTGTTCATTGATGCAAGAATTGTGCAAATATGATATTGTTTTGGAGAAGACCAACCAAGAAGCCCAACAATTCAGCCAAGGTACAAATCTAACATTCAATCCAATTGATAATGTGATCAACTCGATAAATTTTCACAATTGTGCAAACCAAGTCCATCACAATGTTTGACAATCATCAATCTTGGTGATTTAGATTTTACAATACATGTCAAAGGAAATAAACAATCAATAGTAACTCCAAGGAACATAGTCTAGTGAAAAGGAAAGGTATGGTTGTAACTCTAAACTCAAATTACAACCCAAAGGTCATCTAATAGACATTTTCTAGAACATACCTAGCATGTTATAAATTTAAAAAACCCTTTTGTCTAAGTAAAACATAGTTTGTGGCAAAGACCACTTTCTCAATGAAAAAATAAAATAAAAATTGCTCAACTCATTCTGAAATTTTAATTCTCATACTTAGTTCATTTCCAAATACCATAGTCAATTGGTATTCAATCACATTAAATACGTTAAATAAATTACCACAATAAAACTACATCAATTAGACAATAAAAACAAGGTAAAAATTGAATTAATTCTATAAATTGTTGTAATCAAATGACCATAGATACTACACTTAGAATATGAAATTCAATTTTCATAAGAAAATTTAAAATAATTACGAAATGTAATATAAATCATACATACCAAAATGAAATGAAAAGGTATGATAGGACCTAAGTTAGTGTTATTCATGTAAAGAAAATATTATAATTGATTGTTGATAAATTATTGGAATGAACTACCATAATTAGTTTTTTTCATTACCACACTTGGGATCGTTGTTACTTCACACAACTAGTGACAATGATTAAATGATTTTGTGGAAAAAAATAATTGTAATCAATTTTATTTTTTTGAACAATATGTTAAGTTTAATTTTGAACTTTGAATATTCATTAGACTTACTATTTGAATTTTCTATAAAAATATTAAATTGTGCAAATTTCACTATATGTCATTTTGTTCCATTCATATTTTTGACATTCTTTGTTTGCTAGGAAAAATGCCAACCATTTAATTGTGTTACCTATAATTTCTTATATTCTTGCACAATAATTCCTCAATGTAATCTATCTGTACCTTTTGCAGGTCTGGGTATGTCATCTGTAGCAAAATTTCTTCATCTTTTACTAGACAAGTTAGCAACCACACAGCAGGATTTAGTGGACAAAGCACTAATTCCTTACAGCCCTTGTCTCCAAATCAAGAGTTGCCTTCTGAAAGGCGATCACCCCCAATGGTAGCTGGGGAACAAAGTGACTTTAGCCATGGACAAGAAACATGTCTAAGAACATGTGGTAATGGTGAAGACAGAATGCCAGTTGCTTGCAGTCAAGCTAAGGAGTCACTTGGCAGCGATGCAAATTCTAAAATATGCTCAGGAGGTGGTGATGGAAAATTCCACCACCCGTAGTTTCCTTCTTGGAAAGCAAACAATTGTCCTGCAAGGAACAATTGTCCAGGCACTGCACCTCAAGAGTCAGTCTCCAATGGGTGTAGCCAAGAATTTTTTATTTCCCCTCATTCGAAAAGTGTCAAGTCACCAACAAAATTGCCTTCAGATTCTTCCCCTTCGGAGAACCATTTTGTTTGGTAGATAACCCTATCATTCAGTTTAAGCATTGGGAATCAATCAAATTGTTTCCAACAATACTCTTTTAAAGTCTTGTTTTTGAGATTGCCTTTGGTGGGGGTGGTGGGGAGGGATGATATTGATCTTGCTCACATGGCCTTAAAACAATTTTATCAGGGGGTCTGAGAAATCTTTCTTCCTCCTGCCAACAACATCAGTATAATGTGCAAAAGTTGTATGCTTCAATGTGAGACATTGCCTGATCTATCTTCACCTACCCCTCAGTGTTGAGATCTGTGCTCTTTGCATAGCTCCCAGATCAGATCAGATTGCAGTGTCAAACACATACATATGAGCAAAAGGAACATGTTTCTTAAAGACTTTATGCAGCAAAATGCATTGGCAGTGAGAATTGCCTGTAACTGTGCAAGCACACAGGTGGCCTTTCTGTAAACCATATGAATGAGAAAGATGATGCTATGGACCGAAGCCGGAGGAAACTGGAAGGGATTGCACAGGTTATGGAAGTGCTTGAAACGCCACTCTTGCAACATTCTTATTCTTCTACATTGTCAAAGTTGCAGCAACTATTGGAGTTCATGCCAAGGTTGTGCAGGTATGGCATGCAAATGGCGATCTCCCCCCTGTTGCTGCTGCCCTATTTTCGTGGTCCTTGTGCTGGAAACTTGAATCTACCTATGTGATGTGTCAACTGTCTTTTCTGCACAGAATTTCACCACAGTTTTTGCTAGTATGCAAAACCCCCCAAGTTTTGCCCTTTCAAGAGCATATTGAGTGCACGTCTTGTGACTTAAAACAAGAATTTTGCTGCTTGGTGAGATGCATCATGTTGAGGTAATGGTTTGGTGTGCATGACATCAATTCTTGGACAATGTGCCTCCACGCTTTATCGGTATTGGATAGTGTTCACAGCAGTGGAAGAAAGCAAGAGTGCAGCATGAGAGAGAGCTTGGTTAGATGGCTTACAAACTGCAGCCCAGGTTGGGTCTGGTCAACAGGGATCCCTGTTTATTGAGGATGCATTGGCAAACCTGAGAATGGCAAGTGATGATGATGGCAAAGCTGGAAGTAACAAAATATTTTTGGAACTAGGCTGGTTACAAGAAGCAGTGCTTGTGCTAACGCCTCTGTCTTTAAGATATATGCAGGATGTAGTTTCATTGCAATCTGGCATACTCTATCTGCCTAACAATGTGCATGCTGCAGTTGATAAATTGTTTTTTGAAGGGAGCTCAGATCTTATTCTTGCCAAGAAAGCTATTGTATCCTCCCATCTGTACTCATGTAGAGTCAACCTAGATATTCATGTTTTGGGGGATATCCTGTCATTGTCTGATGCATGCCATTCTGGGAATAGAGTCGACAACATGTTCTAATGCACAAAATCCTTAATCCATCATCAGTTTGTGTACTACTTATTTGATCGGCATTGGACACTCTTGCATATGAATTGGAGTTGGATCATGGATAAATCACATGTGCACATTCAGTATACCAAGACATTTGATTCTTGAGTCTCTTGTCTTCTACTTCTTTGACGACTGCAGTGAGCATGCACTGGAGGGTTGCTTCTATCCTTGACTTCAGAACCTTTGCTGCTTTTTGGGGAGAATATGTATCCACGGGGAGAAGGTGGGCTTGGGGATAGTTCCTTGGGGGAGGAAATGGGGCCGATGAGAGTGGGGCTGGGGAACAGTTCCTGGGGAGGAGAGGGGATCAGGGATGATCTAGTCACAGGGAGAGCGATTTGGAATGGTGGACAGGCAGGAAAAAATGAGGAGTGGACTTCAAAGGGTGAGGGGGAGTTCAACTGGGTTTGGTTAACCAGGGTAAACAGTGAGGTTCGGGTCATCGGTGTCCACAACCCTGACTGTCAGGGTGCGTTGCAACCGCCCCATACTTAATTCATTGCTGTTGTTTAGTGATGGGTGTGTGCATTCTGTTGTGCAGGTACTGTACAGATATATTCTTCATGCCTTTTACAAAACAAGCTTCATATTACAGATATCAGTCAAGTGACCCTAAACCCAAACCCCCTCCCCCTCCTTCTCAATTTTTGATATTGAAAACGTGGTGATTTTTTCAAGAAACTAAAAAACAGGCAAATTTACAGTTCAAAAAATTAACAAAATTCCCAATTTTTAGAATTTGGGGGGGGGGTCGTCGCCAGGTTGAGAAAATTTGCCACAAAAAAATTGCTGGGACCCCAATGCAATTTGCATATGAAAATGGTTGAGAAAAAAACAATTAACGACCAAGTCAGAAAGAAAAATCAAACAAAAGCTCAATTCTCACAGCACTTCAATACCATTGGAGCGTACCATCCGAGAAACAACAGATCTTATTGGTGCATGTCACTTAATACAGCTATGCATGTGTGAATGGGTTTACCGCTAATCAGTTATCCCGACCCCACAAACAACCCCAAACCAAGAAAAACCCGCAATACTAAAAATTCCCCCCATGCCCAGTCGTCGTTCTTGACCGTTCGATATCCTGTATGTCTCTAATCGGACGGCTGAAATGGGTGCATTAAGTCCCTTGGTTTTGCCATCCGGGCACCGTCCCTCGCAAACCCCCGCGTGTTCGTTGTCGACCTGGACCGTTCGATCTCCTGGACATCTCCAATCGAACGGCTCTTTATTTATTTATCGTCTGGGCAGTGTTTCTCGCAAACCACGAGTCGTGTTCCTCCTACACCGTTTGATCGCCTCGACGTCTCTAATCGGACGGATGAAAGGTGCTCACGAAGATCCTTTGTTTTTGCTGTCCGGGCAGTGTTTCTCGCAAACCCACGAGTCGTCTTCGTTATCTTCGACCGTTCGATCTCCTAGCTGTCTTCAATTGGACGGCTGAGAGGGGCACTCTAAGCTCATTTGGTTTTGCAAATGAGGAGTGTTTCTCGCAAACCCATGAATCGTCTTCTCTCTATCGCAGAGGTGGCGAAGAATGTGCGGGACGGTGGAGAGAATGGCGAAGCATCTCCGTGCATGAGATTTTTGGACGAAGAGAAACAGTGGTAGCAGGAGAATTAGATTCAGGAGGCAAGATATTCTGAAAAGCAGCAGGAGCGAAAGGCGAAGTTTATATAACTCAAACGATCCGAAGAAGACAAAGACGAAGGCAAAGAAGAACAACAAGAGCTTGTAAGTCGTACAATTTCTGCGTGCTGCTGGTTTGGTTTTTGTGCTCATTACTTCGCTGGAAAGGTGAGAGCTGACACACGTTTTTCGTTTCAAAGTGATACGATTGCAGAGCTTTTGCATTAAACGATTTGCCAGAAGTTGTTATATAACAATAAAGACATTCGCTGTTAGGAGCTGCTGATGATGAGATCGGTGGTTCGTGACGAGAGTGATGTATTGATACAGCTATAGTCACTGGCTTTTTGCCATGATGATGAAGGTTTTTATTTATCTGATGATGTTTTTGTGAGTAGTAACTATTGCGCAAGATTTCATGACCGCACTCTTCTGGATTTTGCTGTCGTTTTCGTTTTCCTGGAACTGACATCACAGGATTGTGTTTTTGTTTGTTTGAAGTATTCTCTCATCTCATAGATATGTGTCGTCATGTAAATCTTCGGCTGTAGTGTGCAGTTCTTGTCATAAGACGTGCTTTTTTGTCTGATGCTCGGAACAAAGGTTCTGTTTTTGCTGTCTGTAACAGGAAGCAATGGCATCCCGAACTTCACCGATGCGATCTTCGATGCCCAGGGGAACTTCTTCTTCTATGGATTCAGCGTCTAATGCGAGGGTTGGACAGCAGCAATCCCGGGGAAGTTCCGTACAGACGCAGCAGCAGCAGCAACAACAGCTTCGTACATCTACTACAGGAGGGATTGGAAATGTTGCCATCCTTTGGGACATTGAGAATTGTCCAGTTCCTGGAGAAGTGAATACGGAGGATGTGGCGGGCAACATACGGTACGCATTACGCGATCATCCACAAATCGGAGCTGTGACTATGTTCTCTGCTTATGGAGACTTCAATCATTTCCCGCGGAAAGTCCGGGAAGGATGCCAAAGAACAGGCGTGAATTTGATCGATGTTCCTAATGGAAAGAAGAATGCTGCAGATAAGGCAATCCTTGTTGACATGTTCCTGTTTGCCCTGGACAACTGCCCCCCTTCCACTATTTTTCTCATTACTGGAGAAGTCGATTTTGCTCCTGCTCTGCATAAGCTTGGTCAGCGTGGCTACATGGTTGTGCTGGTTGTCCCTGATGGGGTCGGTGTTTCCTCAGCACTATGTGCAGCTGGCAACTATGTATGGGATTGGCCTAGTCTTTGCCGAGGAGACCTTGTTTATCCACAGAAGTATGTGCAAAATCGAGTGGTGAATAATGCACATGAATTTGAAGATCGGAATTCTGTGAATGGCAGCTTCCAGAATGCATACTCCGAGCCAGTTCCAAGACACTGGGGTGCTGAAGAACATGACCCTCAAAATGAAGATCTTGCCTTTGGGGAGGAAATCTTTACGTGGCAGCCATTGTTGAATGTTTACCCTGTAGATTCAGGAGGTTCTTATCCTCCACGGCAGAGTACTGAGAACTTCTCACAGGCTCAGTTTGGCACTACTCGTGCTCAGTCCCAGCAGGTTCCCAGATTGGTTCAAGAGAGTTCATGTTTGCATCATATTCCAGTCCCAGCACCTCCATCTTCGAAGGGTCAGAGCAGGCCTCTGTTTCCCAATCCAGAACCTGCTGGTCAAATTGGGATGCTCCCTGGTGAAGTGGGAACTGTGGGTGATGCAACGTCAGAGCCTACAAGCCCAGGAGGTGTTTCCCAAACAACCTGGGTTATGCCGCCACGGGATATGTCAGGACTGAAGCGACAAATTGTGAAGCTCCTGAGTCTAAATGGAGGGAAGATGGCGCTTGTGCGTGTCCCTGCTGAATATAACAAGCAGTTTGGACGGCCTCTGTGCTTGGCAGATTATAATGCCTCCAAACTTGTCAACTTGATTGAGAAAATGAAAGATTCTCTGTGCATCAAAGGTGAAGGTGGCCAAAAGATTCTGCATTTGACAAAGTCCTCATTACGCGCTTCTCATAAATACCGCACAAGCTCTAATCGGGCATCTGTTCCCAAAAGCGAGAAAGAAAAGTACGTGTCTGCGTTCCTGTTCTGAATAGGTTTGTGAAGGATGGAAACTTCTGGATATTTATGGGTATTTGTTCAGGGTACGAGGGTCCAAGAGAGTGGGTTGTGCAAGTTGATTTGTTGGGATTGTAGCAATTTTTATGAGTTCCATCTGTATGTAAACAGGGATGTCAGCGATGACTCGGAGGCTGAGGGGCAGGGGCCAATTGTGAAGGAGGTGGAGAAGGAGATGAGTAGGGTAGAGAAGGTTACTTCACAGGACGTTCCAAGCAAGCAATTTCCGCTGGATTCTGACACAGGTTACACAGGAGTTCAAGCTTCAGTTGTTCTGGATTGGGATTCAGGTGATGAGAAAGCAAATAATGGTGACCCTCTGATGGATAATGGTGTAGAGGTTGACGAGGTATGCCTGTTGTGAACAGTGTGGATCTGTCATCCTTTGAAATGCCTTCATGCTACATGTCTCAGTGCTTTATGAGAAGCATCCATGTGTACAAGTTGGAGGCTCTGCTTCAATTTTGGCATCTGTGTTTAAGTAGTGGGAATATGTGCTTTGTGTCAGAGTTACTCAATTGTCAAATTCCCTTCGGGAGAAGTTTCAGAAGCACATTTGCTAAATTGCCAAGCAGGGATTGTCTGTTGAAATGCAGGTTGAAAAAGTGGAGGACCTTTTGGATGATGGGAAGTTAGCCACATTCAGGGATGAGCTTCAACAGCTTCTAGTGAGCTGGACATGGCACATCAGGCTTGCAGAGTTCTTACAGCTTTACAAGCAGCGCTATACTCATGACATTGACCTGAAAGCATTTGGTGTTGAGAATCTGGAGTCTTTGTTGCAGAAGGTCTTCAACACCATCCATTCTGTCTGCAGCCATTTTGGGCATTGTCTTAAATGTTTCTTAGCATGTGTTGTAACATGTATATAGCTCTCAAGATGAAGTGGATATTTCCCTCTTGATGACTGTATATCTTACTGAATCATGGAGGTGAGAAGTTGACAATTCCAGCAGGGATTTCTGCTCCTATTCAGCAAGAGTTTGTATTTGGCTAAAGTAGCATGTCTTATTCACTTGCTCTTTAATTATTTCACTGCAGGTGAAGGATGTTGCAGTTATCAAAGAGGATCCTGCCACAAGAGATGCATTCTTGGTGGGTGTGAATGCAAAGAACTTGATCTAGACATACAGCCAGCAAGTTTGCCAATGAGCTAGGATTATATGGTGTACATAGTCCAACACTGTCCTTATAAGTATAGTCTCTTGACCTAGTTTTGTGCTTCCCCAGTCTTCAAGTCACCCAATCACAATCTAGTAGTCCAGAATCCTTTCAGTTGCAGGGTTTGCATTTGATATAGGGGAAAGTTGGGTTAGATGTGGGGTCTTACCTGGTGTGTTGTGGATAAAGAGGTCCGTAAGTGAATGACCCAAACACTTCACAGTACTATGATTTCTTTTCAATGTAGAGCAATTTCCAATTCTGGAAAGTGTTTATGAGTATGATAGTGTTTCTGTTTAGAGCCATGTACAAGGACCTTCCTGTTTACAGTTGGGATGAACACTAAGCTTCGCAAGCAACATATGGTATAAAGTGACATGCGGCCTGAGTCATTCTGTTCTGACAAGTATCAAAGTTGGTCAACAGCTGGAAGTGTGCTGAAGTTGCAGTGACATCATCTGGAGGCCATCTTTTGGGACATTTCATCAAGCATCTTATAATGACCAGATACTGAAGTTGCATCATCATCATCAAGATTTAGGCATCTGCAATCCATGGGCTTAAAGGTTGGCTTTTAGAACACCCATTCTAGCAGACTTTCAACATAAGATTTGGATTTACTACATTTAGGATATCAAACAATCATCAGCTTGAGATAAGCAGTTCAGGAGTTTGTTTCCTTTTCTCAATTGCTAGCGTTAGAGATTTGAAATTGCTATGATAGCTAGTTCTCAGCTTATCCATTACTGTTTAAGTTTGGGTTCAGCATTTTAGTGCTCTTGCTTGTTTTGAATTGCTGGTCAATTCTGCTATCCTGGAATCCAGTGTTGTCTTGTGTAGGCACTTGGCTCCAAGACTGAAAACCTTAAACTTGCATCAATGGGTATCAGGGTGACTTAGTAGAAGCTATCAATTTTTAGTTTGCAAGGTGGTGCCAACTTTTCAGGCACAGCCAATCAGGTCCTCATTTAATAGTGACACAAGGTACAAATTGCTGGATGTTCATGGCTCTGTATCAGCACCCAATGGTCTTACTGAGGTGAGTCTCTGCAGCTTTTCATCCTGGTAATCTTCATTTATCATTTTTGCTCAGAGGTTACTCCCACATGTGCTTCTAGCAGTTCCTGATCTGTCAGGTTTGAGGAGAGGGTATGTTTGTATGTTCCTGGTTGACAGCTCCTTTCCTCACCATCATGA
>Ga0209208_10006524_pt1 | contig 16070 bp, 8 predicted proteins | sample S1TSphfallax_3_FD_187694 | JGI IMG/M metagenome (GOLD analysis project Ga0209208, IMG submission 187694) | Host-associated microbial communities from peat moss isolated from Minnesota, USA - S1T2_Fd - Sphagnum fallax MG (SPAdes) (version 2) | ecosystem: Host-associated > Plants > Peat moss >...
CCAATCACCTCGCAATCTCCAAGCTCCCTCTGCTTTCTTTTTGTATCTGCAGCTTTCCAATCACCTCGCAATCTCCAAGCTCCCTCTGCTTTCTTTTTGTATCTGCAGCTTTCCAATCACCTCGCAAATTTGATGACCGCTTCTGAGAGGAGTGACAATAGGGGATAATTGACAATCAAGCAGACAAAAGAACCTTGGAGGTGGGTCTCAAACAATAACCAGAAAAAACAAAAAACTTGTAGAACACACCTTCCCTCTTGGTGTAAATTGCATGACAGCCTTTATCAATTTGTGGGAACTGCGACCAACAGCCTGAATTCCATGTCCAGTTGCCAAGCTGTCCACATCACTGAATGAACGTTGATTTTCTTGCTCCATCTGTTGCCGATATTCTTGCATCCAATCTGCAAGTGCTGCTTGCTCATAGTTGGCTCTTTCCCTTGATTGTTGAGCATAGGTTAGCACCTGTTTTGTAACATCACACAAAGCATTTGCAGTATTCACATTAAGCACTACAATCCAGAAATCAGTAGTGTAATCAACATGAAGAATTACAATTTTTGTTGATAAATATTTAACAACTATGAGATCAGATCTACAATTTTTCTACCAAATGTCTTCACAATGCAACTCAGTAAAGCAGCATGAAAATCTTCAAATTGTATAGGGATGTGCTATATGAAGAACACAACTATGAGATTAGATCAACAATTGCTCCGACCAGGATTTGGGAATTTCGATCTCCTCCTCCTCCTCGCTGCTCCTGCTGCGCGGATTCCTGACAAGATCTCTCCGTAACAAACTTTTATAGAAAAAAACAAATGCAAAAAAGGAAATTTTTGCTTTGCGCTTGGGTACCAAACAAAAGGATAGTGGCTGCCTGATATGTATGCTCTTTTGAAAATTTTATTGCAATCGGAACCCACCATGTGATGAGTCTGTGTATGAAGTCTACAATTTTTCTACCAATGTCTTCATAATGCAACTCAGTAAAGCGGGGACTTCACAATGGCCTTCGGCCACGGGCACCCACTAGTTGATTATTAGTGCAATATGGAAGAATGTATATGCTACATATAAATCAAGGTATTCAAATTGTACATTCGAAGAGGAACACTAAAAGACTAATTACAATAAGCATTGAAGGAATTAAAAATAAACATGTTTAATGTGGATGATTCTAACAAAGCCATTTTTCAATGTTATGAGGTTTTTGAAGAGTTGAATACCATTTATGGACATGCCTTTAAAAATGTTTTAAAAAGGAAGCAATCCTTTATAAATGGTGCAAGACTCACACCTACAATTAATATTTCAATAAATGAAGCAATTCGTGTAGGGATCAATGTTTGAAGTTCTATATCAATTTCAAATTCTAATGCTTTAATTGCTAAGCATGTTCAATTTATGTCAAAGGCTAAAATGTTGAGCACTCAATCTTTTAATATTGCATCCATGGCTAGACAACTATAGATTCTTTATTATTAGCCAAAGTTGGTATACCTAACAAAACCATAACAAGATCAAAATTGCAAATTCGAAGCAAGCTAAAGAATTGGGTTTAATTTTTGAATATGAGTTCAAAACGGAAGTAATAATAATCATGGGTCTTTAACACTTTGTTTCAAATAGTCCAAAACCTTACTTGTCTATAAATTGAAAATCTCAATATTATAATAGAAAGTTTCCATGATAAATTAGAATTTTCAGATTTTTTTATTAAAAAACTTGTAATTTCAAATTCCAAAATAATAATTTTAGACTTGAAATTTTAGATTTTAATAATAAAAAAGATTTTTCCAAAGGTAAAATAATAATTTCAAACTTGACATTTTAGGTTGTGGTAATAAAAAATGATTTTTCTACAGGGCGAAATCTCAAATTCCAAAGGTGAAATATAAGTTCCAAACTTGAAATTTCATATTACAAAAAATAAATTAAATTTTCCAAAAGCGGAAATCCAAAAATCCAAAAATAAAATTCAACATTCCAAAATGAAATATTCTTTTCTAGAAACAATTTTTTTTTTCCCTTTTGTCTTTCCCCACCAAATTCTATAAATCTACATATCCTAAACCTATCCAAAATGGTCCCTCCACTTTTGAAAACCCTAAAAGTCTCCATCCCATCCAAAGTCCGCTTAATTTCCCATTTGTTCCCCAATGACCTCAAAAGTCATATCCATTTTCTGCCTTTATAAAACATTTGTAAGTAGGGCAACATTACAAAATAAGTGGTTAAACTTGGGTTTGGCATAGTCAAACCTTTCATTAGCCTTCGTCACTTGTTCTTGAACCCCCCAATGCCCTCACTCCACTTTAACCCTATAACTTGCATGCATATTATTGTATGCCTTCACCATGTTTGGGTGCATATCAAAAAACAACTCGTGTCAACCAATTTATTGCATGATAAACATTTCCTTGCCCACGTAGCATGGGTCCCCAAGCAAATATTCAAAGTATTCATCTATGTGGGCAAAATGGTTATGTTAGTTAGCATAATTATCATAATGTCACAACATGGTTGCACCACGGTATGACTTCAAGTATTTGGTGTTAGTATAAATGAAAAGACCTTGGTTTTCAATAATGACTATGTTGTTCATTGAATGAACCTTTTTCTATCATTCAACCAAGTTTGGTGCCACATCACTCCACAACTTGCAAATTTTGACAAAAGTTTTGTCAATGAACTTAATTCAACCTTTGGAAGTCTCAAATCCCCCTCGTCAAAGGGTGTTTGCATACTACTGTGACCTTATATGGACATAACAATGGTGGGTTTTCTTGTATTCTGTAGGTACAAAAAATAAAATAAAATCCATTGAAATAATAAAAAAGGGACTCACTTATCAAAGGGTATATGTTCAAGCAAAAAAAATCCAAAAAATCTTTTTTCCTCAAGCTTAAATAATTTGAAAATATTTTTGTTATATCTTAAATCTTGAGGGTCCTAAATTTAAATGTATAGATAAAATGGACTTTTCTAAAAATTAAAAAATGTTTCCAAGGTGAAAATTTAACATGTATAAATAAAATGGATTTTTCTAGAAATTAAAACATGTTTTCTTAGTGAAATTTCAAAATGCATAAATAATATGAATTTTTCTAGAAATTAAAACATGTAAGTAGCTACTATAGACCCCCCCAAAAAAAGGTAGGTAAGTTGATAGAAAAAGGTTGGTAGGTTGACCTCCTAAAGAAGACCCCCTACTATAATGGTAGTCTAGAAGGTCATGACCTCTCTATTCATGCCTTATTGAGATTTTGAGTCTAATTTTGTCACATTAAAAAAAAATGCAAATTGAAGGTCAAGTGACAAAATCATGTTGAAAAGAAGCATACACTACTACATAAATGAGGTATAATTTATTAGCTTAAATCATTATGGGACCTTAAAAGTGAAATAAATTCATTACATTTTACTGATTTCACCCTGGTGAAATTATTTCACTATAATATCAATAAGTAAACATCATTTTTCATTGCTAGTTAACATAATTCATTATTATAATTTACTATAGTAAATAGGTTTATTTCTATGTTTTTTAATATTCTCTTTATGTTATTTTATGATATACCTTATATTATTTTAAGTTACTTTAATTATTATAACTTATATTTTATGTTATTATAGGTTATTATATGTTATTTTACCTTTAGATATCTTCACTAGTTTATTATAAGCTTTTAAGTTATTCTAAATTAAATTATTCAACTAATTTTAAACTATAGCTTAGGTTATTTTATTTTAAATTAATATATGCTACTTCAATTTATATTTTAAGTCCTTCAAAGACTATCTATTTCATGTTAAGTATAAAAACTTAGAATAATATAAAATATAATATAATGACTTAATGTAAAATAACTTGGAATATAAAATAATAACTTATGAAAAATAATTTAAAATACCCTACAATATAATAACTACCAATAGCTTATAATATTATAACATAAAATATTCAACAATAATTTATAATACAATAACCATTCATAACCATTAATAACCATCAATAAAAAAAACCATCAATAACCACCCATGGCTTACAATGGAATAACCACTAATAGCCATTAATAAAATATTCACCAATAACCATTAATATAATAGTCATTAATAACCACCAATATCCATAATAGAATATTCACCAATAGCCATTAATATAATAATCATTAATAACCACCAATATCCATAATAGAATATTCACCAATAGCCATTAATATAATAGTCATTAATAACCACCAATATCCATAATAGAATATTCACCAATAGCCATTAATATAATAGTCATTAATAACCACCAATATCCATAATAGAATATTCACCAATAGCCATTAATATAATAGTCATTAATAACCACCAATATCCATAATAGAATATTCACCAATAGCCATTAATATAATAGTCATTAATAACCACCAATATCCATAAATAGGGTGTTTAAGATTGCCAAAAATAATATAAAGTGAAATAATTTATAATAGACAAAAATAATTTAAGGTGAAATAACCTTGAATAATTAAAAATAATTTATAATAATTACAAGTAGCCTAAACTAAAATAATTTACAATAGCCAAAAATAACAATGAATAACCAAAAAAACTTACAATAATGAAATAGCCTAAGGTGAAATAAGCTAAAATAGCAAAAAATAACTTCGAATAATGAAAAGTAACTTAAGGTGAAATAGCCAAAAATGGCCATAAATAGTTGAGAATAACCATAAATAGTCGTAAATAATGTAGGGTGAAATAATTTAAATTAATGAAAAATAGTCATATAATAATTGAAAATAACTTAGCATAGGTAGTAGTATTATATGAACAAGAATTTTATCCATTTATTTAACTTTTATTTTTCAAAAGAATGACCATTCAAATGTTATTGAATAATGATATTCAACTTTTTTTATCCAAATGATTTTAAACTTTCAAAAGGAAATAAATGTAATTATGTACATTATTGAATTTTTTAAATAAGTAAATTTGAATCATTTCATTTAAACAAAATTTCAATAAGATATGAATTTTCAAAATTTATGTTTTTGTAATGTTTAAAATGAAGTATTTGATAAATAGAATGTAATATAACATATTACCACAATAAGTGGGGTGGCTTGATGGTAGGGGTGTTTATCTCCATTCCAAAGGTTAATGGATCAAACCCCATGAGCGGTGTTATGTGTGGTCAACAATGGTATGTTGACCGAATATTCTTTTATCTAATTTTTAGAATAGGTGCCTAGGTTGATTATGTAACCTACTTACTTAGGCTAGGTATTGACACGTGTCAATAAATCATAGGTTTAAAATCATGAAATTATTAATAATATTATAGATTAAATAATTAAATTCTAATTGATTTCCATGCTGGTTAGTTAATTAACTAGTAAGTGAATGGTTTGGTAAATTTGTATTTCATTTTAGAGTAACCTTGTTTCACTAGATACTAATGAAACAATTCATTATTTGTAACAATTGGTCCATGTTCACTAGGGGGTTAAACAATTTCACCAAGTAAAAATGTCCAAATTCACTCAAAATCTGGTGAAACCCAGAGTTAACTAGGACACATTTTATAGTAGTGATAGAACATGGGGAGATTTTTAAGATATCTGTACTATATAATCTACATTTACCTTCTTTTTTTTGCTTTCAACATATTATAATCAATTCATGTTCAAAAACAAAAATAAAAGCCTCAAAAAACACACAAAATGTTCATGATTTTTTAAAAATGCCTAAAAGTTTTCAATGTTGATTTCTAAGCTTCTATTCTTCAAAATTGTTATAGAAATTAGAATATCAACAAAGTGTTTCTTCATGAAAAAACATGGATTATATATTTGCAACCCCTATTTCCAACTTCAATCACAAAGGAAAGTGAAAATGTTAGCAAATCCAAATCTAATTATTCTTCATTCAATTTCATTTTCATTTGATCTTGTCAAGATCTTATGCATTTTGATATTGAAGCATCGAGTTACATGTATTTTATTTATTCAAAAGGTTGTAAATCAAAATTGCCTTTGACACATTATGAAATAGTGTTGCATGCAATGACAAATTGAAATAGTGCACATTGAAAAACATTAAATTTTGAAACATTTGGTGTTGCACACACATCCACATTTCCATTCAATTTGAACTTCAAAAGACAGTAACAATTGTGAACAAGGAATGAGATTCTGATTTTTCCCAAATGATGCAATGTCCTTTTGCATATTGAAGTAATGAGTAATTTCTCCCTTCCCAAGTTTCTGCTGAGAAATTGTGTCTACAAATACTAAATTGGCATGTGATTAAATCAATATAGTGTAACTAGGGTACAACTATAGTATAGAAATATGATGAATTAATAATTAAAATCCCATGTCAAATTATTTCATAGTTGTAATTTAATTGCACATTAGTTGCAACTTGAACTTTATATGGGCATATGTACGCAAAATATATACGGTGATAATCAACCATAGTTTGACGATGATCACAAGTTGCAACAAAGTGGTTAATCTCAATTGTGTTGTAACTAGTATAGTTTTAATGCTAAGTGAACAACTACTTTGCAACTAGCATATAATGTTAATGCATACGATCATGTCATGTGTACAGGTAGGTAAAGGTCTATAATATTTAAAATTTGCAACTTCTTTGTAACTAAAAATCAACTAAATTGACTAGTTTTACAACTAAATTACAACTAAATGTACCATTATGGTTTCATTACATAAATATTACTTGTCCACTATTTTGGAACTGGAGTGTTAAACTCATTTAAAATTAGTTGTCAACTATGTGGCAATTCATATTATTAAAATATTTATAGATTGTGCAATTCATTGAAAGTGTGAACGCAAGCCTTCAATTGGATTGGAAAGGTGTATTAAAATGTTTATGAATATATACACATATATAACATTGTTTGTACACTTCAAACTTTAAAAAACTAGATTATTAAATGTTTCATTGATACGAGCCAAGTCCTTTATTGAATTAATTAATTCAAATAATTCATTTTCATAATTATATAAATAACTAAATTTTAAATAATGTAATAAATATCATAGTCCCATTTTTTGTGATTGATGTTCAATTGTTGTGTTAATAATATTTCACTACATTGGAATTCACAATATTATGTTGGTATACATACATATCAAACCATAAGATTTCATGAAAGGTGAAAGTCAATTTTTTTAATTGAAATTAAAAGCAATGTATATATTTTATTAAACATTCAGTAAGGGTGTATATATGAATATGTTTGTATATACCTCAATGTCTTTTACTCAAATTCATGTTTATTATTTAGTATTTCAAAGTGAATTAATTTGTTACTATTTTTTAATTAGTAATTAATATGCAATATACATAATTACCATGAACTAATTAAGTAAACTAAATAATAAACCATTCATATGAATTGATTAATCAAATTTGATTAATTCATATAATAATTAATCAATTATGTAATAAATAATTACTTAAATTCAATAACTAGTAATATAAATGTAATTAATTAATTCAAATAATTTTAAATAAATTTTTTTGTTAATGTAGGTGAATAATTATTCAATTGTATTTGAATTTAGATCATCAATGATCAACATAATTAATTATATAATATTATTTAAATATTCAATCATATAATTATTATTGTGATAATTAATTTTTTGATACTTATTTTGATAGTTAATTATTTGAATCAATCAACTAACTAATTACCTGAATTATATTAATTAATTTAAATAATCAATTTAAATAATTAAATATCATATATTTAGTTCAAATAATTAAATTCCAAATAATTATGTCAAATGATTAATTATAAATTTCAAATTAATTACAAAATTAAAATTAAACAAAAATCATGTGAGAAATGTTTTTTGTAATTACAACTCAATTGCAACTAAGGTGCCACTAAAAGATTTCACCCATATGTTTTGTCTTCAATATCGCATTTCACAAACTATATAAAGGAGGTGTCTCCTCTTACATTCTCACATTAAAATACATGTGCCATGTTGGGACAAGCTCATAAAAGTTTAACCTTAAAGGTAAAACACATAATTTTTTAAAAAAACTTATGTGATTATTCTTTAGTTCATCTACTATTCTAGGATTCTACTTTCCTACCTACTTACTTGCCTACTTCAATAAATATATCCTACTTTTCTACCTACCAAAATAATAAGTGAGTAGTTAGGTAAGTAAGTAGGTTGGAGCTATATCAACTTACCTACCTATGGTTATGTACCAACCTACATAGGTATATATATATATATATGTTTCCAAAATTCAATTAATATGTCGAGTGGCAACTTTTGCCTTGTGTCATAATCCAAAACCATCTAAAACAAATAGTCATAATGGACGATGGATATCAATATTTTTTCAAAAACAATCATGAAAAATCCTCGTAGTGCCATGTGTTAAATTTTGATTGATGGATGAAAAATGATGTCAACATGACATTATGATTGTAATCATAGGGAAATTGCATAGTAGTTGAAAAGGAGTTGTTGTGACAAAGTTGTAATGAGTTGCATTGTATATATGATGAATTACAACTCTTGCAACTATTGTAACTTGTTCGATAACACTCACAATGTATAAATATGGTGAGTTGCAATTGTCTGATGCAACTCAAAAATTGAATTGCAAAGCCAATTGCAAAACAATTTTTTTTTCATAGCATTTGTTTCAAGACCTCTCCTAGCCTTTCACTTACACACAAATCCCAAAATCTTCTTTAATTATATTAATAGTTAATTTGTTTAATTCTATAACCAAAAAGAAAGTGATTGAAAAATCACAACGTGAATTGCCAAACCTTTGATTTCCAAATATTGGGACAACATTCACAAAAGATTACACTTTATTAACATGCACACTTGATAAATTTGGATGAAAAATTCAACATGAATATCTTGAAAAATCACTAATTGTGTTTATCGACATGTAAAAAATATATAAATTGCAAATAGGGTCAATTCTCCCAATGTTCAAGTGGTTATTAAAGCTCCTAGCCCAAAGTCTAGATGAAATACAAATTCTTAACATTTTATCCCCTCTACTGTGGATCTCTGGCTCTTGAAAATATTAACTCAAACACAACACACAACTTGACCACCACCTAAGTACTTCAACTCATTATTAGATTTTCCCAATTCCCACTAATACACCCAAACTTGTTTATCTTGTGATTTTTGGTGATTATAGTGATGCATAATCATCTATGGATAACCCAAAGGAGGTTTCTTATGTGATAACTATACGAACATCCAAATTTTCAAATTTAACTTAACAAACATCCCTACCATAAACTTTTCATTTGCACCCACATGCCCCTTTACCTAAGCTTCAATTTCCTCATGTTTGAAATATTCCATGAACCTCCATTTCTTTATTTATGTGAAAGTACAACTCAACACCTAATTGCCACCTTTATGCATATAAAAAGAAATAGTAAAAGTAATCCCTAGATGCCATAGATATTCACACAATATTTCTCTACTACATTATTCACCCACCAAAAATCAACTCATTTTTTAACACCCAAATCCTTTGCCAATGCTTCCTCCTCACTTATATCCTCTTTCTTGAGTTCCATCGTTCAACCCCTAAAAGCCATTCTTTCTTGCACAAGTTCCATAGTAATTACATCCTCATCTTATCCTTGGCAACGTTTCAAGAACAACAAAACCACCTACGAAACAACATAAGCATTGAAAACAACAACAAACACACAATTTGCCTCGTAATGAAATGCATGAAATGTTTCCATTTCCAAAAAGACAATAATATTTCCTTTATTTCTCCTTCATTCCTTTTTGTTGGAAATAGATGTGATACAACAACCCTTAGATCCAAATCATGTTCACATTAAACCAAAAAATTTCAAGTCCAAGTTCATAGTATATATTTTCACTTTTGACACTATTTTGGGCTATAAGTTTTTTTATAGGTATGCCTCTAATTCATTGATGCAAAGTAGTCGCTTGAAGTTTGCTTTATCTTTAGACCTAAACAAATATTATGCGATAAACATCAACAAGTGAACACATTAAGTAAGAAATAAACATGATTTTTTTAAAATTTTGCAATAGATTGTTTTAAAAGCTTTTCCAAAATACCAAAATCATTATCAACTGCTAATTGACCCCATTATGTTTCCAATTATCAAGCAATTTTAAATTGAACGTTGTCCTTCCTTTTTAAAAGGTGTTTTGATCCAATTAATGAAAGGATAGCCCTTATCATCCAACAAGTAAGAAGGAACATCATTTACACCTTTACTAAATCAAACAAACCATAATTTTGAACATGCCTTAATAATGCAAAACATGTGCAAGGTTTAAAAATCATTGACACTACCTAGCAATCCAACACAAAATGTTAATAATGTTTTTTTGTAACTTATAACTTTTGGAATATAGTCAAATTTAGCAACAATCATATGCTAAAACATCATCTATTAGTTATATAATAAGTAAGTTGTCAATAATTAATAGTACAACATGAAATTGTTAGCATGTTGTTACATTAGGATATAATTAATGACCAAATGTGCAAAATTGATCAAATAATTAATTCTTAGTTAAATGGTTAGCAATGTAAGTTTTACTAACAACATTGACAATGATTTAACAATGTAATCAAGTAATTGAAACATATAAATTGACAAAACCTTGCTAAACTTAATTAAAAAACAAGCACCCACTTGAAAGGAAAAAAATAACTACAAAAAGAAATGTCCTATCAAGAGAGAACACCCAAAAGCAAAATGAAAGCTACAAAAAAGTCACAAAAGCAAAAGCGATTAAAACCCACCAAATGGATGAAAATAATACCTTAGGATCAAAAACCCTTATTGGTTGCATGAAGCATATTTGATAACAAGATTTGTGGAAAACCTACAATAACATTTGGTTTGGAAAAGGTCTCCCCTATAATAACGATTCACTACAATATGGTAACAACATGAACTTTAAGAAAGGTGACTACCATTTTCTACCTATAAGATGAGTTTTAAACTAACAAAGGTAGGCTTACAAAGCCATTGACTAACCATCTCATGTTAACACATCGATGAAAAAAATCATCATGTTGGTGTGTGCACCCAAATACCTTTGTGGCAAGAGGGAAAAAAGCTTTATAGAATGTTGCTCGTAGTATAATTCGTCCTTTACCTAAGCCACAATTGTTGCAACCATTCCTTAAAAAATGATAATTTACAAATTTAAATATGTTCAAATGGTATCAACATGATCAAACATGTGAACCCCATTTGAAATTAACACAATACCTACCCGCGAATGTAAAGATTAATAAAAGGTTGATGGGAGGACATGTGTTTATTCATATGAAACATGAAACCCAACATTTTTGGGAATGGAAACCAAAACATTTTGAACAATGTTGTGGGTAAAAGAGCATTCCCCCTTTGATGGGAACATCACAAAAGGTATGTTCCCATTGAATTTATATGTTAACCATAAATGCATTCTCTAAAAAACTCTTCAAGTATATAACTACATTTATGATTAATATTTTAGTCATAAATGAAAAAAATGATTAATAGCCCTAAAATCATTACAGATGAGTTATTTAGGACATGATGTGACAGATGATTCATTTAGGACCAAGCCATCCCCCCTTTGTTGTGTAAGTAGTATAATGTTTATTCTATTTAGACCATACTTCATTTAAACATTACAAAAAACTTCAAATTTGATAATTCATATCTTATTCATAATTTGTCCAAATGAAAAAATGAAAAAAATGATTCATAAATTTTCTTCAATAACATACACAATTATATATGTATATGTTTTAGAATGTAAACTCATTTCGAAAGAAAAAGAATTCAATTTTGTTATTGAATAACATTTCAATGACCATTTTTTGGATATTATAAATTCAAACACATGATTTATAAATAGAAGCTTTTTGTGGTAAATACAAGGATAAATAAATTATATCTTTCATATATTAAACCTCCATTTCATTTATTTATGAATTTATAAAATTTTGATTCTAATATATCATAATTTTACTAATAACTTTTAATTTCAACACATGAGTCCATTTAATTTATCCATATATAATATTTATAAATGAATATAAGTATATAGGTAGCATGTAATTTGTTAGGAGGATCTTATTTTAATTTGGAATTAAAAAATTATTGTGCACATTTAATTATGTAGTTTGCAATGTTGAAACAATAAAATAAAATATGGGATTTTTTTTCTAGTTGCACACTAGTTTGTGATTAAATTACAATTATAAAATCAATCCCATATTTTTTGTTCTCCATTTCAATCTTATAGATTATATAAATAAATGCATTTGAAACATTGAAAACACACAAACAACATTAAAAAGAACATGGCATTTAAGATGAGCTAATAAAAAAGATTGACCTTTAAAAACTAAACATAAATTAGGTTTTAAAATCTACTTACCTACCTACTCCCTACCTACCAACATATTTATCAGTGTTGTGCATGTAAATGGTTTGGGACTTACATTTCATGTACATGCAAATCCCATGATGAAATTTAATTACATTTTTTATAAATGTAAATGTCTAATATCCATTTATGTTTGTGTAAGTGTAAATGTTAATAAATATATTTAAATGATTTTATGTAACCATGTATAATAATTTAAATGGAAAACAAATACACTTATATGATTTTACATGGTCATGTAAAAAAAATTAAAAATGTCATTTTTACTTGGGGCAGGGGATGTCATAATGTTTTGTGATAGGCCAACCAAATGGCCCATTGTAAAAAAAAAACCTACAAAACAAATACATTAACATCCAAAGGGGGGGAAGGGGGCCGGGGGCCGGAAACTAAAAAAACCATCAATTTTTGTGGTAAATTCAGTTTCACCCTATCTTTTTTTTTCCCTTAGTGCCTTCATTATTGTTACATATTTTTTCACTACTCCTACATGTACAACTATTATAATTATTTTCAAACCTTGAGCATCAAATGTTAAAATTTCATCATTTCATACCCATATTTGATAAAATGTCCCTACTTTACATATACCACTAAAAAAAGGGTTTGGGGGTGAAAGGAGGCCCAAAAACATGGTGATTTTATAGATAATTTTTGTATATACACTTACACTCACATGCCCTAAAACATTTACACATGATTTGTGAATGTGTATATATATACATGGGAACAATATAAATGTAAATGTAAAAAATTCAAACATGTAACTATAAATGGTTATGACACTTACATGCACAACATTAATACTTACCTACCTACCCATGTACATACCTATCTATTTATTGAAATTTTAATTTAAAAATTGTTACTTGGCATGTTTCAATTTTGCCAAATGCGATTAATTACAAAAATAGGATTAGTTGCAAAATGCATTTGAGTGGTCGATTAATAAGATTGTATATGTTGACTATATACATTATCCATGTGGAATGTGTTCACATCACAATGAATCATCATTTACAACTAAATGTTGCATGTAATTTCATTTATTCAACTAATGGATTTTTAATCACATGCATTGATTGCAAAAAAATTACAGTCATAAATTATAGTTACAAATTGACATTTTCTCTTCTAGTGTTGGCTATATTATAAAATTCACAAAACAAAATATTGTGTGAACTCCATTGCTAGTAAGTTGGACAAACAAATCATCACATAATGGTTATGCCCTTTAAATGACATTCTAAGGATAATACATACCCATCCAACATATTAAATTGGAAACATATGGTGGTTAACATGGTGAAGTTGAAATGATCCTTGAATTAGTTTTGGAATTTTTTTTATAATGGATTTCACATGACCTTAAAATGTAGGGATACTAAAGTTTGGTCTTTTTTTGGGTGCATCAAAATGTTTATTGTTTTACCCCTCAACATAAAATGATCGTTAGGTTTTGATGGTAGGTGTTCACTGAATGCTTATACTTATACCTTTGTGATGTTAATGGGGATCCTACCTGAATTCAAAAATATGTGTACACAAGTAAAAACAATGAAATTGTTAATAAAAATATTTTCATGTAGTGAAAAATATTATAAAAATAGTGATAATTTTTTTTTACTTTGTAATGTATCAAAATTATAATGTATCAATGCATCATGTCATCATGCATTATGTTATGTTATCATCATGAGTCCCATGGTACATATGTATTGTGAAGCAAAGGTGAATGCATTTAATAGTTACATGTACAAAAGATTACCATGCTTCCAAGTTTATGGTTATTGTAAGATAGGTACAATTATTTTTTAAAAACCAATACATTATTCACAGGTGATTCATGAACAATATACATTGTGTATTATCATTTTTTGACACATGAAAAATAGTTGTTTACATATTTTAAAAATCACACGTAATTTACATTTTTCACCATTTTAAATTGTAGGGTTCCAATTATTTGCCACGTGTTTTTTGACACAATATAAATCACAATGCCAAAGCATGTCTTTTATGACTAGTTTTATTCAATTATAATCATTTTTCTAGTTGTTTTCTAAGTTGTTTATTTTCATTTTCTAGTCCATTCTCCCATTGTAGTTGAATAGAACAAGTCATAAAAGACATGTTTTAGCATTGTGAATTATTTAATACATTAAGGAACTTTTAAATTGAAAGCTTCCATGCATGTTTAAACATAGCAAAGGTGAGAAAGTTTTTTCAAAATACATGGACAAGAAGCTGTCACATTTTCATGTCTATGGTTATTGTAGGATATTCATTCATGTGATCAAAAAATATGAATACACTATAATATGACTAAATATTCATGTGTGACAAATAAATGGTTAAATAAAAAAAATTGACACCTAGTTTACATTTCCCATCACTTTTCAACTATAACCAATTGTTATTTACCACATGTTTTTTTAATACACTAGGTTTGTTGATACATTGAAAAAAAATTCAATTGAGAGTTGTTTTGCAGATCTAGACATGACAAGGGTGGGATTTTTTTTTCAAAATACATGGACAAAAGGTTGTCACATTTATATATCTATTATTATTATCAAAAAATACCAATACACTACTCACACATTTGTGAACACTCCATATTATCAACATTTGTTTTCCATGTGTGACACATAGATGGTAATTATATATAAAAAATCAACATCTAGATTATGTTTTCCATGATTTTTCAATTGTAACCAATTGTTATTTACCATGTGTTTTTCAAATACATTACGGTTTCCTTATACATTAAGCAATTTTGGTACATTGAACAAAAATTCAATTGAAAGTCATGTGCATGCCTAAACATAACAATGGTGAGAATTGTTTTTCAAAATACATGAACAAAAGTTTGTCATGATTTTAAGTTTATGCTCATTGTAAGGCAATTGTTAATCTATTAGAAAATATTATTATAATACTCACATTGTGTGAGTAATACAATTTATGTATTACCATTTTTTCACACATCACAAATAGATGGTTATCCTCTGGGATTGATACATTCAAAATGATGAATGATCTTGCATATTATTTTAAGAAAACTAACAATGAATGTGAAACATCCTACTACGAACATCACTCACTTTCACATGTTTATTGTTGTTTGATTTTTAAATGTTGAAAAAAAATTTATTCAAAATTGTTGTTAGAAAAAAGAAAGTCATAGATAAAAGAGGGAAAAAGAAAAAGAAGGGGTGTTGAAGTGTTGTTTTCTTGATTCTCTTTTTTACAAAACATTATTTTTTCTCTCTCTTCTCCTTAGCTTTTTAACACATAAAAAAATTACACAAGCCCTCACCCAACAAAGAATGCAACAAACATTTAAATTTTTTAAAAAAAAGTTTGCAAATAAAATCTTTCACTCAAATCTTTAAAATAAAAATAAAACTACAACAACACAATCATTTTACACAAGAAAACAAAAACAAACGCAAATCCCAATCACCTTTGAACTTTAAGAAATGCATCATGATCACGACATGGGGGTCTAGACACTTATGCTCCATGATTTCACCATGGCTACCTTGATAACAATAAAATCCAATCATATGATGTATATCAACA
>Ga0209208_10006525_pt1 | contig 16070 bp, 13 predicted proteins | sample S1TSphfallax_3_FD_187694 | JGI IMG/M metagenome (GOLD analysis project Ga0209208, IMG submission 187694) | Host-associated microbial communities from peat moss isolated from Minnesota, USA - S1T2_Fd - Sphagnum fallax MG (SPAdes) (version 2) | ecosystem: Host-associated > Plants > Peat moss >...
TGTACTTTGCGAAGTGCAAAGTGCAAAAGTTTTGTTGGCAAAATTCTGAGTGTATTGTGTAAAGTGCACATCTTTTGCCAACTTTGTGTTCCTTGTGATTTGTGATTTTTTGCAACAAAATTTGAGTGTGAAGTGTCTTTTTGTCTTTTTTGTGTCGTCTTCTTGCCTTCTTTCTTCCTTGTTTCAAGTGTAGCTCTTTGGCAATGCATCGTGCGTGTAATGTATCTTGTGAGGTGAAAGTGTGAATTTTTTCTATCAAGTGAAAATGTGAGCAAGTTTGAGGTGTGAATGTTTTTTTTGAGGTGTGAGGTCTTTCTATGAGGTTGGAGGTTGGAGGTGTGAGATTGAAGGTCTGAGGTCTCTATGTCAAGTTAGAGGTTTGAGGTTAGCAATTTGAAGTGTGAAGCTTTTTGTCTAAGGTTGGAGGTATGCAAGGTTAATGGTCAAAGGTTTGATGAAGTTGGAAGTCTAAGTTCTAAACCTTCTTTTTGTGAAATCTGAAGTTTAAGGTCAGAACGTTCTTTTTGAGGTTTAACATCTAAGCATTTTTTGTGAAGTTTGAAGTCTAAGTGTTCATTACTCTTTGTGAACTCTGAGGTTTGAACGTTCATTGCTATTTGTGAAATCTAAGGTATGAACATTCAATGTTATTTGTGAGGTCTCAATGTTCAACATTTGTCTAAGGTCTGAGGATTAAGGTCTAAGGTTTGTGAAGGTCTATGAAACATTGTGAAGGTCTGTGAAGCACTATGAATGTGATTGTGTGAGGTTGGAGGTTTGAGGTGTGAATTGTTGAAGTTGTCTAAGTGTGGCCTTTGAAGTTTTCTTGCTCTTCTAGAATTTTTGTGTTCATGACATTGTTATTGTCAATGGTTGCTATTGATGGTTGTTGCATTTGTTGCAACACTTTTCCAATTTGAACACTATAGCTTTGGCTTTGGTGGAAATTCCAAAAATTTGGTTTATAACAACACCTTTGCATAAACCATTATCAAGGTAAATCTTTAAGTTCCTCTCCTAAACTTCATGTGTCTTGGATTTTTTGTTCTACATTTTTTACTCTACTTGGCATGTGTCCATGAACCTCTTCCAATTCAATTGTGAACTTCCACACCTTGCCCTAATTTTTAAATATTTTTTTGCACTTGGTTGGCTTTTTAGGGTTAGGTTGTAGTTTTTGTTTTATAACCTTGAACAATGGCTAAAATGATGATGTGCAGTTGGTTGAGTCCATGGGTGGTATTGATGGAATGCCACCAACATCAAATGTTTAGAGCATGCATATGCATGATTTTGTTGGTGTTATTTTTACTATTGTTGCTTTAGATCCTATTGATTTTGTTGCTACTTCAAATGTTGTTGTTGTTGCCTCAAATTTTGTTGAGGTTGAGATGCAACAACTTGCAATTATACAAGCGTAAACTATAGCTTGGAAACCACACAATTAAACTTCAATTTGTTGAGTTTTTTTTGTTGCAAGTGACAACTTACCTATGGACCTTGAGAAGTTGCATACGTTGCGGTGTATTATTTATAAAACAAAGTAAGTTAGTGTTATTGATTTGTGCCAACATTCTACTTTACGAAAAGGCCTTATCAAATACAATAATATTAACGAGATCACTCCCATGGGGACCCATGTTGAATCTATGCATCCAAAGTTGGTTGCTCACAAAAAGTTGGCCATTCCTTAAGAATTTGCTATTATTGTTGCGTCATAGTCAATAGCCTAGGAGGAAGCGGTTTGGGCCATATGGTTGTGCAATCACATCATATTTTATTGCTAAAAATCTTTAGAAGAAGTCTAATGAAACACAACAACAATTTCTTGAAGACCTGGTCCTATATATTTACGAGGGGTGCATGCCCTTTTCCACTTTTAACAATATTTGGTTGAGGAGGTTGATTTTTCACCTTTGCCCATGTGTTGTTTTTCCTTCTTGTGTTATTTTTTAGAAGAAATGTTGCTTGCAATGGTCACAAAAACCATGCAATTACATGTGCTACCAGGGCTTACTAAGGCAACAACACTATCAACTAGTTTTGATCTTTAGATGTCCAAAGGCAATGTGGACACCTCTGCCTTGGTAATCAATTACTTGAATGAATCTTGGATGCCCCAACATGTTAACATTGGTTTATTTGAGATTCGTGAGACCGTGCATGGCTTTCCATGGCTAATCAACTACGTTCATTACTTGAAAAATATGATTTAATGCATCGTATGATTACCTTTGTGAAAGATGAAAACATCAACTTGATATCTAGATGGTGACAACATTGCATTCCATTCCATTGTTAATTATGCCTTTTGAAAGTTCAACATGTTTATGAAGGTATGTGTTTTGGTCACATTATGTCTAAAGCCTGTTAGTATGTTACTAATGATGAAAAGGTCGTTGTAGGTCTAAAATAGGTCAATGTGAAGGTTGCCTAGGTAGCTTACAAAAGACAATCACATGGACAAAAAAATTAGGAAAGGGAAGGCAAAAACGGGATAGGGCATGTGTTGAGAGGGGGTTGCGGCCTTGGAAATTGAAGACCCCAATGAAGACAATATTTGCTAATAAGGTAATCATGTTTGAAAAGGTATTGGAATTTAAAAAGGCCATTTTTGTGTGTTATGGGTGGCAAAAGACAATTGGTTTGTAGCAAAGGGTTCATAAAGTTAAAGTATGGGCAATTGCAAAAGCACTCACATATGTTTTGAACAAAGTTGTCACTGCCTATGTGATGAACTAATCATGAGGGCATTGGCTACTATTTGATGCTCTTAGTACATGTATTGATTTGACATTAACTTTGGAAGTTGAGGTTGGACATGTTGTTGATGTTTTTAATGTTTTGGATGCATTTGATGCTAAACTTATCATCTTTTGGAACAACATGTGGACAAAAGTTGTTAAGGTCATTAAACCTTTTCTACAATTTCTTCAAACCTATGATGCACAACAAGTGCACAATATGTTCACCCTTATACTTGATCCTAGGTTCAAATCTTTAAAGGTCGTGGAAAATTATGTGGGTTGTGGGGCTTATATTCGTCTTGTTGTAGAGTATGATGTTAATGTAGTGATCCTTCTTTTAATGATTGTGTTTGAAGTATTAAACGCTACTGTCCAAGCGTGTGCACTGAAAGTTATTGGATTTGTTGTTAGATTTGGTGACTTTATTGAAAAAGATAATAATATATTTGGTGTGGGTGCATCTATGGAAGAATCACCACACACATTTGTTGTTGGGGAACTTTATCCTTGTTCAAAAGGTTATTGGTAAACCTTACTACATGTGTTGATCCCTTAGCTTGGTGGCATATTCATGAAACCCAATTCCCAAATGTTAGTTTCCTTGCCAAATAAATATTAGAAATTATGAGGTCACAAATTGACTTTTTCAAAATCAAACTATTCAAATGTTGTGATTTTGATGTTTGAGTTAGCATGCATATTGATACACTTATTTTGAAACTTGAATATTTCAATTATGATAATGTGAAGCTTTTAGAAAGTAGTTTTCCAAATTATCAAAAGCATGTGTTTAAAACATGATTTTTTATATGAACCTAAACACTAATACTTGCATATAATATGTCATAACAATCCTTTAACAATCTAAAAGTAGGACATGAATTTTTTGGTCAAATGATAATTAATTAATATATTTTTACGTTACTTTGTGCAATATGGGACAACTACATAAATTTGGAAAGTAGAGTGAAGTAGGTTGAAAGAAAAGGAAATACAAAATCTTAAGCTTCATGAAACATATCCATACCATCCTACATACATTTTATTTATTTATTTGTATGTTTTTAAAGATTAGGTTCTACTTTCTATGCTTCAAAGTTGACAATTTTGTGTTTTCTACTTGCAACATATATATATATTTGGCCTGCTTTTGTATGCTTGTACCCAAAGTGTGTTGACAACTTTGAGATGTTGTAGGTTGCAAGTGGATAATTTAGACCAAATCATCACTGTGGTGAAGAATTAGCTTGATGATCTCCATCTAAGTTGTTCATAACATAAGGATTTGACAAAATTTTTAAAAGTTAAATATTCATTAACTGAAGATAATTATGATTTGATTGAGGAATCAAATTACTTTGAGCAATTGGAGTTGGATAAACATTAATTTGGCAAGGTAAGCAAAAAAATTGTTGTTGTTTTTGGGATTGTAAAACTTGAATGATAGTTTGCACTTTGCATTTCATTTTGAATTAATAATATTGTCTTTTTGTTCATGGAGAGGTTACTTGTGGAGCTCATCCATAATAGGGATGGCTTGTGTTGTGTTGTGTGTGTTTGTGGGTTAGGTGGGGTGGGGTGGGGTGTGGTTGGGGCATGAAACTTGTGTTGTGTTGGGTAGGGTTCATTAAAGAATTAGGGTTCAACTCTCCCACAAGTTATTGGTGTTTTAGATGTTTTATAATGTTATAATGGGTTAGGTTTGTGACTGGAAAACTTAATTCCAAAAGCCAGGGATGTATTCTTAAATTTTGTACATATCTTGTGATTAGTGTGAATTTGAAAACTAGAAAATGCATATCTACCAAATGAAAAAATATATATATATATATTCATTTGGTCAATTGTATTTGTAATTTTTTATTGTGCATATCTTTATGTTACAAAAATTTGAAGAATTTTACATATAGATAACCTGAATAATGCTTCAAATTTTCAGATTTTGGGCAACATTGGAATAAACCCTCCATTTGCATTTATAACATAGGTTGTAATCAACCATTCCTTAGATTCGGGTATGGTGTTATAAACATGTTTGCAAAGAGGACTTTATAAGTTGTATTTTCAAGTAGTCATTGCAAGTTATCCAAGTGTAGCAATCCATCTCATTTATGAAGTTGGTGTAATTTCAAACACAAAATAGTTAAGATTTTAGAATTGTTGCATGATTGTTTTGGACATTTGAATGATGTAACAATTAAATAAATGTTTGCTTCCAACTTGGTTACAAGAATCAAAATCACTGATCTTGATTTTGAACCAAATGTTTGTCATCGTTGTGTTTTTGGAAAACATCATTGTGTTACATTCCTTGTTCATTCCTAAAGATAAAGAGCTTTGCAACTAGGCATATTTTTCCATAGTGATGCATGTGGAAAGTTCCATGTAGATTCTTTTGGTGGTTTTTGTTATTACATCCTTTTTTTCAAGGATAATCATTTTGGTTACATACTTATTTTTCTATGACTAATAAGTTAGATGCTTCAAGGCTATTGTTAATCTTATGCATGCATGATATATTTAGAATTTCCAACCACACTTGTAAAACCTATTGATTTTTGGACAACTATAATTTTTCAAAAAAACAACATTAGATTCAAGCCATGGAGGAATATAACTCTCCAGTCGAGAATCATACATGGGATCTGTAGATCTTCTTAAGGGGCAAAAGACTATGAAATTCAAGTGGGTCTACAAGATCAAACTTGATTCTAATGGTAACATGTCAAATTTTATAAGGCAAGATTGGTAGCCAAGGGCTTTGCATAAAAAGGTAGGATTGACTTCCCTAAGACTTTTTCTTTGGTTGCACATTATGATTCAATATGGATTGTTTTGGCCATTGTAGTTATTCAAATATGGACATTACACAATTTGATGTCAAGATTATTTTTCCCAATGTTGATCTTTTAGAAGAAATCTTCATGGATCAACTAGGGGGATTCAAGGACATGTTCAATTCATTTAAAGCTTGTCAATTGAAAAAAAAATTATGGACTATGTGACAAACATCTAAGGTATGGAATAACAAATTTGATAGTTTTCTCATTGAATATGATCTTCATCCAAATGCAATTGACCTTTGTATTTAGTACAATGCCAAGGACCATAATCTCATCGTCATTGTTGTTGCAGTTTGTTATATTCATAGTTGTAAAATTGAAGACATTATTCAATACACGGGTGAAGCTTTTCAAATCACAAGCAGTCCTGACACACATGTGGGCCTACACATTGTGAAAGATCAAATCAACAAAATGATATTTTTGGACTAGGACCATTGTATCCAAAAGATTTTACATGATTATTGACTTTAGATTGCACACCCAATGGCAATTCATGCATATCCTAATAATCACTTTGTTTTGTTTTTTGACAAATGTTTATTTGCCACAAGAAACATTTCCATGCAAGCAATTGATTAGGAGTCTTGCTATTGTTGTTTTTGTTATTTGACTTGACTTGTTTTATGTTGTCAACAACAATGACAAGTTTTCAAAGAAACCAACAAAAACCCATTGCATGGCATTGAAATAAATAATCAAATATTTTCTTAGAATTTCACACCTAGCTATATGCTTGGTCCTACATCCTAACTAAACAAGTTTATTGTTTTTTGTGATGTAGATTGTGCAATTAATCTAGATGAAAAAATATCAAAATTTGGATATGTTTTCTTTTTGAATGGAAGACTAGTTTAATAGGGTAGTCAAAAGCAAGCTTGCACAATTGCTAGCGTTATTGAATCGGGGTACATAGTTACATTTGTTACAACCAAAGAATTCATTGGGCAAGAAAAATTCCTGATAACATTGGTTTCCTTCAAACTAAACCCACATTGTTGTATTTAGACAACCAAATTGTTATCCTCCTATCTTGCAAACTTGAGTTTTTGAAATGAGCTAAGCATATTTACTTGCATACCATATTGTCAAAGAGAATAAATAAAAAGGGTAATTTATTAGATTCTACACCCCAACATCATCCCAAGTCGTAGATATTTTCACTAAAGTTTTACCACTTGAAAAGTTTCGAAGATTTCACAATACATTCAAAATCACTTAGTGACAATGAAAGTGAGAATATAATAATAATTCACATTCATTAAATGAGAGTGTTATCAAATACTATTGGGAACATTGTTCTAATGAATTGTTCCAATGGATAATGAATTACTACTATTAAGATATTTTGAATGTGTGTGCATTATGACATATAGTTAGATAGATTTTTCTCAAGTGTTTTTAGAAGTGGTGCTACTATTACTATGTATTATGTATTAGTTTGATGCAAGCTATGAATAAAAAGAAAAAAATTATGAATACAAGAGATTATGGATACAAGTGTTATGTTGATTTTGTTACAATGTTAAAGTGCATGTGTTTCTTCACCACCTACTATAAATTTGCACAACACAACTTTCATGATGATAAGTACATGTTGAAAAAACCATAAAAATAATCAAACATTATGTGTGAATGGGTTATAGTTTAACTATTGAATATTGTTAGTGATAATTAGTACCTAGGTATTAAGTTAGTTAGTTAGTAATATTAGGGATTGAAATTTTAATTTTCCTAGCACTTGGACCATTAGTAATGTTTCAGTCCAATGGTGACATTGAAGCAATGTTGTAAAGAAAAGAAGAAAAATTATTATGTACCAATTGTTGAACTTTTCAACTATAGAGTTTTGAAATTTTCCAATTTGGAAAAGGCATGTATTTGATTTTGTTAGGCCTGTTTTACACTAGGAGTTCAAATCAAGCATTCCTATTGGTGCAAAAGTTGAAATCGGCCCCAAAGGTTTTACACTAAAAGTCAAGGCTAAAATAGAAAAAATATTTTCAATTTGCCCCAAGTTACTAATAAATGCTAAACGTTATGGCTTTGTATTGGCCCCAAGGCTTAAAAAAGGATACCATCGAATTTGGGAAGCCAATTTACAACCCTTGGGGCCAATGTTTTAGCATTTATTAATAAATTGGGCCCAAACAACAAGCCAAAAATGCTCAAAGTTGGCCCCAAGATTTTTAGCCCTAACTCCTAATGTAAAGGAAGCCTTAATAATGGTTGGTTCCATTTTGCAAATATTATTCAAAATAAGAGAATATACATTTTTAAAAAATTCAAAATCAAAGTACCCATGGTTTTCTTGAAGGAACTTGCAATTTTATGGGCAAATTAAAAAATTGTGGCTAAAAAATTGGTTCTTTTATTGGCTCTGCACATAGGGCAGAGACTACGCATCTATGCAAGATTTGGACTTGGGGATAAAATTTTGGTTTACTCATTGACCAATGTGGAGATGACAAGTGTTCATAGAATGATTTTTTTCACATGGATGTAATTTTATATGTTTGGGTGGATGTAATTTTAAGTACATTAGGAATACAAATCACCATGAGGAATTGATAGTAGCAGTAGTAGCATTTTCTTCCTCTTTCCAAGTTGGAAGCGAAAACAAGGGGTAAGGACTCAACCCCAATGGTAGTGGAACACCACCAAATTTTCTTTGTCAAATGATAACTAGGAACATGCCTTTCAAAGTTGAGGAAAAGGAGGAAATCCACATAGATGATGATGATGTTTTTCTCCCTGCCATAATTCAAGTACCACACAAGACACAAAAAAAGACAAAATTTTCTTCCTTGATTGTGATCTTTCTTTTAGGTTTGAACATCTTGATTTAGGGGCACACGATTTTTCATTTTGGGTTTCCAAGAGGCATGCTTGGTATATCTTTCTAACTTTTTTTTATGTAAGAAAACACAATAGAACATGTTTAACAACTCATGAGACACATGGAGCTAGATCCAGTATAAGAAAGTATCTGATCAATAGTAAGGGTCATAGATTCAAGACACGATGTATAATTTTATTTGTGAGCAAGACTTGAATGGGTGATTATGCCATGGGCCAACCCATCTTTGCCTTCAATACTCCATGTGGGCTTTTGGTTGCATTGAGGTGGTGCTCATCACATTTTTTCAAATTGTAGTATCAGACTTTCAAGCCTTTGTTGTTTGTAATCTCCTAAACCCACTCCTTGAGGATTCGTTGGGCTTCAAATCGCAACTGCTTCAATGGAGCAAGGGGCTTCCCTCATGAGACTTGTTTTCGCTTGTTCATCCCTTACTTGATTGATCCTGCAAGAGGAAGAAAAACTATGAACAATGTTTAATTAGGGACATGATGCTGCCTACCAACATGGCCAAAAGTTCAAGCAAAGGAGGCCAAGGGAAGTGACATCATGTCATCTATTGAAAAGTTTATAGGAAATTAACACCAATCAGTTTCCTCTCCCAACCCTCCTATCTTTCTCTAATTTCCCCAAGGCACTTGAGATTGTAAAGTGACCCACCATCTGGTGGTGGTGGTGTTGGACACGTGAAGGTAGGGACATTGGGTTGGTTTAGAAGTTGGTCCATTGGGTGGGGCCTCTAAATGAAATCATGGACAACAACTAGTTATTGGAAGGGACTCCCAACAAGACACCATGTAATTGTCATGGCAGAGCAATGCAAAATGAATGAAGTTTGTGGAATGAGTTTGAACTCTATAGAACAACGTTCATAAGGGAGGACACTTAAACCTTGACCTTGACCAACAACAATAGTAACAATATTATTATTGTTGTTGTTTGTTTGATGAATTGCGAGACTAAGGTAGCCACCAATTGCTTGATAGAGAGATAGTCCCGAGTATAACACCATGTTTCGAGGACCAAAATCTGCATCCACAACAATCCACCATCCTTGAAGGTCTCAGATTTGAAGTTCAAACTTGTTTAATTTCAGTAAGGTTAAGAGCCCCTTATCTCATTAAAAAGATGCACATTACTTTGTTACTCACCTATCAAAGCTATATCCTTACCTTGGTGTTGTGCCCTTGGTCTACCAAAACAATAATGAAATAACACATTTTCAATATTGAATTAAAAAGAAAGTGTAGTAGGAATTGTTGTGACCTTAAGTGACTTATGTATTCATTTCTCCAAAGAGGACCAACGTTTAGACAAGATGTAAAATGCCAAGATCTTGAGTACCCAATGAATATGAACCTTTTATATTGAACTTCAATCACATGACTCTACTGCATGTTTTATAAAATAAGTTCAACTTTAGTAGCAAACACTGAGAAAACGTTTTATCAAAGGACAAACTTTTTTTGCTTACAAATATTTACCTATTGTGGCAACAAGTTGACATTTCGCAAATTTTAAGTGGCATGTTATCAAGTAGATCCAAAATGAAAAACTTCAAAGCTCTAGTGAGCAACCGATGGCATCCAAGATTATTCAAGTCACATTCCCTAGCAGAGCAAAAAGATCAAACAATCTTGTTGGTGGCAACTCTGCAGTGGTGATATCAATGTCTGCTACTTCTAAAGTAGCAAAGGAGGTTTGCCTAGGTTGGTAGTCAAACTCTTCTCTAACATGCTGACTGTCTACAAAATAACCACTTGTTTAATTATAACCTCGAGTATCATCTTCGGTATGGATTGTCTTGGGACCTATAATCGATTTCTAATGGAAGAACATCCGCACTAAATCAAGTATTTACAAGGCATTACCAACAAAAAGGTAACTACATTAAGAGGAGGAAACCATTGGAAACAATGTAAAAGCTCAAAGGGAGAAACAAAAAAAATAGTTGTGGCCACGATGATCAATAAACCTTAAAATGCCAAGGGGTAGAAGCAATAACTTATTGCACTATTAGTGGGTAGATCTTTGTTTTCTTTTCTATGGAAACATTTTGTGGTTTCATTAGTCACAGTATGACATTGTCCTTGTTCTCAAATTTCAAATTCTCAATTGTAGTTACCAAAGAGATGGACCCCAAAAGAATTTTGGAATTTTTTTTCCTATTGTGTTTCTAATGTGGTCATGGGATGATTGATGTTTCCACAACAACTTTAGTGAGTGAGGTCTCTCTCTCTTTCGCATCATTTTATATGATTGACCTTCTTTTAACGTTTAGACAATAAGGTCTATAGACAACAACAATAGGGTTGGCCTACCAACAAGAGTAGAAGCTCGAAGTTCATTGATTGGGTACCCATAGACAAAGGACAATGGGTCTAAGGAATCTTGTGTCCTTTTTTGTCAAGACTCTCAGTGACTTTGGTGCTTAAGAATTGGGACCATCCTTTGATGTTGGGAGGCATTGGGAATTCTTTATTGAATAAGGGGGTATACCTTGATCGGATGCAACATTTTGGAGCTCGAATTGGTAGTATTTTGGAGTTGGATTTCACTACTAAACAAATATAATTGCAAGAAATGGGATTTGAATAAGGACTTATAACTTAGGCTCTTTGCGTTCATGGTTAGTTTTTGTTCTAAAAAAAGATGCTTGCCACTAGGAGTTTTAATAGGTTGGTACAAATTGAGTGTGCCAAATTGTTTTCTTGTAATTAGACTTTTGGCCAAATCAAGGCTACGAATCTCGTTCTGCACAAGCGGGGCTGATGAAACAAGTTATGTAAGTCTTATGGGAAAGAGATTGCTGATTTTGATAAGTAGATAAAAAGTGGTGAGAAGGAAGAAGCTTCATGAATTCAACATTTTAGTTGAGCATAAGGGGATGTACATGCTTTTGGGGGTGGTATGGATGTTAGGGTTTTGTAGGGGTCCATGTTAATGATTCCATTTTGGTGCAATTCATATTGGATTTGTAAACCAACACTATCAACAATAGCATTGTCCTCCAACAATATTGAGATTGTCATTGAGAATTGGCAAGATGAAGATGAGGGTGAACTTCCTAATCAAAGGGAGGCGGATGTTTTTGCATAGGATGATAGCTCTAAAGATGAAAGAGATGAAGTTGAGACCACCTTAGTGAGTTACCTTGGAATAAAAGTTGAATTGTAATATTTTTGAAGGTCTTTTTTGCATAGTTCATTGCTGATTTTGTAAACAATTCTTTTTTTTCCCCATTATTTTTATTAAAGACATTTCCAAAACACATTTTGTTCATTGATCAGTGAGATCCAATGGTATTCATGAAAAGAAAATAACTTACAGTTAATGGCCCATAATTTAGGCTTATCCAAAATCAATAGGTAGAATTTGAACAATCACATTGTCCCCACTACTATGCTTAAATAATCTCAACCCATGCAACAAAGGTAATATCTGGAAGTGGATCTTGCTTTTCGGTAGATGATGTGTTGTTATTTGTCCTTTTTTTATATTTGGCATTCTTATTTGCTTCATGCATTTGAAGTGTTGTTGGTTCCAAAATTCCTCCATTTTGAAGTAGAAGAAGAACCTAGGCATGGTTGTCACAAGAAGATGTAAACTAAATAATAATGTCACAAAATTTCATTGTGCTTTTTAAACATGTAGGAATTTTATTCATATGTGCTTCAATCAGAGTATAGTATTGGACAAATGCCTAATAAAACAAGGACATGGGATAGGCCAAGTAGCCCAGTGAGCCCAACAAAAAAATATACAAGAAATCGAACTTTCTTGCTTCACCAAGGCTTTGATCTAATGCTACTTGAAAAGGTCCTTGAGAAATTTGGTTAGTGCTTTCTTTTCATTGGTGTTGTTGTTTGTTCTCTACTTTTGTGAAGATTCATTGAATGTCTTACATATTGTTTGCCTTGATTTGTTTTGTTTATGTGTGAAGGCCGAAAAAAAAAACTACAATCTCACAACTTTGTTTTCCAAATATTGATAAACTTTTGTTTATGGCATTTTTTGTGTCAAATAGGAGAAGAGGATGACATCAATCAAATGTTGGATTATGTTTTGGCTCTTGCAAATTGCGATGCTATGTTAATTTTAATGCGGAATTCCATGCCCTCAACATCATACTTTGTTTCTTTCTAGGTATGGATTCATGTGTGTGTGAGAGTTGTAGCAAACATGACTAGTATGAAAGACATTTCCATCTCTTTGGAATTTGGTGTGTTATTTTGTGATAGAAGAAGATTTTCCAAATATTGATTTCCTTTCATAGAAACCCCAAGAGTCAATATTGTGGACAAGCTTGTAAATGAGTTCAAGTGCACATTCTTAGCCCGAGTAATTGAAAGAGCTTTGGAATGTTGAGGTGAGGAATCATTAGGTTTAATTACAAACATTGGACAAAAAAAATTCATATATGATCAATGTAACTTTGATTATGTTTTTGGATGCCTTACATAGACCAAAGATAGGGCAAGTTTTTTAGTTTTCAATATTCAAACATGTTAGTTTTTAGTTTTCAGTATTCAAACATTTCCATTTTCAGTATTCAGACATTTCAATTTTCAGTATTCAGACATTTCAGTTTTCAATATTCAAACATTTCAATTTTCAGTTTTTAGTATTTAGACAATTTTAGTTTTCAAAACTTTAGATTCCTTTCGAACATTTCACAATGAGATTTCATATTTCATATTTCAATTTTCAACTTTTAATATTCACAATCCAAATTTAGACATTTTGATTTTCAAAATTTGAAATTCTAGATACTTACATAGAGATTTCAAATTTCAATTTTTAGCTTTAAATATTCACACATCTCAATTCAGACATTTTAGTTCTCAAAATTTCAGATTCCAAACATTTCACATACAAATTTCAAATTTTAGTTTTCAACTTTCAGTATACACACATCTCAATTCAGACATTTTAGTTCTCAAAATTTCAGATTCCAAACATTTCACATACAAATTTCAAATTTTAGTTTTCAACTTTCAGTATTCACACATCGAAATTCAAACATTTTTTCAAAATTTTAGATTCCAAACATTTCAAATATTGTAGTACCTTGGCAAGTTTGGCACATGCCTCCCAAGCAATTAATCAATTTTGAATATTCAATTTGAAAAAAAATGTTTTTAAAGATTTTTTATTTTCCTTCCTAAGGAGTTGGTCTTTGAAATGAAATATTGATCATGGTCATATAACATTGGGCAGAGCCATTATGCGATGAATTGCTTGTTTTTTGGAGAATCATGATTATGAATGCTAATAACAATAGTGATAACTGTTGGGGTTTGTTCATATTTTTGACAATTGCCCAACATTGGTTAACAAGTTGCAAAAAATTGTCATGCATGTTATTGGCAATTGTTTTGATTTGCTAGCTTATGATGTTGCTCTAGTGGTACATGAAGAGAAAGAACACAACCCGTAAGGTGTGTCCTTTGGTATGTACATGCGCATGGGCAACTACCCTAGTACTTTGAGCAATTGGACACTAATTATATTATTTAGGAAAATATGTATGATAAGTTGAAAGTAAGTAGTTCTAATCAGACGTATTTTCCCTTGAACAAAAGTCGCTTGAACCTTTGGCTCCACATGCATTCCATAGGACCTTTTAAACAAGTTTAAGAAAGGCATTGATGTTAGAGGCTCAAAATTGTTTTCCAATAGCGGGAGGACCAAAAACTTCCCCAACACCATACCAAAAGAAAAAAGAACAATTAAACCCACAAACCTATAATGAAAAGACCTTTGTTGTGCAATTATTTGAATTTCATAAAACCCATAATTCCAAAAAAATGAGAATCAACGTGTTTATTAAATTTTTTTTTTTACTGTGGTACACTCCCTCATGGGTATCATTAAAAAAAGGGAAAAAGGTAACATTTTGAAAATGGAAATGCCCATCTCTCGAAAAGCAAAATCCTTGCCTTTATAGAGATGAACATTTTGCTTTCTGAAATGGCCACTCCCCACTAACATCTAAGTATGTCACATAAAGGCTCTATTGATTTACACTACCAGAAATGGTAAAGGTTTTCATTATCTATAGAACAAAACTTCATGAAGCATGAAACCTTCAAATTCGCTACAAATTACAAATGTTAACATAGATAGGGTAGAACGGCTGGTGAACAAACATTGAAGTGCTCAGGGCAGGCCAAATCCAAGGGGAGGGCTTCGTTGTTTTCGGTGTCCAAACAAATGGTCATCTAAAGATCTGTGGGTCCAATGTATGGCTCTCACCAATCGGGTTTCTCTATTTCAGGGGACCCTGGACCTTGAACCCTAGACCTTGAACCCTAATTGAAAGTGGCCCTTAAGATCAAGTTAGCATAAGGTGAGATTGGAAAAGAAGGGGTTAGGCCAGGCAGCCACACCCACCCACCCCCTCCCCGAACGGCCTTATCACGTGCAAATCTCCGCTGTTGTCCGGCAAAGGCCATTACTGATACCCGGAGGGTATAAAGGCAAGAGGACCAAAAAGTTACTACTTATGAAGGTTACCACGATGCCATGAATCATCATGACCCAAGAGCGACAGGAGTTTACGAAGCCCTAGAAGACACGGTCCGTACAAAGCCTATCTACGTGTGCAGTAAAACAAATAAGCTTCTTTCTCTGTGCGCCTTTCTCTTTGTTTGTGCTCTTGGGCGTTACTGTTGTAAGAGGGGTTTTTGTGGCGTTTGTGCTTCTTTGCGCTTTGGTTTGGGATTCTTTCTCTTCTCTGCGGATTTTTTGGTTCTTGGTTTGGAATTTTTTTTTGCTCTTTTTCCTCGCGCAGTAGCCATGGTGGAACTTGCGGTGGAGAAGACGGTGTCCGGGCGAGAATACAAGGTGAAGGACATGTCGCAGGCGGATTTCGGGCGTTTGGAATTGGAACTGGCGGAAGTGGAGATGCCCGGGCTCATGTCGTGTCGCAAGGAGTTTGGGGCGTCGCAGCCGTTCAAAGGCGCGCGTATCACTGGCTCTTTGCATATGACTATTCAGACCGCTGTGTTGATCGAGACTTTGACGGCGCTGGGAGCGGAGGTGAGATGGTGCTCTTGCAACATCTTCTCCACACAGGATCACGCCGCTGCTGCCATTGCACGGGATAGCGCTTCCGTGTTCGCCTGGAAAGGCGAGACGCTCCAGGAGTATTGGTGGTGTACAGAGCGTGCCTTGGACTGGGGCCCCGATGGCGGACCTGATCTTATCGTTGATGATGGCGGCGATGCTACTCTCTTGATTCACGAGGGCGTCAAGGCCGAGATTGCCTATGCCAAGGACGGCACCTTGCCCGATCCCAGCTCTACCAACAACCCTGAGTTCCAGCTTGTGCTGACTCTCTTGAGGTGAGGTCTGAAAGCAGAACCGTGACCAGCGTATGTTGGTGACATTCCTGAAACTTCTTCCATCGTGCTCTCTACTGACGCCGATTCCTTGAGCATTGTCCCTCATGTAGTAGACGCTGCTACATTTTCAGCGCCATCTGGAGACTCTAGATATGACCTGCATCTTCCATGACTTCAGGAGGTGGGAACTGTATGATGTGGTTCTTTATCAAGTAGGAACTTCAGTTTACAGCATCGTATGCCAAACTGCCGTTGATCATGATGATGTCTC
>Ga0209208_10006526_pt1 | contig 16068 bp, 16 predicted proteins | sample S1TSphfallax_3_FD_187694 | JGI IMG/M metagenome (GOLD analysis project Ga0209208, IMG submission 187694) | Host-associated microbial communities from peat moss isolated from Minnesota, USA - S1T2_Fd - Sphagnum fallax MG (SPAdes) (version 2) | ecosystem: Host-associated > Plants > Peat moss >...
AAAAAAAAAAAAAAAAAAAAAAACACTGGCTTGGAGAAGTTGTTCTTTTATCTTTCTTTCTTTTTTTCAAAATTAGTGAGGTTGGTCGTGAAGTGGGTTGAAAAAAATAATAAAGAGCTCTTAGCCAAATTTGGCTATAGGTTAAAGAGTAAGTAGAAAAGTATAGGAATACTGCTATTGTCTGTCTAAAATATGGCGACATGGGCCCATTTGTTTTTTTCCAAAAAAAGAAACCCCACCATTCGCAAACCCTCTTTTTTTTTTCTGTCGCCAGGATGATGCGGAATTTCGCCAAAAAAAGGAAATTCACTGAGCCTTGGAGTGCGCAACAAGGGTGCCTAAGTATTTTGTTTGGAGGGATTTGCACCGATTTCGTTTCTGTAGGTCTTTGCACTTTCCTTCTTTCTTTGCAGTTGCAGCAGCGCGTCTTGCATCCCGTTGCAGCGGAAGCAAGGAAGGAAGAAGAGGAAGGAGACGAGCGAAAAGGGAGGAGAAGAGGAGAGAGAAGGAAGAGCGTCGTTGTCGTCGGTTAGGGAGATTGAAACCCTAGAGCAGATTTTTATGGTGAAAAATCGGGAATCCAGGGAGTCATGAGCTTTGAGGATATTGAGATCGGTGGCCGGGGATCAGGAAATTCGGTCTCGCGCACGGAGCTCTTGGTGCAGCAGCAGGGTTCCAGTAGCAGTGATGGCGTTGTGGCGGGAGTGTTCAGAATCAATACCAGCGTCTCGTCGTTCAGGCGTCTGGTTAATATGCTTGGTACTCCTAAGGATACACCGTCCCTGCGTGAGAAGCTGCACGCCTTGGAGCAGAACATAAGCCTATTAGTCGAAGAAACGGTGGCACGATTGAAGGAAGAGAACGAAACGGACCATCTGTCGTCCGCCAGTACCGGGAAGAAGCTTAGGGATGCGAAACTTGCCAAGGATTTTCAAGCTGTGTTGTTGGAGTTTCAAGGAGCACAGAAGCTTGCTCAGTCTCGAGAGAAAGCTTTCACTCCTAACCTCTTGTCGCCGCAGTCGGCAAATCAATTACCTCCACTTAGTGCCAACAACAGACTGGAAACCAAGGAAGAAGAGGAAGCGGCACTGCTGCAGCGAACGCATCAGCTATTAGAGGTTGAAAATGAAGCGCTTTATAATGAAGCTATCATTGAAGAGCGAGAGCAAGGCATTCAAGAAATTCAGCAGCAAATTGGGGAGGTGAGTGAGATTTTCAAAGACTTGGCACAAATTGTCGCAAATCAGGGTTACATGATCGATGACATCGAGTCCAATATAGAAAGCACACAATCAGCTACAATTCAAGCAAATCTTCATCTCACCAAGGCAGCCAAGAATTCCAAATCTTCTGAATACTGGAAATGCATTATTCTTGCCATTATTGGGACTGTATTGCTTGGATTCCTTTTCGTCATGGCAGCATGAATGTTTAATGATGTTCTCTTTCTTCTAGCAGAATTAAGGTTTCCGTGCAACAATGTATGGATTCACACCTCTTCCTTAGTTTCCCTATCAGAGCCATTTTTACATTGGAATGCAAAAGCTCCATGTAAGGATGCTTTCCAGTTTCCCCCTTCTAACTATCATCTCTTTCTCCTTCACAACTTCTGCTTATGTGGGTTATATGATTTTCACCATCCTCCATCTTCATGGAGTTCAATGACTCCATGTTTTCCTCTCTTTCCAGCTTGTTGCATCAATTCAACTCCTTTTTCTGCATTGATTCTCCATCTGTTTTCTTTCAGTCAGTTTCCCCTGCAATTTAGCAAATCCACATCTCTATTCCTCATCAGCTTTTCAAGTAAGGGGTTTATGTTGACATTAAGACTGTACTTTATAGACTATCGGATGCTGGAGCAACTGAAGGATGATGACGATCAGGTTGGCCACCTGTAGTTAGGGTTTGAGAACAACTTGTACTGGAGGTCTACTGCATCTGTAGTAGATTCTCTCTTAGAGGGTTGGTCAGGTTGGTGAAGTTGAAGCAATCTTTGACTCAGCTTGACATTTTTGTTTTAGTCCCTTTGACAGACTTTAAGGTCTACTTTGTTTAAACACAATAACTTGTGAGGTCAAAGGTGATCAATCATTCATTTGACAGAAACCTGCAGCATATATAACAGACACCTTTCAATAAGAGTAGTAAGTGAATGACATATTGCTACTCCAGACATTGCTTGTTCACAGAGACATCTGAGTCTTATAGCTTTGCAGGGTTCTTGATCAACTTCTTCCTGGAGCATTTTTTAGTTAGGTGTGTCACCATTGTGCAAATCATGGCAATAAACGTCGTCTTTCAAAGCATGACCTGTTTTTTCTTGTCTCCCTTTTTGGTGTGTTCCAAGATTTGGTCTTCTTCCCTTCTCTTTCATTCTATAAACCCTGCAGCTGAGGATGCACATGTTGATTATGAGTGATAAAAGTCTCTTGTGGTGGTTTGACTGCATGACTGTGCGTAGTGCAGTCAATGGTGTAACGTATGAAATCTTTGTTTTCTGTTGTGAAAGTTTGATCACATGACTGTGTATAATGCACTATACTACAACATATGAAATCTTAATTGAGATGAATATCATTGCTCATCATGGGGTGAGTAAGCATAACTTCATGTCCCAACCTTGCTTTTTCTTAGAAATGTGTTAATTCACACACCATTTTTCATGATTTCTGCTTGGTTGCTGAAATTTAATATCAATAACAACCTTATAATTGGGTATCCTCATTTCATTCCAGGTTGTTTTTATACTTGTCAAGGTATTTCACACACCAGAGTTCTGAGGATGAGAGAAGGGGGAGGGGAAACGCATCTGGTGTTTGCTCATCTGTTATGTATGTCTGCAAATTTTGCCTTATCTTCCCTGCCACACCTGCAGGGCATGGAGAAGAAGACTTGTAATGTTTTAGCCGTGGGAGTCCTGTTTCATTTTCTTGTAGAGATGACCTTGTGCCTTGTTATTTCCTGTCATATGGTCCATCGTTTGAAACCCCTGGTCAAGTAGTGAGACCGTGGTTGTGGTTAGCTGGGGGGACCTGCAACCCAATGGAAAAGTGTATCATGTCCACCCTCCATCCATCACTTGATGTGCCAATTGTATGTGCAGAAAAAAGTAATATAAAGTCCAAGTTGGACTATACAACATCCGATGCCAACTTAGTAAAGTCTCATGTAGGCATATTGATGTGCAATGTGGATCTGCATAAAGTCCAATCTACATATGACAACTTAGTAAAGTCCCATTTAAGCATATTGATGTGCAACATGGATATGCATGAAGTCCAATCTACGTATGATAAAGTCCAATGCGGCGGGTCTAGTAAAGTCCAATCTTGACATGATAAAGTCAAATTGTGGGTGTGGCAATTTCAATGTGGAGTTGCTGAAGTCCAATGTGTACACAGTAAAGTCTAATGTTAAGTTGGCAGGTTTAATGAGCAAACAGTAAGCAGAAAATGTGGTTCATTACTATCCCCCTTGCACAATTTGTGGCAATCAGTGAAGTTCAATGTGGTTACAGTAACGCCCCTGAGGGGAGTTCGTGAAGTCCCAGGCATTCTAAGTGTAGGTTCATTGTAAGGTCCATTGTTTAAGTTTATGCACATTATCATGATATTCAGCACATGGTGTGGAATTAAACTTGTCTTTGAAGCCCATTTTCTGTATCACCTTGATCCTAATTCATCTGCTATATAAAATGAAACAATGAATATTGCAACATTAAATTTCACCAGACACCTGGTTTGTACTTGAAACTCATATAAGATAAAACTCATGAAGCATCTTTTCAGAGACACACAAAGTTATATCTACAGCATAGAAAAGCAGAGTGCACCCAAAACAAACAAACAAACTACAGGTTGGAAAGTAAACCTAGTGATGTTTTTTTGACTTTTTAATAACACTTCCAGCAAAGAGGTGGAAGAGAACTGTGCATCAAATATAGCACAACAATAAAACTATTATAGAAATTGATTGAAACAAATTGGGTGTCGTACCTAAATTATACTACAGTACAAAGTGAAAAAGAGTTTAGAGTAGTCAGCCTCTTGGGCTAGTAATTGTATAGGTTACCAGTCTAAATTCACATTTCATGGATAAAATGGTCCTTCAGCTCGGGGATGAAACAAATGCAATTCTCATTGCAGGATTGCACTGCAAAAGGCAAATCAAGCATCCCTTCGGACCAAGCACCCAATTTGTAAGAAAATTACACCACAATTAAGGTGCACAATGTGTGCACCCCACTCTGTAAGACATTTCTGGCATCGCCCTATTGACCAATTTGACAACTCATTTAAACTTATGGATTTAAGTGAGACAAAAACAAACATAGCAAATGTACTAACCCTTAATGACAACAAGGCTCAGACCAGGAAGAGGAAATTACGACCCTGAGTAACTGCAAAACTTGACCTTAGTTTAAAGGGGGGAGGGATGGACAAGGGACTACAATTGCTTCAGAAATAATAATGAACAGGAGCATTCACACAGACACAGCCGCAGAAGGGGGACTACTGTTGGCCATGGAAGGTGGCAACTCATGTAGCTCCAAGGATGGTTGGGATTGGCGCCTGATGTGGCCAAGAATCTCAGCCTCACGAGCAATGTGGACATCCGAGGGCCATATACGCTGCTTCAGAATTTTGATGCAGAAGCGTGGCAACAATGCTAAAATTACAGTAAGAAGCAGCGCAAACCAGAAACGTAGCTCTCCACACATGTGGAATGAAACCCTACAATCCCCAACAAAAAAACATTCAGTACATAATCAGCAAGAAAGAAAAATGTGCAAGCAAAACCTTGAACAACATCTAGAGGTTTTATCCCTTGGACAAACAACATGGGTCATGCAATGTTACTCCCAAATACCAAACATACAGCAACAAACACTCTGGCACCAAAATGTCGACAACTATTGTCTACACTCATGAACTTTTATAAGATCACAGTCATGTCAAAGTTAGACATGTACCAGTGATTTGGCAGGAGATCAGGAATAGTCATAGCATCCATGATAAGTTGACAAATAAAAGTAGCCAGTGTTGATAGCCAAATGGCAGCATGTTCAATCCAAGTCCAGCGATTGATGTCCATTGCCAAATGAATATTCACCACTATCACCACCGCCATGCAAAATAAAAAACCTAGGCTGTAAAGATCCACCTCACTTACACGATACACAAAGTAAGGGACATAGAAGAGAACTAGGCTTTGCCAAAGAGTGTCAATCATGGTCACCCAAAACAAGCGTTGGTTGTAAGTTTCTTCTCGCTGGCCTACTGCGTATAACTGGGGATACTGAAGGAGCGTTTTGTGGCTCAAATCTTTGTCTAATATGCCAACTACAATTGTTGGGACTGCGGTGTAGAGGAGTGAGAAAAAGATTAGATTCCAGTCTGTCAGAGCAGATGATGGTGAAAATGCTGAATACAGAATGAACCTGCACATGCAAAAAATTCCAATCACAACTCATCAGAGGATAGCTTGGAAAGAAACAGATGGTAACAGTGCATAGAGTGAAGATTTAAGCATATGACTCAAATTGAGAAGAAACTATTGAAGAAAGAAAAAGGGAAGCAGGCCACGTTCACTTGTCCACTCTAAGCTCAAAGCAGGTAGAAGAAAATCCAAGTAAGAAAGAGACACATGGACTTTGAAAGATTATTCGCTTGACTAGTGAACTGCACAAAGGATGTAATTATGATCCAAGTGTGGTCCTACACAGTACAATAGGACAGGATATCCATTGCCGTATATTCTAGGGCTATACACAGTGCATACATGATGAGTCAAAGAGACAAACAAGGAACTTACCAGAAAAGCATCATAACAAAAACAGCATTGCGGTAAAAGTTGTACAAAACCATGTAGGCCAGCCGCTGATAATTCCAGTGACCATGAACAAGGAGCAAGCGCTTCAGGAACCGGAACTGGCCCAGTGCAAAATCAGATGCCATGACTGCCTGCCTGCCTTCCTGGCCACTGATGCCCACACCCACATCTGCCATTTGGATCATTGACACATCATTTGCACCTGCATACACCCCCGAGCTTCTTTGGTTAAAGTGTGTCCTTTCTAACTCAACGTACAGCTGTCACAGTATTTTATGATCAATGCAGTCATAGGAAGGTAATAGTTCAAGAAAGAAAAAGGTTCATAATGGACTCATACAAACATACCATCACCAACTGCAAGGGTCATCTCTCTGGCTCTGCGTTTTACAAGGGAGACAATACCCGCCTTTTGAAGGGGTGCAACACGGCAGCAAATAACAACTCTACATGCTGTTGCCAACTCAAAAAGCTGTCCAGGATCAAACCACACCCATACATTCTTCAGAATTTATTCAACATCCCAGAGTCATGTTGTTATACTGCATGAGAGCTTCATGTTGGAAGAGCATGTCCACAACAACACGCCACAAACAGAAATCCATTCAAAACTCGTGCCCATACCACCACCTTCAAGAAACCCCACTGTAGAGCATCCTTGCAAAATGTCAAGACTCTTCACCTCTTGAATACAAAATTGGATCTACATTCAAAACAACAGGGAACATCTTGACTCACATCTTGTTCCAATTCCTTTGACAAAGCATGGACGAGACTATTGCCATCAATGATGAGAGCTAGGCTTCGGTGAACCCTCTCCATCTCCTCTTCATGATTAGCTGAGTTCTCATAGTGGCTGTCATTCAATGTCGGGATGCTGGCTTCCACACTATTTTGGTGCTTTATTGAGAACCACTTCCTCTTCTTCTGGGTGGGTAAGATCCCATATTTTCTCTTTGCATCTGCAATTGCTGCCCTGCAACTTTCAATAGTGGATTCATTGATGATGATTTGCTGCATGTCCTGTGTGAGCAGCAGACATGAAAAGCCTATGGAGATGGCTGTCTCTTGCTTGTCCCCTGTCAACACCCACACCTTTATTCCTGCTTCCCTAAGCAGAGCTATTGTCTCTGGCACCCCATCCTGCAAAAGAGAAGATGAGCATCTCATTACCCAGTCCAATCCAATCCAATCTGCTCTTCACTGAGGTCTATCAGTCTTAGAAAATTCAGCAGGAACTGTATTTGAGAAATGAAAACCATCAAGGAAGCAAGTCCATGCCAGCCCAAATTCAACAAGTGAAAAGGAAGCAAGAGGAAGGAGATGTAAAATGTGTGAATTCAAACTTGAGAAGTACGAATCATCATCCCTCAGATGCAGATATGTAGGTCAAATTAAACATATATGGTCTCTTACTTCCCATGATAAACTCAAAGAGAAACTCACCTGTAGCCTATCTTCAATTCCAGAGGCACCTAAAAGCACAAGATTATTCTCCACCAGACCTGCAGCATTCCGCAGCATGCCCACTCTGTCATGTAGGGCAGTACTTGCTTTAGCATAGTGGAAATGCCAGTCTTCAACCTGATCACCCACCAGCCACAAATTCAGGATTAGTCTAAATGGATTCCTTCTGAACAAACAAGGGAACCCCATGCTCTAACATTCATAGAGCAAACTTTCTAGAACTCAGAACAAGCAGAACAACTCCCCCTTGTAAACACTGCAGCAAGAGCTTTCTTTACATCCAGAAAGACCCAAACCAACTCTATTCTTCCATGATGACACAGAAAAATTAGCGCAAAGAGAGATAGGGTTTTTTGACATTCCAGATGTGAACTTCCTGCATGCAACAGGGATGGTGATGACGAACTCCTGCTTTGCAAATTGGAGCAGTTGACCCACTGTGATTGACCTTCAAACTTGATTCCCTGGGAATCCTGAACTTTGACAAACCCTATGTTGGCTTTGATGCTGGATGCTTCTTACCTCTTTTTGAGTGAGCACCCTTGATGCAATGACAAGGGTCCGCAACCCTTCACGAGCATACTTGTCAAGATGCTTGAGAGTCTGCTCTCTTACTTCAGCCTGCCACTGCAGCTGTTCTGCAGACTCACGTCTTTCTGCAGTGTTTTCATCATCACCAGGGCCTATAAGGTTCAAGACAGTGCTGTCTGCACCCTTCACCAGAAGCTTGATCGTACCATCTGGGCACTCGACAACAACCGACATGCACTTCCTCACACTGTCAAATTCATGTATCCCAAGTACTTCATACCTGTTTCAATGGCAACAGAAGGAAATGGGCAATCCCCTTAGACCAACACTGACTGAGGTATACTAGATCTCTGTAACCACTTGTAAAAAAGACAACACAAGCTTGCAGAAGCTAAAAATCTACTAATGAGTAGAGATAACTACAAGCAGACCCATCATCAATTGGGAACAAACCAACTGGACTAGGATCTTTGATGACCTCCTCACCGTTGGACTTCCCCAAGAACATTGACAACAATGTTGGCTGATGTGCGCTCTAGAAGTGTGAAGCCATATGCAGCTGCTGCTGCTACCAAAGCTTGCTCATCGGGAGACTCCCCCTGGTACTCAATAAATCCTGAACCATCTTCCATGCTGTTGACAGCTTCCATCTCCAGCTGACCCGAAGCAGTTTTCTTGACCCTTGTGGGTACAATAGTGTTGCATGCCACTAAAACAAGCATGTAGTCAAAAAGTGCATCCCTCCTTGGTGCTGTTGATGGACGACCAGTTAGAAGGTGGACAAGATCTGGGTCCACTTTGGCTCCCACTTTTGGCTTCCATGCTTGCTTTGTCAAAATCTCTGAGAACCCCACCAATCACCAGCAAATTAGTTCCAAAACCATATACAAAACCTCCTGGTCTCATGTTCACAATCAAGAACCATCAGAACAACAAGCATCTAACAAGCATTTGGCACCCACCCACCCACCCAGATCCACTTTGGAACTCCAAATCTAGTGGAAAAGGGGAAAAAACCATCAACCTTCAACGAAACGGCTGTCTTCTGGTGTGATAGACCCCTCAATTTTTCCTGTTGCAGGCTCAATGACAACTTTTGTATTACTGTAGTCAACTCCATCAATACTAGCTGTGTGAAACTCCATCTTGTTCTCTGTCAAAGTCCCTGTCTTATCAGAGAACAGGTACTTTATCTGACCCAAATCCTCATTGATGTTCAAAGCCCGACACTGGAATTTGCTATTGGAGGCTGCATCATACATCTCTGTGTCCCTGATCATGAAGTAGGACTGACCTAGCCGGACAAGCTCCAGTGAGATATACAGGGAAAGTGGGATCATTATCTGGAATCTAATTACACAACTTAGAAAACCAAATATTCCTTCTCCAACAGAGCCTGCAAACAGATAATTACCACCATTGCTGGACATCTTTTTGTAATACAGGATGATATTAAGGTAATCATAGTTTGCTGCCACCCAAAGACCCATGCCTAATCCACCTACAAAACAAATCACTACCAAGAAGACAACAAGCCAGCCGGTCTCCCTGTTCATATAGTGCTCCAATTTGCTGCGTTTCGACTGTGCACCAGAACTGTTCAGCATCGCTTTGGTTTCACGGCCAGCATAAACAACCACTCCAACAACCCATGAAGTATTCTTCACCTCACACCCCCGTAAAATGATATTGTTTTGCCCCAGTGGAATCTGTATATCCTGTGAATCTGCTGGCAATTCCATGAATGCAGAGAACTCGTAGATGTTTCGGTCTGGAGCCTTGCATACGATCAAGCCAGTCAGAGGCCCAACCTCAGGATGTTGGTTAGAAGTCTCTTGTCTTGCATACCTGCTCTTGAGATTGGATTCTCCATCAAGGTTTAGGGTTTCTACGTAAGCAACACCTGATGGATCACTAGTCCCCAGCAAAACCATATCACAGGGAACAGTTTCATTGGCATGGACCTTCACCATTTCTCCCACCCGAATGTGCTTCCACTGCTTGTATGTGTATTGACCATCATGGTCCAGTACCAATGCCACACGATTGTTCTCTCGACTGTCAGACCGATGACGGCCCCAGTCCTCAAAACCATCCTTGATTGCAGTGACCACCAACACGAGTATGAGAGGGATTAGAGAAGCAAACCTGCCGAAAACAGCAAGCTGTGGAATCTGATTCAGGATCACAAGGATGAGGAAGTAGATGTACGCATAGCGATGGAACTGTTCAAAGAGATTCCGTGGCACAAATGAGATAAAAGTATACTTGCTCGTCCTCACTTTGTTGCCAGCCATTGTATAATTCTCATTGGTCCTATCAGGGTTGTTGATGTATATAGACCTCGAATCTGGTAAGTCCTCTCTCTGACTCAGCCTCCTTGTATCAGAAACCCTTCTCGAACCTCTGCGACTACTCCCAAAAGCAGTTTCATCAGTGACATGCCTGGGAATGCGAGATGATGATGAACTCCCCATACTGCGACGTGAGAGAGAGGCTGAGGTCCCTCTCCACTCATCACCGAGTGGTGGTGGAGCCATGGTGGTGATACCACCACCAGCAGGCAAGAAGATATCATCAACCTGCTTCTCCTTCTTGTTGTTTGCAGGGACATCATTGCTTACTGGCAACTCCTGCAAAGAAGGAGGTCTTTGCGTGGATGATACCTCTGCAGGCATGGACACATCAGATTGTAACTTTGAAGAAGACCTGTCAAAGGAGGAGGATGGTTCTCTGTGTGTACTCCCTGTCGTGTGATGATACACAGTAGTGCCTGCTGAAAATGTAGATGCATGCAGATAGGGAGGAGAAAGATCAGTGTGTCCCACAATAAGTTCTTCAGGGGGGTCAAGAGGAGGAGCAAGCTTGTTCATCGAAAACCCTTAGGGTATTTGTAAAGAATACAGCCTGGGAGGAGAGGAGGAGGAATCCATTGACATTCACTGATGGAGGAGCAAAATTCAGATCTACGAAAAGGGAGGAGATCCAAACAAGGATCCAAAGATGGGAAGCCTCCACCACAAAGAAAGAACCACAGGTGGTCAGGCTGTAGAAGTTCTCATGATCTCCTTCCTCATGATGATGAAAACACCATCACCACCACCACCCTTTGCAACTCCATTTGCAAAACCCTTGTTCTTAATCTCTCAGCAGCTGCTACCACCTGCTCTGCTGTGTCCAGCACAAGAAAAAATCTGAGGGACAAGAAGGAGATGACAAGGAGGAGTTGGTGGCTACTGCTGACACTTCACCCTCTGTTTGTGGCCAAAAGATGATGAAAGACAAGCTTCGACAAGAAGAAGAAGATTGGAACTGTTGCTTCTTCTTGTGTGCCATAGTTTACAGCACCATTGCTTCCTCCTCTGATTTTGTTGCTACTCTTTGTTTCTCTCTCTCCACCCCTGACACAATGCAAAAAACCAGCTTCATCATCATGTCTTAGGGGGAAAAAAAAAGGTTTTCAAATGCAAGCAAGCCCCTGAAAAAGCTAACCCTTTGTGCATTCAAGCTGACAAACCCTTTAGAGAAAAGAGAATCAGTCTCTGTGTCTGTAACAGCAACGGCATGCTGTTCTCTTCTAGTCCAATATCAAACAGTGTTGTGCACATCTATTGGACTGCAGTTTGCACCAGGCTTTTGTACTTTGTCAAAGTAGAGTACAAGACTTGCATACAAGTAGCACCACCGGCATGTTGCTTGTTCTGCCGCAAAAAGAGGCAGGAAACACGACGGCACGGCTGTTGCAATGAACAGAAAAGAGGGAAAACAAAGAGCCCGCAGGAAAGATGCCAAGAGAGGAATCAAAAAAGAAACCAGACACAGAGACTCTGTGTGTGTGTGTGTGTGTGTGGGGTGGGGGGGGAATTCTCGGAAACAAAGGAGACAAGCACCTCTTGTGGAGATATGAGGAAAATTTTCTCGGATTCCAATCAGCCTACAAACACTTGGACAAAGACGAGATTCCTTGACGTCAAGAAGAACAAAAAAGGTTCCGAGCAAGCCTAGGTACCATAACTTCCTGCTCCCAACACTATTTTAGAGGAGAGAGAAACCGGAATCACATTGACAAATAGATGCAGCAACAACTCTTCAGTACCTGAAATCGGAAAAACGCCCGAAGTTCGACGATCCACCAAATGCTGCAGAAGAAGAAGAAAAAGAAGAAGAAGAATAAGAGAGAGAGAGAAGGAAGGCCCAAACAAAAGAACAGCCAGACAGACAGGGCTCAAAAAGGTTCCAACTCTCGCAATTTTGCTGCGTTTTGAGCGAAATAAAAAACGGGAGGGAGATAAATTTTTTAAAAGCACGTCTTCTGTCGTTCACTCGCTCCGGAGCAGAGCGCAACGAAAGAAGGATGCAACAAGAGAGGTGAAGAGTCCGAGAGCGACGCAACGCACAATACACTGAAGAGTCCGCGGACGCACGCACGCAGAGGTCAGACCTTCCAAAATCGCAAAGAGGGGAAAGAGGCCGGGAGGGGACCCGGGCCGGGTCACTCTCGACGACCCGACCCGTGCCGGGTACCAATGGTCAACAGACACGGTTTGAAGGTCCAGTTTTCACCTCCCAGTAAAAAGTAAAAAAAAAGTTGAATCTAGGCAGTAAAACTATCTACGGTAAGTACTAGGTAGCCCCTTTCTTTCTTGCTTGCTTTCTTTCTGGACCAGAATTAATTAATGGTAATTTTTCTTTTTCTTTTTCTTTTTCATTTTATTTTTTATTTTTATTTCAATTTGCTTGCTCATTAGCCTTTCTTGTTGCTTTCCCCAAGTAATTTTTCAAATAATAATAAATAATGAATTCTATTATTAGCTATTAGAAGCAGTGTTTTTTTTGTTTTTTTTTTTGGGTTTTTTTTTTTTTATTTTTTTCCTCTTATTTTCTGATAAGTTGCTTTAATGGCTAGCATCCCAAGAGGGATTTAGCATTAAATGGCGACCTATTTTTAGAACTTGTCTAAATTTTCCTAAAAACTAGTTTTCAAAATGCTATAGGTAGGTACCAAACTAAAATGAGAGTAAAAAAATGTGGAGAAAGATTTTCCAAATTTTCTTCCAAATTTTTGCTATTTTTTTTAAAAGATAAAAGGAACATTGTGACAAAATGTTCCCTTTTGATTTTCCTTTTTCTCATAATAGTTTTTTTCTAGTTAGATTAACTAGTTTGTTGGATGTTTTTTAGCCTAAAAAAAAAAGGGTTGGGGGGTGCTTTGGGGAGGGAGAGGAGAATGGGGAACTTGAGTATAATTTTGTATACCTTATAGAAACCCCCCCCCTTTTTTTTTCATAAACCCAACATTTAAATAGAGCCAAGTGATTTATAACTTTGCAATTTAGTGTAGATAAAGAGATTCAAAACATATATTTTGAAATATATCACATAATATAAATATCAATTTTTTTGGGGTGAACATTCAAGTTAGAAAAATGAAGCTTCATGACCACGTATTGTAACACAAGCACAACAACCTACCTATTGGGTAATCAATCAAGACCAATAATATCCCCTATTTTCCCTTCTTCTTTTTTGCCCTAATACTTAACTTTTCTTATTGGAGACAAAAGAGACAAAAACCAAAACAAAAAATAAATTAAATTATATATATATATATATATGCATTTAACCTCGTGCATCATTGGATTTCTAGAACCCTCGTATGTCATGACTTGCAAACAAGTGTTGAAGAAGCTTCCCCTCGTCAATAACAATATTATATTTTCCTTTTGATGATGACTACAAAGTTGTTGGGGGGAGAGGGGGGAGGATCACTTCTTCTTGTGTTGAAACAAGTGTTGAAGAAGCTTCCCCTTGTCAATAACAATATTTATTTTTTCCTTTGATGACGACTACAAAGTTGTTGTTGTTGTTGTTGTTTGGGGGGGGAGTGGTGGTCACTTCTTCTTGTATTTTGTCTAGAACATTTGAAAAACAAAAATGGATAGGTGGTACCTATTTGGGTCTTGGTCCATTTGGCCATGTGTTTGTTCACTATGGGGGATCAAGTATGGCACAAGTATTTCCCAAAACACCTCGAGAACAAAGTTTTTCTAACTACAAGTAAAAATGCTTGGCAATAATTTGTAAGGATTTGTATTACATTGTTGGCATGAGTATGAAGATGAGGTGGATTTTCATCCCCATTGATAGATGGATTATGAAGATGAGGTTGATTTTCATCCCCATTGATAGATGGATTATGAAGATGAGGTTGATTTTCATCCCCATTGATAGATGGATTATGAAGATGAGGTTGATTTTCATCCCCATTGATAGATGGATTATGAAGATGAGGTTGCTTTTCATCCCCATTGATAGATGGATTATGAAGATGAGGTTGATTTTCATCCCCATTGATAGATGGATTATGAAGATGAGGTTGATTTTCATCCCCATTGATAGATGGATTATGAAGTTGACATTGATTTTCATCCCATTGATAGATGGATTATGCAGATGAGGTTGATTTTCATCCCCATTGATAGATGGATTATGAAGTTGAGGTTGATTTTCATCCCCATTGATAGATGGATTATGAAGTTGAGGTTGATTTTTGTCCCCATTTATAGACCCATTATGATGATGAGGTGGATTTTCATCCCCATTGATAAATGGATTATGAAGATGAAGTCAATTTTTATCCCCATTGATAGATCAATGAAGTGTCATGGCATTGTTATGAAGAAAGGGTAAAATGCTCATACACCATTTCATTGATAGATGAATGATAATGCCTTTTCTAGCCAAATCTTGTTGGTTTGATGTATGGATGGTATGGAAATTTTGAATTATCATCCACTCCCCCCCTTCAAGACATTGTGTCAGGTAAGGCAAGCCAAGTAGGACAACCCTATGGCACACCTAACACAATGGTCAAAGGCACACCCATTCTCGTACATTAAGGATTTTGTCTCACCTTTTTGAAAAAGGTGGACTACATTTATTTATTTTTTAAAGGATTTGTAGTTTTGGAAAAGGAAGATTGTATAAAAGTATGAACATAGAATAGGCACATGTATTTAATGATGACCTTGGATGAGATTTATGCAATTTAAGGAACCTTGAAAATGGACACAATATTTTCTATAAGTCTTTTATGAATAAGAGGTGATATTGTTGTTCAATAATGCCGTCTACCATGTGAACCAAGGCCAAAGTCCAAGAGGATTAGGCTTAAAGACACTAACTTGTTGAACATACCTCCACCTTCATAAAGATTAGAAAAGAGAGAACTTTTTAAAATATCAACACTATTTAGAATATTTGTAGGTTTTCCGTATCTAGGTTGATAATTTTAACAACAACTTAGATGTATTCTAATGAATGTTGCAATTCACCTTATAACAAATCTCCCCCAAGCTAAGGATATATTACGAGTAAAATCTAGGAGTGAGAAATTTTGGTTGAAGAGGTCCCTCAAACTACACTATGATTTTTGCCATACGGAGGATTTTTGCCATGTGGAGGAAAGTCTATATATATATATATATATATATATAAAGATATGTGTTTGTTGGGCTTGCCTACTACCAAGGCAAGGGATATTGTGTTTAGATTCATTATAGAGTATAGTAATTTAAGGGATTTTGGCCCCTAGGTAATAATAATAATAATAGGTCTATTTTTATACCAGGATTTTGAAAGATGATATTTTGGCTTGTGTTGAAACTTGAGATTAGTTATAATAGAGTTATAATAATATCTTGAAGGATTTTGGATTCTTTTAGAGGATTTTTTAAATATTATATTTTTTCATGGTGAAATATTTGAGTTTCCATAATTCTTCTTTTGCCTTTAAGATACTTTTTAATGTAAATGGCAAGGCCATACTGTGACACACCCCTTGTTTTGTTTGTGATCATGCTTTAACCAGCTCAAATCAAACCACGAGGTCTTTTGCTATGCTTTTCGGCATTGTGGAAAAAAGCGTTGATGAGTTTATATCTTCACATTTTTTTGTTTCATTATATTTGGACCACAAGGGAAAAAGTTATTGAATTTTGAGTGATTTTTTCACTTGGAAAATCATTTTTTAGAAAAAAAAGAGGAAACTAAATGATTTTGTCAGAAGAATTCTAAAGTTAAGCCCAATTCAACTGAAATAGCATTGAGATGGGTGAGGTTTACAAGAGGAGTTAATATACTTGGTCTGAATGCAAATGAAAAACAATTTTAATTGGGTTTTGTTTAGTGTTTTTAGGGGGAAAAGCTGAGTTTTCCTTTTTTTTTTTCTTTTTTTTT
>Ga0209208_10006527_pt1 | contig 16067 bp, 13 predicted proteins | sample S1TSphfallax_3_FD_187694 | JGI IMG/M metagenome (GOLD analysis project Ga0209208, IMG submission 187694) | Host-associated microbial communities from peat moss isolated from Minnesota, USA - S1T2_Fd - Sphagnum fallax MG (SPAdes) (version 2) | ecosystem: Host-associated > Plants > Peat moss >...
CTCACAATTTTCATCAGAAACTGATCTCAAGCATCCAACAACATGTACATACCGACTGTGCAATGGAAGCACACGAGGAGGTGCCAAAGCACCAAACCTCCAATGCAATTCTTCATCATCAAAGAGATTAGTGAACATGAAGAAGATCCAAATGTCCAGCAGCTTCCGCTGCTACTACTGCTTCTCCTCGCCATGAGTACTACAACTTCACCGGGTAAACAGCTTTACTCTCGAAACGTATTATTATCAGAGCACAAAGAATTCTCACAACCCACTGAATTCTTCAAAATAAAAAAAGCACACATCTGCAGGTTTCCTGCAAAACCCATGTGCTTGATTTTCTTGTTGTTGTGCTTAGACTTTGTGAGGCACATTTTAAAAGGGTTGTGGGGATTTTTCCCTGACAAGTTTTCGTGCTTTTTTGTCTCTGGCTTGTATCTTCGATTACCGCATGTTACTATCTGCGGCATCAAGAAGGCATGCCAGAAAACAAGCTATTGCGTGGGTTGACTACACTGCACTGATGATGATGGGTGAAGTGAGCGGCATTTTTCCTTTCCTTCGCCAAAGATGTCGCCTTCAGATGAAGGATGGATGATGGTAAGTTGTCAGCAAGCTGTTTTCTGTTAGCTTCCAGTTCTCTAGTGAGCTAACAGCAGGCCTCTATGAGTATTTACCACATCCAGTGTGCACTGTTTAGTTTTTCCCCCATCCCCACCCATGAAACTGAAAAGGTAGACTGTACAATGTGAGAGAGTATTGAACTCTCACCACGTCGGCCAATTATTGTAGTTGGCCAATGAGAAACAATCATTTATGTTGATGAGAAAGAGTCATTTCCTACTACTAGCTCTCTACCAGGGCCAAATGTTTTTCTACAAATCTTCATCCAAAAAGTAGTCTACAGGGCATTTTCCTGCTGCAGTCGGGGCATGCTCTAACCATGATGGTTGCTTAGCTCACAGGCATGTTCTACCTCCTTACTAACAGTTCACAGTTTCTACCTATTAATAACTCAACTGTCGGTAGTATATAGGTCAGAAACAACCCTGTCCTCCTAGTAAAAAAACCCTTTTCCTATGTATAAACCAGTGTTGGGTGGGTGTATAGGTTGGGGCTGGGTGTGAACCAGGGTATAGATATGGGTATTAGATGCCCTGACCACCGGGCAATTACCGCAAAAAAACACACACACACACACACACAAAGTCCTACCTGGGCGGGCTTCTATTTCGTTCATAAACAAGTGTTGATACCAAGTCAGGCTTCCATCAACTAGGTGTTAGAACTTTTCGGGTACAAGGAGCTTTCAATACAACAGTTGAAAACAAGAGTTAGAGTTATAAGGAGCTTTCAATATAGCAATTGAGAATGAGAGTTGTACATTGCTTTGCATAGCAAGTGGACAATGTGACAATTGATAGGAAAAACAAGAAGCACCAACTTTGGTGGGTTTATTAAAAATTATTGTCACTATCATTTCATTGTTTGCATTGATGCAAGTAGGTGCCATGTAAGTAAGTGTCCGTTATGATCTTTGTATGCAAGAAAATAGGCTTCAAGTAAGCCATCTTTCTTTCTTATGTATTTCAAGCTCTAGATGTGGGTGTGAGTTGTGAGCTTTGAACATTCATTCCATAATTGTCAAGCTCTATTGAAGAGAACTTTGTATTTCCAAAACCCTAAAATGAAACTTGTTTTGTTTGATCTATAGTTGTTGGAGCTGTTTTGTTTTTTTGCTTATTGTGGTGTTTTTTTTAACTACATTTTTTAAGGATTTTTGTTATGTTGAAACTCTAAAAACAAAACTTGTTTTGAATTATAGTCATTTAAGATTTCATGTGCTTCTACTCTTGAAAGAAATCAAGTGCTTATTGTATTATCTTGCTTGCAATGAAGGTGTGTGTGTTATGTTCATTAAAACAACCCCTAGCTTATGCACATTGTGTATTGTTGCAATGGGTTCAAGTAGAATGGGTGTAAGTAGGACAAAAGTTTTCTATTTTATCAAAGATTTACACTAGGTGCATGCACACATTATAATTGTGTTGCCTTTTCAATGTTGTGTTGTTTTGTTACATATTAATACATTTGAATTGGGATGGTGCAGGTTGTGCAAGTCTCTATGTCTATGTTTCAATTTTGTATCTAGCAAAGTTTCTCTCTATATTTTTTTTTTCATTTTCCTTTCCTTTACCTTTTCCCCTTTTTTATATATCTCTACTTTCTTTCATTTTTTTCTCCTTTCTTTTTTTCCTTCCAGCTTTTTATTTCTTTCTTGCCTTTCTATTTATCTATTACTTTTTTATGTTTGTTCCTTTGTGCCTTAATCCCTCACTTTCCATGTCTGTATTTGTTTTCAAGTTTATCCCTCTTAGTCTTACTCTTTTCATTTTACTAAACTCTTTCCAAACTTGATGTTATTAATGACCAATAAAACCTACTAATAATAAAAATAGATCAAATCTTATCATGATGTTACCAATAACTACCTATGACTTGCAAAAATGTATCAATTAAAGGATCAATATGGAAAAAGAACTCTTTTGTTATGGTAGAAGTCTCTATCTATCAATTACCTATACAATAAATGAAATTTATGGTTCCCATCAAGTGATTCCAATTGTCTCAATGTGGGGTGAAATAAGCAATTTCTCACTGGTATTGGTGTGTCATCGATTTGTTTAGCGAGAAAAAAAAGATGCAATGAAATTTAGGGGACAAAATGAGTTATATTGATGCAAAAACAGATTGATAGGGCTAGCTATCCCATATGAAACTTAAAACTAGTTACTAGATTAAGAAAAAAACTTGTGATAAAAAATTGATAAAATTATATATCAAGATCTAGATTGCCTGCTTAAAAATATATCAAGGATGAATGGATCACCTTTGAATGTAATGCAAAACACTACAAAAAAAATTTATGGGGATGGACTGAAAATGGGCAAGATCAAATCATGATTTGCCAAAAATTAGGATCAAAAAGGACCAACCAAAAGTCACATTCATATACATGGTGCAATGAGACCTAACCCCAATGTTATTTCATTAATTGGCTCCTTTTTATTGATAACAATTAAAATTTTCTACAATCCTTCAATAAGGAATCCAAAAATAGATCCCTCTTCCAACTAAAACCTACCTATCATGTGAAATTATCAAATGTTCATCCACTATAGGTTTAATCCACCCATGCCACAAAAATGTTAGTGGAATGAAAAAACAAACTAAATTAGTTCATCAATCTAAATATCTATTTCAATTCTCTAAAAGTTATTTGTTTTATCCATGACTTCTATGATCACTAACACCTTGAACAACTCTTTAGCATCAACCCTAAACTTAAATGGGTAATTTTGATCCTCACATAAATTGATTAAAATAAAATTCAATTGAAACAACTTGAATGGCAAAGTTGGTTTGAGTGATTTTGAGTTGTTTTATGTTTTCAACAATTTCCACAAAATGAAAACAATAATAATCTAACAACAATTAATGTAACTGACACATTTACTTCCTAACCAATTGGCTTATATGTGGAAGAGGTTAATGCATGTAAGAAATAAAATGCACCAACATTTTTAGATATGATAAAATTTCATTCAAATTAGAAAACTAACATTTTGAAACAAAACCATCAAGGATTACAAACTTCACCATTAAATTAGTTTAATTCAAATGTTGGTTAAAATTTACATACCTTGAGGATTTTCATGTACAAAAAAACAAACCTTAAACCATATATTGTTCATTTTCAAACCCTATTTCCATCAACCAAGATGAACTCATTGAATAAAAGTAGAATTTTTTCTAAGCACTGACCTTAAATGGTCCTTAAAATAATATCTATATATGAAGCCTTTTATAGGATACTGATCTAAAGTAAGAAAGATGGTTGGGGTGTAGTCACAATAACATGTACCATAGCAAGTGTAATGCTTGCTTGGTTTTTTCATGTTGTAAAATCATAATTTAATTTGATGTTGAAATTATAAGATTTGTTTATATAATTGTATTTTTTATATATCATGGGAATATGTAAATTAATTGGAAATTAATCCAATGAATAAAAAATTAACAAAGCACTCATTAAGCACTATAACACTTACTTTTAAGTTGTAAAAGGGTTGTTTCCTTGCATGGCACCTTTAACCTTTAGTTCATTAATTAGGATTTCACATTTTGCATTTTTCTCAAATGAACTCTTTTACATCATCGACTTTAGTTCTTGATGATCACTTGTCATGTTTAGGGCCATAACTAGAGAAACCTCTCTAGACTAAATGCACCAAATGTTTTTTATTTCACACATATCATCTCTATAAAGCCCAAGTCAAAAAACTACCAAAAATGTTTTATAACCATTCAAATAAGGTATATACCCAAACATTATAAAACCTCTTGAAATTCAAATTATGAAGTCAATGCAAACCATTGCATAACTTTTGGAATTTTAAATTTAAACCAATATATACCCCTATAAAACCTTTGGATTTTCAAATCAAGTGAATACCCAAGCACCACAAAACCTTTCTCCATGGTTATATACATATCAAATGAGCATTGGGCATTCAAATGAGGATACAAATTTATTACAAAACCTCCTTAACCTTTCTCCAGGTCCACATCACAATTGGCCTTTCTAAAATTCAATTTAAGTCCATTATAAACCCAAAATCACGTCTTTCCAAATCTACAACATAACTAGTACCTTCAAAATCCACTTCAAGTGTTTTTTCAAGTCTACAACACAAATGGGACCTTTCAATAATAAAGTTTTTATGGCTTACCAACGTTGAAAAATCATGTTTTTCTTTGATCAATTTATTATAAAAAAGTAATCATTTTCAAAACAATTGGTGGATTATCTTTTCTTATATCATTTTCATTCTTCCCCTATATTTTCATACAAAAAACCTCACCTATAACCTCATTTTAAAGTATATTTATCATTTTTTATAGTTTACAACAAGTATTATTTTGGTTCAAATATATTCATCACATACAAAATCTTCATTTTTTGTAGATTTAAAAAAATAAAATTAATCAAACCAAGTTCCAAACTTCTAAAATCTCCTCAAAGTTCAAAATCAAGTTCGGTGTGCACATCTTGTCAATTTTTTTTAATGTAAAAAATTGTATTTCATGACAACAATTTTGGGGGACTCTAATGTCCTTTTAGTCCCCCAAATTTACACAACAATGATGTTATGAATACCCATGAAGGTCCTATTTGCTCACAATAAAGTTCCAATCTTCAAGAATTTACACAAAACTAATACTAATAGAACCTTTTTCCTTGTCATTTCACACACCAAAGTGAGTTTCCAATGCAAAAAAAATTGTGTCCAAAATACTCCATTCTATTTAAATGTTTCCAATTTGAAGCTAAAATCTTTGTATGATTTTGTGTTGGAATCATATGCAATGAGTATTATGATATCATGATTTCAAACAACATACTTCAAATTTGAGGTGCTCTTGAAGAGATCACTTAACAATGCCATGAATTGCAATTAATGGTATCAACTTATGGTCTATGATCAATTCTAATAATTCCAAAACACATTCTCACCTACAACCCTTAACCATGCCTTGCTTACTCAATATAGATGCCAAAGCATTGGAAGGGGTCATGGTTAGGTGTAGTTTGGAATTAAAGCATTTGTGAAAGGAGGAAACAAGTTGCTTGTGAGTTGCATTGCAAGTTTTTGATTTTGGCACATCACATTTGAAGATTGTTGTTTAAAGGCTCAAATGGAATTGTTAAGTTGTGAAGGAACTCTAATGGGAAGAATTATGCTAATCATGTATAAGTCAACTTTTGAACAACCCCACAAAACTTCAAGTGTCACATGAAAATAAACTACAACATCAAGAGGAAAACATACTAAAGGCTCAAGTTTAATGAATGATAGTTGTAAAAAAAATCTTTGCCTTCCCTAAAACTTTTTACTAACACCATCTTGAATGGTGTTTAGAAATTGGAGAGCTCAAATGCAAACTTAATCCTCACATTCAAGACTTGAGAAATGGACATTCCTTATGCTTTGCAACTCCTTGAAACAAAAGTCACAATGCTCCACTCTACAATTTGGATGCTCCACTTTGTAATTCGTTTTTTGAAGTCACCATCTTGCTAAAATTGTCCATGCCATCCCCAAGTCTCCACACTCTTGTTCCATGTTCATTGCTCGTGAAAGCTATCTAGACCCTTCACACTCATAGACCCTTTGCTGTCACAAATGTTAGAACTTAAAAAAGGATTGTCAAAACTTCTAATCACTTCAGGAAGTAACTAATAGAACACTATCTCCACTCACTGACCTATCTATTTGGCCCTCTAAAGTTAGTGTTCATCTTTGTGATGATTTTTTTCATCTGTGCCATTCAAAAAAATAAAAATATTTGGTGTTTCATAACATCCCACATAGAATGTTAATAATCTAGCCTTAAACCCTAACCCCATCCATAATCATGGAAAAGATTGGACAGATTAAAGTGAGGGATTATTTATGTGCCACCAGTTATGTTAATCATTATGGCTGACTAATCAAAAGTGAGTCGTTGATTGTAAAATGTGCCTTGTGATGAAGATCATTGTATCCTATGCAAATTCCTGGTTCTTGAACCACTTCCAAAAAGCAGACCCAGTTCCAATTTGATTTTTATTAATTGGAATTGAATTCTAACATGTCAAACCCAAGTACCTACCCAACATTGATCTAAACCCATTTGTGCACTATTTGAAAGATGTACTTCATCCAATGTACGGTGTTGTTGTACAAGCCATTTTATTGCTATTGATCTCTAACAACAAAATGAGATTAACCCATTTTTTGGATGTTACCATCAATGCAAATTGGAATTTTTTTGATGTTGTAAAGGCTAAGTTTTGTAATCAGATGTATCCATAAGCACCACAAATTGTGTTTGGAACCAAAAGGCATACCAAAGGAGGAAAGACTCACTTGAATATGGGCCTACTGATTGACCCTAGTTCTACTAGATGATCTGGGTTTTTGTTTCATAGCTTGCAGGTGCTTGTTTGTCCCCACCGAATAGCTCTGAGAAAGAAAGAGAGAGGGAGGGAAAGAAAAACTTAGTGCCAACCACCATATCTGAATCTTACCAAAAAAAAAGGGAGACCTTACAAACTAGCAACAAATCGTGTGCAAGTTTAGCATTATGTAAGCCACAATCAATTTGACCTTGAAACTTCTAGCCCATTCAAAGTGAAATGGAGTGAGGAAGAGGAGGGGTGTGGAAGAAAAGAAAGGAACAGAAGTTGGAGTGTCTCACTGAAGTTGCTTTGCAACAACAACCACAACAACAATTTGAGGTGGACCCCAAATCAACAAATGGCAGGGTTTATCTTTTCATTGTTTGTTAGTGGTTGTGAGTAGGAAAGTTTGTTGCTTGTGTGTTATGTGTAATAGGGTGGTAGCTAATGATGGATGGCCAAGCGTGATTCATGGGTGCAAAGAAGATGGGAAGAGGAGGAGGTTGGACGAGGATAAGAGATAAGATTCGAAGGAGAAAGAAGGGTTGTTGTTTGGTAGAAAGTAAGGCAATTTTTGGTGGTAAGGGTGAGCTTGCAGGATAGATAGTTATTGTGTTTTTCTCCGCTACGCTAGTGACTATATGATGGTCGGCTCTGTGTTCTGGTTAAAATTAGGATTAATCAAGGGTTGATGCTAAAGGCTGATGACGCCTAAAGGTGGTCTGAACTATAGAATTACAAACATATAGAAAACTACATCTTTAGAGGTTTAGGGGAGACCTTACTTGGAAATCAAGTGGGTAGTCATAACACTTGATTAAGAGCTAGAAAGCTTTTTGTGGGTATCCTTGGGACTAGGCAAAATGTGAGAGAAAGAGAAATAAGATGGAAGAAATCACAACAAGCATTCATAGATCCATATTTCTCATAGAATTTTGTCTCCTTCTTGAATAGTTGCAAACCAACTTGGCATACTTGGTTCAATTGTTGAATAGTACTTAGAAGTTGATATGTGCCAAAGACTAGAACAAGCATTTTTGTGCATGGATGTATGTAGTGGGGGGAATTAACAGCTCATCATAGACCGAATGAACATTAAGATCGTTAATTTCAAGCCATAACCTACTAACATCTTGCGCTCACAATACAAGAACATTATTGTTTCCAACAACAACTAAGGACTATTACTGTAGCATATTTAGGATAGGTCAATAGTTGTGCTTCTTCTTAAGACTCGTCCGATTCTAGAGGATCACATGTTGTGGGACCCCAAAATCGAATTGCTATAATATTGCCTGCTTGACAGGAGATGAGTTACAAACCTTGTAACAAGATTAAGGTTATGTGAAAAGTAGATGTTTTGTGCACCTTCTCTTTTGGTATTAAAGTAGGATCAGATCTGGTGATATTAATTAAACTTATGTATGTTCGGGTATGACAATAATTGGAGTATCATGTCATCATCTAATGCAAATGAGGTTGATACAAATGAGGTTATGCATGAAATTCATTAGCAATTGATAGTCATTAGGTTCGATTATCCAAGGGGGCAAGATGGACCATAGATAGGAGCTATAATTCTAGGTTTCTTAGGTTTTGGCATAGTAACAGTTATAAGCATAGACCCTGATGAAGCCTGAGTTGGGGATGTGGCAATAAAAATAACTCATAATGGCTTTTATACACACACTCAAGTTTGGTTGAAATTAAGGAATGGAACAAAGGGATGGGGGTCGACCTCAAAACTACAAAAGCAATATCATTACACCTCATACCTTGCATAGAGTTTTGCCTTCATTTCCTGAAAGGTAACGTAATGTACCTAGAATAGGAGACATTTGGATTCCAAAGTTTTCTGTTTCACTTCACCATTTTACCATATTGTACATCCTTGGTGTGGAAGACTTGTTTTAAAATGGAGATCACCTTCTTAGGGTGGAACACTATGGATCAAGATCTCGCATCATAAGTTGGAAAATGTGGTGCAATCCAGAAGAAGGGTGGCAGTTCCAACAAGAATCCACAAATGAGCAAAACTTTTCCACTTTCCTATTTGATGTTGTACTTTTAAGACCAGTAGCAGAGGTAGATCAATCTAAATTTTCAAATTGAATCACAGTTGGCTACTTTTTGAAAGAAAGTTTGTTGCATTTGATATCCCGGGTATGAAAGAGTCATAATTAGGTACAATAATCAATGGAAATCTTGAAAGTTTACACCTTTGAAAATGAATTATTTTGATGTTTATGGAGCATAAATAAGGTGGTTGCTAGTTTTGTTAGGACCCTTTCCAGCACAGTGGTGTGTTTGGAGGATAAGATAGGTTGTGGCTACTTGAAGGTGGTGTAAAGACATTTATGCAATATAAAATGTTGCAACTTTAGATTGAAATTGAACATTTGCAAAATGACTAACCCATAAGGGATGGATGAATTGTTTTGGAGGCAAGACCATGAGGACATCAATGATTGGGCAAAGAGGCTTATTATGGCTACTAAAGTACAAGATTTGAATGTAAACAAATGTTCAAGATTACGAAGCTGAATTTGAGAGGTAGTTACAAGGAATGGTTCAGGAGGTTGCAACCAGCACTAACCAATTGGGCTAAGTTACAGACTTTGATAATACAAAAGTATGGGGAGGTAAATGCTGATGACATCAAGATGAAGCTTGATGCCATCAAACAAAAACCTAAGGAGAGAATTCAAAAATACTTTGAACATTTTGACAAATTGTTTCAAAGGGGCAAGATACAAGACGTTGAGCAAAAAAGAAGATTTCTAGCCAAATTAAGGCCAAAAATACGGAAATTGGGTGTGGTAAGGATGTTTACAAATATTGGAAAGTTAGTTAGTGTTGTAACAAAACTGGAAAGAGTGTTGGGTGAGCTTAGAAAAACTCCCTATGAACTTCTGAAAAAGGAACAAGAAGAGGGGTCCTCAGAGATCATGATGGAGAAACAGGTCACTGCATTAAACAACACACTTATCAATTTCTTCAAGGGGACTATACACAATCCAAAGACATCATCTTCTTCCACTATGTTTGGAGGATGCCAAATCTACAAAGGAGGAGACCATTTGGCCACCACCTATCCGAAGTTAAATGAACCATGACCAAAATGTGCCAAGTGTGGTATGCCTTATAGGACAGAGAATTGTGGAATAAAATGTACCTTTTGCGCAAGTTTAAACCATTATGAAAACAAATGTTGGAAGAAAACCAAGGATGGGAAGTCTCACTCCAGAGCTACAAACTTCTTGGACGTGTTGTTAAATGATGAAGATGCAACTATCCAATAGCTTAATAACCTTTGCGGGAATGAGAATTTTTTTTCTTACACCCGAGTGCCTAGAAGGAGAATTCATGTTGATGTAACACCAAAAGGGGTTATACCAACCCTCAAAGCCATAGGAGATGGAACAAGTGTAAGCCAAGACACTTTAGTCAAGTCCAAGATTTTTGCCCACTTCATAAAAGGAAAGATTTCCCTCTCACCTATGGAAACAATTATTATGATTCTAAGGGAATTGGAACACCTTGAAAGTTTGGTAAGGTTGGCTAGACGAAAGAAGGATTTAGAGGCAATTAAAAATCAGGTGTCCATGGTTTCTACAATTCCAACATTAAGGAAGATTTACATCAACAAGACACATTGAAGCAAGACTCTGCATTTGCTTGTGGAAATCAACAATTATGTTGTTGAAGGATTGGTGGATACTGGAGCTTTTATGTTTATTATGGTTATCGCTGTAATTAGAAAATTGGGCATAACGCATTTAGTTATTGAATCTAAAACTTATAAAATAGCGTCAAGAGTTGTCACACAAGCTCTCGGTAGAATTGACAAAGTACCAGTGAAGGTTGGAGGAGTGCAGTGCATTATGACCTTCATGGTAGTTGATACGGACAATTATGACATATGACTTGGTTTGGATTTTATGATAAAGAATGGTGCAATTATGGATGTGGAACGAGGCCTAATCTAAATAAGGCATGGTCCAAAGGCCAATGTGGAAGTATTGCCATTAACTATGGTAAATTTGTTATAAAAGATGAACTCAAAAACTCTTATGCAAGAAGCTACTACTGTCTTAAAGAACACACATATCAGTGATGACATAATTGATTGGATATTGGATCAAGGTAGTCCTATCAGAACCAAAGGTGAAGATGCATCTACTTCAGATTCGGATATTGGTATTGATAGTAGTGAGCATTATAATGGGGAGCCTCATCAATTTGAACAAATTGATGATGAAAATGAGTTTAGCGATACGTAACTTGGAAGATTTGGTGATGTTAAATGGACCACTACAGATTCTGCAACTGATATTACAGGAGCAAGTTGACGAGTTCATGGAAGAAGAAATAATAGATGTAGATGACTACGTAGACTGGTTGAGATGGGTGTCTTATGTAGAGCAAAGTAGACAAGCCATGTATGAATCCACACATTGTGCAAAAATTCCAGTACTACTACAAGTTGACCAAATAGAACGTGGCAACCTTGACTGTAGCTCCATTGAACAGTTAACATCATTTAATCATCATGAGATGAGCACAAGATGGCGAGAATTCTGTCAGCGAATTAAGGTTGACACTGGCTTGGATAAAGAAAAGCAACAACTCTGGAAGGTTTTAGAATGTTACTAAGATGTTTTTTATTAGAACAAGGGTGAACTGGGCTATTGCACTATCAAAGAGCATTCTGTGGATATGCAAGGGTTTCCACCTTGCAAAGTATCCCTCGGTCGATTATCTTATTCGAAAGAGGCGAAAATGAAAAAACAAATAGATGTCCTACTGGATTTGGGCAAGATGAAACCCAACAACTCTAAGTATGCATGTCGTGTCACTTTACCAGTGAAAAAAGGATGGGAGTAGGCGTTTCTATGGAGATTATCGACCACTCAACACACAGACCCGTCGAAATTCATTTCCAATGCCACTTGTGGATGATGTGATTAACCAGTTGGGCACATCATCTTAATTTATTACATAAGACTTGTAGTTTGGTTTCTAGAAAATCTGAATGGCTCCAAAAGATATGAAGAATACAACATTGATCACTAAAATTGGATTATATGACTAGACAATCATGCCATTCGGTCTTAAAAATGCTACTAGCACTTTTACCAGAACTATGTCAGAGGTTTTTAAGGACTTGGGAAGCAAATTCCTGAAGGTATTTGCTCATGATCTCAATGTGCACATGGAGAGTTGGGAGGAACATTTTCAACATTTGGATGTAGTGTTTTCAAGCTCAAGGAAGTAAACCTAAAATTGAACCCAAATAAATGTTGTTTTGCTACAAATAATATTACATTTTTGGCCCATATGGTTAGTAAGGAAGGCACCAAACCAGATCTTGGCAAAATTGAAGCCATTCTACATTTTCTAGAACCAAAAATGGTCACAAACATCAAGTCGTTCTTGGGTCTAACAAGGTATTACCATAATTAAATCCAAGGTTATTCATGATTGGCAATTCCACTATTTTAGTTGACCAAAAAAGATGTTGACTTTATATGGGATGTGGGCTGTCAACATACATTCTAGGTGCTAAAGGCAACACTGGTTGATGTGCCTGTACTGATACGGCTCAATTTTAAGAAACCATTATTGACTGGTCACCCAAAGGTGTTGGAGTTATATTGTCACAAAAGGAGGGCAAATTTGAGAAGGTGGTGGCCTACATTAGTAAAAGTTTGACAAAAACATAGAGAAAATTCCACCCCATGGAAGGGGAATGCTATACACTAATATGGGGCATCATGCATTTCAAATAGTACTTACATAGGAACTGTTTCATTTAACGGACAAATCACAAACCATTTGAATGGTTAGCAACTATATCAGATGCACATGGTAGGAGAGGTAGGTGGATTGACATGTTGCAGGATTTCAGTTTCAAAATAGCAATTGACCAGGGCTCAGACATATGAATGTTGATGCTTTGAGTAAGACTTTAGTTGGACTAGCCCAAATGATGATGACTTTAGTGAAGAATTCCAGGATATTGGAAATATACAAACTAACACACTTGGGAAGAGGGGAGATTCTCTCTATTCAAACTAACAAACAAACAAATGGCTTGGAGAAAGGAAAAGGGGCTTTTACAACATCATGAATGTTGTTTTGGCATCAATTTCTAACGTTATGCCAGAAGCCATCAACTCTATATGGTTGATGTTGTATCAGAGGAAGACCAACACAATGAACTTGTTCCACATGAGGCAAAAGATATGAAACGGGGTGAGATTGTGCAAGACAATGATGTAAGATTGGCATTGAAGAGAAAGAAACCTTAGTACTATGATAACAATAGCAATTGGAGGTAGTATTAACAACCTAAGAATTGTTTGAATCTAGTGAACATGACTTGATTTCTACAAATTCTAATGAAGAATAGATTTGTTGGACAAACACAAGAAGTAGTGATATATGGAAGGATGTAACTTGCATGAAATTATTGCAAGAAGGAACAGTACCAGACATTGTTGATCCTGAAAAATGTAGAAGAGCAAGGAAAAGGATATTGAACTATCATTGGTAGGATCAATCACTTTACTTCAAGGGGTTGTTTGTGCCAAGGCCAAAAGACCGCATGTGACTAGTAATCCAAATGCATAAAGACCTAGGGCATTTCAGAGAGGATAGGGCATTTCGGAAAGGAAAGGACATTAGTTGAAATTTGTGAAAGGTACTTCTAGCATAATAAAATAGAGGATGTGAGGACCATTGTAAAGATATGCCAACAATGCCAGATGGTGAGAAAGATGGGGAGTATACATTCTGAAGATGAAGAGTATACCTATTTGTGATTTTTTTAATATAATTGTTATGGACATTGCAGGACCATAGCCTAAAACCAAGTCAGGAAATAAGTATATTCTGGTGGCCGTCGACCATTATTCTAAATGGTGCAAGGCAAAAACAGTTGTTGATCATGGTGCTAAAACTACAGCCAGGTTTTTAGAAGATGACATAATCTATAGATATGGGGTTCCCAAGTTTGTATTGACTGATAATGGAGGAGAATGGGTAGTAGAGTTTGATGTCATGTCCAAGGACTATAGGATTCACCATCAACATACAACACCTCAATGGCCATAGTGCAATGGGATGGTTAGGCATCTAATCAAGACTATTAAGCATGGCATAATGGTATTATTTGTAATGTTCGAAAATGCCAACTGTTGGGATGAGCAATTGGCAAAGGTTATGTTTGGATACAGATGTGGAATTCAAGCTAACACTAAGTTTTCCCCTTTTATGATATTGACTTGGTGCACACCACACCTTAAGGCTGATGACTATTTACATTCCTTGACTACCATGGTTGATGATTGTTGATGCAGAAACTACTACAAAACAATTTATACAGAAGATGAAGTTGATTGCAAACGTCCATGAGAATGTTCTGCTCAATGTAAGACATGTACGACAAAAACAAAAGAAGACCTATGCTATAGAAGAGGAAAACAAACCTTTGAGGGGTTGGTTGCTGGACAAACAATGGTTAAGATGAAAAAACTAGGAAAGAAGAAAGCTTTGACTTCTAGTTGGGAAGGTCCATACTAGTTTGTAATGCATGCAGATGGAATTGGAAATCTTGATTTTGAAGAAGGCAACAGAGTATGCATCATTCAAAATGCTGATGAGAATCAATGCAAAAAATCTCGCAAGGATCTACAAATCTATCATGTTCTACAAGAATAAAGAAGCTAAGGGACTTAACTTTTTAAGGAAGAGGGGTTACATATGTGACTGGACAAGGAGTGATCGGACATGGAGTCTTTTAAGTTTATGTAGTGTGAATGCTATATTCATTTTAAGGTTTAAGTGTTGAATTGTTGTCAACTTTTGTCACAACCCTAGCCTTGGGCTCATAACCAAGGCAAATACTTGCAAGGGTGAAGGCCAAGAGGGAAGCCCAGGAGTTGCATTTCATGCTCTTGGAGCGTAGGAAAATGTGAGGGAATGAACCCTCACACTCCCAAGTGAGTTCCCACTTTGGGAATTAAAATCCCAATGGACTTTCAAATATTCAAAGAGCAATTGCAAAGGTCAAAACCCATTGGATTGAAAAGTTCCTTACATCATTGAAAAATCTCTTGGAACGTAGATGTCTAAAATGGGGCATGACCCATTTGGACACTTAAAACACAAGTTATGGCCAAAAGAAGGGCCGAGAGTTAAATTGACAATTTGATTCTCGACCACCAAAAGTTTAGAATCGCCCCAATTTCATTGTGTGTAGGTGGTGTGCCACATACCATTGAAAAGCTTTTGAGGAGGGTTACAACTTTGCTTTAGACCTCATTTCAATCGGAGGTCTGCATGCAAAGTTATGGGCCCCCAAAATAACGGAGTCCTAGTTGTGGGAATTTTAGGACTTCCACTTGGGAGTCCAAGAACAAAATGACATTTGAGTCCTAGTCCTATGGCCAGGCACAAAGTATATTATAAGGGGGAAGGTGATGGCTTCCCCCAAGTTCAGGCCGTGGTGAGTCTTGTGAATCTGTGTTTGCCCGTGGCTCATCTGTGCACCAAAGTGCTCCAACTATGCACTAAACAACTTGTTGTTTGGTTTGTGTAGGTTCGTGTGAGTCAGTGAAGTGCTTGTCAATCTTCCTAATCCCATATCGGAGTTCCAACACGCCCCTTTATCCCCAAAGTGTTACGAGCTATGGAGCACACCCCAATTCCTTCTCCTTCCGCTATCTTCACCTTTAGACGTGCAATTGAGTCCATTAAGGAGCTTGGGGGTGTGTCATAGATCTTATAACATGATTAGGGTTATGTGAAAAGCAAACACTAATATAAATCAGCCAAAATGTAACCAGTCCATTTACAACTACATGTGACTTGTAGTCATTTGCGACTAGATTTGGGAATATTGCAACTACAAGATCAAATTTCAACTATTTTGGTCATTCTCACAACTATGATGCAACTATTAGAAATTTCATCCTATTGGTTGGATTGATTTTACATTTATTTTCATCCATTAATAGGTTGATATGTCCCATTAGTCGCAATAGTCACCAAATTA
>Ga0209208_10006528_pt1 | contig 16066 bp, 11 predicted proteins | sample S1TSphfallax_3_FD_187694 | JGI IMG/M metagenome (GOLD analysis project Ga0209208, IMG submission 187694) | Host-associated microbial communities from peat moss isolated from Minnesota, USA - S1T2_Fd - Sphagnum fallax MG (SPAdes) (version 2) | ecosystem: Host-associated > Plants > Peat moss >...
AAGAAGGATGAAGGTTTTTTTTTTCTTTTTTTTCAACCTGATGTTGTATTTTACTCTGAGAGACCTCGATGGCGTTAATTGTGGCTTTGATGCCTCGCTTTGATGCATCCGAGCTTACTGCGTGCCAGGCTTCTTCGATGGTCTGGAAAGGAGCAGTAGCAGCCTCTTGAGTATCCGATTTAGGAGAGGGTTTTTGTTTATTTTTGTTCCTCCTTTCCTGGTGGATAGAGGGGGACAAGTTTTTCGAACTTGGAGGAACTCGGACGACGTTGGTGTTTTTAGGAAGAAGATGATGGCCGTCAAGTGTTTGCAAGTGCAGTGGAGTTTATGGAACTTGCCTGGATATGAAACAATTTTAGGAGGCTTGCCTTGGAGGCAGCAGCAGCAGCAGCAGCAATTGCGTGGCTCGGGAAGGAGGATGCAAATTGGTCGCTTGCAATGCTCTCGCCACCATAGCGTTAGGTCTAGTATGTCGGGAGGATGTGCAGCTCGAGCAGGCGGGAACGTCTCTCAGAGTGACGCCAACGACAATGCGGAGGAATTGGCGTCGTCTTCTTCTTCTTCCTCCGATGCTTGGCAAGGTATCATTTCCGCCAACGTTTTGTTGTTGTTGTTGTTATTGTCGACGACAAAGCATTGTATTCTTTTGTGTGTTTCAACCCATGTGCTGCAATTGGAAACCTGAATTGGAATCTGTATTTGTGATGTTCGATGCCTATGGTGAGCGTTTTCTTTTCGTCGTGTTTGGCACCAGGGAGGGATGTCGAGGCGAAGCGACTTTCTGCGTTTGTGCTAAGGTTTTGAATAATTTTTGACTGGCAGACGGCGTGCTATCGGAAGAGGAGAAGCGTGTTCGGTGGAAAACGCGGAACAGTTCCTCTCTCTCTTCTAGCGCCGCCGAAGCAGCTGTGGAGGAGATGCGGTTCCCAGCGGCTGACATGTTCCAAGTGATTCAAAGCTCCAAGGATAGCCGATTTGATATTGATTATCTTGGAGAGAGCACCAAAGGGGACATGAATGTTCGGCCAGATATCGTCGACAATTTTGGTGAGAGCTTTGTTTTCGTCTGGGCCCCAAAACCTCAGTTCCTCTACAAAGTGGATTAGGTTTTATACCTAGTGTCAAAGTAGCTGTGTGCAAAATGTAGCAACTGGAAACCTTTTGAAGCTCCTATAATAATAGCATGAGAAACTATATCTCTCTGTCTCTGGCAACTCACAAATGCAGAGAATGAAGGGGTTGCTGCAACACTGGGTGGGCCAATTGAAGAAGTTGCCAAAGCAGAAGCCAAGGAGGCAGAGGCACTTCTTGATGCCTTGAAGATCCCAGTACGTTTTGGAATCTCATCTCATGGTCTGAAACTCAAGCTTGTAGATTGGGTTCAGATGAGGGAAATTTGAGGATGTTGGAGGTATCAAGAGGAGGAGTCATCATACAGTCATGATACATGAAGAGGAGAATACATCATGCAGTCTTTTAGGATTCTTTTCTGCTATGATGGAGTTTTGATATGAGAAAGGCTAATAGACAGTCTTTCTCATATACGGGTTGTCTAAGCTACTGCATTATCTTTGTTTGTAGCTTCACCAAAGGTGGAATGCATTCTTATTGGAGAGTTTTTGGTGGGTACAGAAACGCTTCCCACATGGTGTGGCCTCAAGAGGCATCTTTTGTAGCCGAACACTGAGCTTGCGATCAATTACAACAATAGGTTATGACATGGATTACACGCTCATTCACTACAATGTCAATGTAAGCAGTCACAATGTGATATCAGGACTTGCTGTTTGAAATTTTTGGAGGACTTGGATGCTTGCAGCAGATTGTCTCATGTTAACCTGTGAGAAATTATTCTTTTCTAGATTTTCCTTCACTCTACCTTGTATCAACTGAGGGAGTCTTGCAGGCATGGGAAGGGAGGGCTTATCAGTATGGAATGAACAACCTCCGCTCCATGGGCTACCCTGTAGATGGACTCAAATTTGACCCTGATTTGGTATGTGCAAGTAAACCAAACTTATCACATAATAGACATGCCTTGTCCTCTACCTGTAATCCAAGATGTGCACAAATTGCAAGTCAGCTACAAGCTTGGAAGGTTGCAGTTTTTGTTTTGAATGTCCTAGCTTACATTCTATGCATGCTGCAGTTCCTTTCACAATCTGTATGGTAATATCAAAAAGAGACATGATGGATCTTTCATGCCAGGTCATACGAGGCCTGATCCTTGACAAAGAAAAGGGTAATCTAGTGAAGGCAGATCGCTTTGGGTACATCAAGAGAGCCATGCATGGAACCAAAATGCTTTCCAACCGAGCCATCAGGTGTAAGCTTTGTAGCTCTCTCATTTTTTCCATGAAAAGATCAACTTTATGGCAAGATCCAGATTCTATTGACAAAAATTTTGGTACTGGAAAATCTTTGGAAGGAATGAGGGTTGAAGTACTTTTTTCCTACAGCATGACTGCAGATGGGAGAAATCATTTAGTGCTGAGGTTTTGCACCTGTGTGCAGTGAGCTTTATGGCCGTGAACTGGTCGATCTGCGGAATGAACGTCGCTGGGAGTTTCTTAATACTCTTTTCTCTGTTTCAGAGGCAGTCATGTTTATGCAGGTATGGGATGGTTAAGTATATTTCTTTTGCAGTTCAAATTTGTAGCTATTGAGGTTCTGCATTGTCTAATTCCAATTAGTTTTGTAGGAGAAATAGTTGGATTCTCACCGTAAGGGCTTCTATCTACTGAAAGTATTTGGTGGTATTTCAGATGGTGGAGAGGCTTGATGAGGGGGCACTACCCCCAGAGATAGGTCCCTTAGATTATGAAGGTCTCTTCAGGGTAATTTCCAACCTGCTGTTTTCAATCCTTGTCTTGCTTCATTGTCGAGTAATGCAATCTAACAACCATTCATGCTCATGGGAATTGAATGCTCCTGCCTGCTTACTGAAGTGTTGTATGTGTTGAACCATTCTGTATATGTCATGTTCTTTGGCAGACTCACCATTTCCAAGCATATTATTTTCTGATCCCCTGCAGATTATGTAATGCTTTGTTGCAGGCAGTGTCTAAATCACTCTTTAAAGCCCATGTTGAAGGCCAGCTTAAGGTAGTTACTTTTACTTGCATCACAAGACCTCAATTGATGATAACAAGAAGTAAGCAACACCAAGAATTCTTGTGGGATGCATTGGATTGTCATCATGCTCAGACAGCTCTCTTGTACTAGTGGGTTTGAAAATTTCACATGCTAAACATGGGATCAATGAGATTTTCACTTCTTTATTTAATACTTTGCAGATGGAAATTATCAACAACCCTGAGCTTTTTGTTGAACCTGATCCTGAGCTACCATTGGCCCTTCTAGACCAAAAGGAGGTATGTACCTTACTACAATTTTGTTGAGAGGAAACATCAAGGCAATAGCCCAAGTAGTTGTGACTCATGGCTGCCTTGCAAGTGGTTGTGGTTTCATTTCACCAATAGGCAATGCTAGATGTTATGTAATACAGCTAACCTGCCTATAGTAAAGGTAACAGAAAACCATATGAGTGGCTTGGGGTCAAATTGTGGGGAAGGGTTGGGCAAATGTGTTGCCCCTGTTACAGTGGTTAGAAATTGACTACCTCCAAAATGGAGGCAGTAGTCCTGTGGGCTGAAGAAGTCACAGTTAATTGGCAATAAGTGTCTTCCTTTTTTTTCTTTTCTTTTGTGTTCATATCTTGTTCGCCCTCCATGCCCACATCTGGTGAAGCAGTGTGATGATGATTTGTGGTGAGTTTCAGGTCACCAACATTTAGTACACAACTTAATGATATTTATTTCACTGTTTAGGCTGGCAAGAAGCTGCTATTGATCACAAACTCAGACTATCTCTACACCAACAAAATGATGCAGTATGCCTTTGACCAATATCTACCTGAAGGCACGAGCTGGCGGGCTCTTTTTGACATGGTATGTGTTGCATGATCCATCCAGCTCACTGTCAGTGTTGGTATGTGTCACTGCAAAGCAGCTGCTGCAATCACAGAGTTTGAGTGGCAGAGATTATAACTAGTATTATGTGAAAGCTAATTATCTGTACCCCAGTTATCATTCATGGTGGCTTTCCTAGCCTTGAACCTAGTGCTCTCTAGGACAACTATGAATTGGCTATTTGCTGCTGCAGGTCATTGTATCTGCTAGAAAACCTGATTTCTTCCAGAAGTCTAATCCATTGTACGAAGTAGTCACTGAAGAAGGCCTCATGCGCCCTTGCTTAAAAGCCACATCAGGTACACTTTCACCTCCAATTTTTTTATGGGTTGTCATTTGAGTAATTTGTAAAATGCATTATTTAATGAAGGTGAATTCAATCTGTTCACACTATCAATCTTTTATTCTGTCTCAGGGATGATTGCAAATTCTTTATAGTCTTTATTTGGCAGGTGGTCTCTACTGTGGGGGTAGCGCGTCAATGGTGGAGAAAGCACTGGATTTTCATGGAGATGAGACACTCTATGTTGGTGATCATATTTACACAGATGTCAGCATGTCAAAGGTCCATTTAAGATGGAGGACCGCCCTCATCTGCCGTGAACTAGAGAAGGAGGTAATTCTTTACAAGTATTCACGGTTCCTGTTGAATGTAGGATTATACTCTTGGGTATGTTGGTCTCATCCGTGTTGTAAATGGTTTAAATATTTTTGGTTGTGCCTTAACTGATTTCTTGGCAGTGAGCCTCAGTCTCCATTCTGTAGCAAGTCATCCCTGGGTGGCTATTGCACAGGTAATGGCATTAGCATATGGAAGAGGCCACAGAACAAAACTTATAGAGCTCATGAATCAAAAAGAAGTGGTGGGAGATGTATTCAATCAGCTCAGGCTGGCTCTCCAGCGGCGTACAGTGGGTCGACAAGCACAGGTTTACAAAACTTTGAACTCTGTTAGCATTTTACTGTTGTCCCTTTATCACTCTTGCATTCACTGTCAAGAGCAGGGGTGACTCCATCTGATGTTCATCTTGTTTGAGTGTTGTATTTTTTATGGTGTTTTGATAAGTTTATACCCTGGTGCTCTGTGTGGGTTATCGCCAATTCACCAGAGGCACTTGAACAAAATCAGACCTGACTGCCAGTAATGTTTTGTGCAAGATTTTGCACTCTGGTGGATTTTTAAATGGAAAGTGCCAAAATTTGCGGTTTCTTATCCCCATACTTTTCAATTTTCTTATGGAATTGCCAGATTTACTAATTATGTTGTCAAAGATAGAGAAGGATGCCTGACTTGTTATGGGAAATTGCCATTTTTGGCTTCATTTTATGAATGATTGCCACTTAGTCTACATCACAAAATTGAATGAACTTAAATAAAAAGCACCTCTGATGCTGTCTTTTAATTTTTGGAAAGTGTGTGCAGACTGGTGCAGCAACAGGGATGGAAGATAGAGAGTTGGCAGAAAACATGCAGAAGTTGCTCGTGCTGATGAGTAGGCTTGACCAGAAAATTGCTCCCATGCTGGAAGCAGATGGGGAGTACTTCAACCAGAGGTGAGCCTTATCTCTTAGTATCTTGTAGAGAGTAATATGAATGGCATGTCAGTATGCCTGGGAGAGCCCAGTATAAGATCAGAAGCTAAGAAAACTTGCATGTTGCTGTTGTACACCTATGTTTCATGTTTACAACCTAATTTACTTGACTTCAATTTTGCAGGTGGGGCTACCTGTCACGAGCTGGATTATGGGATAAAAGCCACCTCACCAGGCAAATAGAGAAGTATGACACTTCATATATCTCACATTTTGAGGGAGTAAGGGAGAGACAAGAAGAAGAGTGTCTCGTCTTAGCAAAGCAGCAGTTGTGAGAGTAAATTGATTGATCTAGCATCTTCTTAGAGAGTCTTATCACATTTGTCTATCATTTTGCAGGTATGCTGACATTTACACCTCACGGGTTTCCAATTTCTTGCGGTATTCACCATTTATGTATTTTCGCTCACAATCACAGGTAGATTTGATATCCCTGTGCTAAACTCCTCTTTTTGCATGCATGATGTCTTCTCCTTTCTTTAACAGTCAATAAGGAATTTTGTGCTGCATCTTCCCAGTCTGAGACACAGAGTTTCTGATAGGTTTTTCCTGGAATGTTTGGACTTGTTTCCTGAATTTCTATCTGGCAACCAAGGTATCAACAAGGCTGGAGGCCAACAACAGTTGACTCTACTGTCCTTCACAATGTTGGTCCCATTCCTCATTTAACCCACTGCTACCTCCATCAAATGACATGTGTCTCTGGGTGCATCTGTGTGATTTGCACATCTATGGTTCCTATTTCTGTGGTAAAAATTACCTGGGGTAGAGTAGAGACAATGCTGAGCCACACTATATTCTCAACTGGCAAGGGTGGCAGTCCTACTTCACCACCACCTTGCGGATTCTGAAGTGGGAAGGGGCTTCTTTGTCAAATTTGAGTTTGTTTGGTGGTTGTTTCTGAATTCTCCACATGGAACCAGCACCTCCAATTCGGCTGTGATCAGGTTGTACACTTCTAAGAATTTTGTAAGCTCTGCTGGAATGCTTGAAGGTTTTTCTCAGGAAAGGCAAGAACTAAGGCACATATTATTGTCTTCACATAGAATGTATCAAGCATAACCTTTAAGGTATTAGTTTCACCCTATGTAAAAGTCATCATGGAAGGCATAGGAAGGCATGCGGTATTCAAAGTGAATATCACTTGCTAGGTTGTAAAAGTATCATCGTTTAGAGAGTGGTTTATCCTGATGAGCATCCTGATGAGCAATGCAATTCACCATGCTGGTGGTTGAACAAGCAAATCCTGGAAGCAAATTCACTATCCATCTGGATATCAGTGTACCTGCTACTACTTTTGGCATGACAGTGTAGGGAACGTAGTTTACAGCTTGGGCATGAGACGGTTCAAATTCCAGTAGCATCTTGTTCCCTGTGATTATAAGTGGAGACAATATTGTGTCATGCCACCAATTTTCTTGTGCAAGAGACTGCTATACAAGCTTGAATAGTGTCCTCTGGCATCAAGGTTTTGATACAAAGGCTTGTGCAGTCCAATGGCCATGAGATATATTGCTTTTGGATTTGTACAGGTAGGAAACCTTCATCCTTGCCTTGTGTGATGTGGGCTTTACACTAGAAATAGACATTCCCAAGGTTTGGAGATATCCTGAGTTGATCCTTGTAACACTAAAGATACGTATTTCAAGCAAGTTCTTCATACCAAGAATCTAACCCAGAGTATAGACATTTGGTATATAGACAGACAGACATATTGAAGATCTGGGGTGAAATGTTAAGAGTGCACACAACCTGATTATGCATTATTTGTCTGGGTCTTCAGAGGTTTGTGTCTGGTAGCTATAGGTGGGGTTAGGCAGGTATCGTGTGGTTTTGTTAAGTTCTGGGTAAACTTTTGGTTCCTTCACTGTCAATTCAAGACTGGAAAACTGCAACGAGGGAGGTGTAATTGATTTCTAGGGTAGACAAGTTGTGAGCACAACAAATACCTCCAATATTGGGTGGGAATTGTTGTGTTTGCAGACCTTGGCCCACGACTGTGATTCACATGGGCCTGAAGCAGGTGCAGGTGAGCCTTCCTCAAGAAGCTCTGTTAAGCTTCCTGAGAATCACCAAAGAGTGGATATGGAGCCTTCTCCATCAGCAACGCCAATAAGAAGGTGATGCTAGATTATTTTCCCTGCAACTTCAGTGGGCAATTCCGGGAATGGACATGTGCAGATCATACAGAGTTGCTACTTTCATGCTTGGTTTTTTGCCGAGGAGCCTTCCAGCTGGTTATTGGGACCTATGTCTCAAGTTTCAGTGAGTTCATGTCTCCATCTGGCAGGATTGCACCTCTTACATGCTCTTGATGGCAGGCAAACTCTCATTGCAACTTCTTGTAGCATTCTCTCTTATATATCATACTTTGGAAGAGCAGTGGAGAGCAGTGGAGGTGTTACATGATCTCCCTCTCAGTATGCTCTATTTTTCTGGGTCCTTAAGATTCTTGGAATTGCTCAAAAGCCTTGTTACTTGTGCTCAACTTCAAGACAACAAAGTAGTTTTGTGTGCCCTATGGGCACTTAACTTTGGTAGTTAGATGGTGGTGGTGCAGTGACTATTTTTGCTAGAATCAAAACATATTCTGGAAATTGTGATTTGCTTGGAACAAGCCACCAACACCAGATGTATTTTTTTGTCAATGACATTGCATTCTGTGGTTGTTGTAATCCATGTCTTGGTACTGAACCTCTTCGATGAAGGTAGGTTTTGTTAGTGTGAAAGTTGGAAGGATATCAATGATTTCCTTGTTGTGTTGTAATTGATAAGTCTGCATTTTTTTAATAAGAAGTTGCTTGAAGAGCATTGTTACTGTTTGTCTTAGGTCCATGTGGTCAGAATAATTGCCAAAGCATCCGTTGAAGCTTACAGTATGATGTTTGCATAGTTGGTTTAATTTTCAGCAAGAGATGAGATTTCTAAACTATACAACTGAAAACCTAATCATCAAGAAGAAGAAATCGGCCAACACTAGTCACAACCTCTTGAGGTAGTAGTTAGAGTGGATGTAGCTAACCTAATGTTGTCATTTGTTGGAGTGTAATTGGTTTAAGAAGCTTGTAACATCTCCACTAAGAGCTCCAAAGGAGATAAAAATGAATCGTGTTGATCTTCAAAGATGCCATGTAAGGCCCATTCATGGGAGTAGATATAATTTCTTGGGCTGAATGAAGTTGGGGCTTTCAATACAAAGTTGCAAATGAGATTAACAAGCCTTTCAAAAGACACACATTTTCTGCCTTTGAGCCAATATGATGTTACATCTGAAAAGCAAGCAAGGCATGCAACCCAAGGGTTTTTTTTTCTTTGAAGAAGTTAGACATATTTTACAAGGATGTTTTTGCAAATGCAAATGGAGAACGCTTACTTCATTCTAGGCAACAAACAACAGATGAACAAAGACAAGGGAGTGGAGGGGTTAAGGGCAACGGCTTCAAGTTGGTGGATGTTGTTGTAGAGTTTTAAGTTAGATGGGGATTCAAGAGCTCGCATGAAACAATCTTGAGGCAATGGAAGAGAAAGTAAGTGTTCAAAATCATAGCTCTCTCAATCGTTTGTTGTATATCTTGCAAAAGCATTTGTTTAAGCACCTCTCCTTCTCTTAGCCTAGATTTGTATGTCTTTAATGGTGTGAGTTGGTATTCATTGTTACAAATGTGTTATTAAACAAGTTGTTTTGGTTATATGAGGGTTCAAGTACATGAAACACTATTGATCTATGGATCAAGATGGTCATGGTCAAATTTTAACTCATGTTATAGCCACCTACATTCACAACCACATGGCAACAACCATCTAGATCTCAAGGAACTTATGATTCCCAACAAGCTTTCAAGGCTTGTGGGCAAGAGAAAATTGAAGGTTGGTTTGTGAAAACTTCATTCTTTTTGTGTATAAACAACATTGTTAAAGAATAGAAAAAGGTGTGATGGACATTTATGAGCCCCAACAAGATTCAAGTCTTGTCGAAAAGAAAAAATTAAGAGTTAATTTACAAAGACTTCCTTCTTTTCTTATATAAATAGTGTGTGATACAAGAAAAATATGATAGACATTATACAAACATTACAAGTCACACTGTACTATTATTACATTTCTTTCACTTTGGAAAGTGAGGAAATGATGAAATATTGTCATGTGATTTGCCTTTATGAATTGTCCACGTATTTTAAATTTCCATGTACCATAGGGTTTGTTGGATACAAAAGTAGTGTTATAAATTTAAACCCTTGTTGAGTTTTCCAACCTTTGACATGAATATATTGACATACATGATAACTCACCCAACTTTGTTATGATTGTTGTAAAACATTGTAACAACAAAAATGTTTGTTCACCATCACAAATAGTGAGTGTGATATGGATATGATCATTCATCTTGATGATTACAATAATGATTATTGTATCTTTTGTAAGATTTGTTTTTCTTAAAACACAAAACATATAGAAAAAGACCACAACAAAAGCGAGTCATATTGTCATGTTGCAAGAAAATACACAACTATTGAAAGATTATCTACATGTATGTCATCATCCAATGTTGTTAAATGTGATGTTTGTTTTCATACATAATTTAAGGAATGGTGACTTTTGTCATGCAATGTTTTATATTTGTTGAAAATTAATAACATATTTTAGAGTGGTGTGATGAAGACCATTATACGATCTATCAAGTATGGAATACAAATTTTCTAACGTATTTTGAAAACATAACGGGCCATAATGTTAATGCAAAACATGCTTGAACTTCAAACATTTCACAATTAATATCTTAAAAAATCATTTCAAATTACATGTACTTATTTCAAGATTTCAATATGGTTGAGAAAAAAATACCTTGTTAAGTGTATGACCTATTTACCATTAGGTGTCACATGTATTTTCACATATTCAAAAACAAAATGCATCATAAAAAATATTATGATCTTCAAGCCTAATCATTATGTTTTCAAATTTTGGAAACTTTAGCTAACATTGATGCAATAAAAAAGAATCATGTTTGCAATTTTAGAAATTTTGATGTATGATGTGACTCCATCTCGATATTTGAAAGGATTGTACAAAAAGAAGAATGGTTAAAATTGAATGAAAATGAATTCAAATGAAGTTTACAATGGCAAGTTCAAGAATGTGCATGTTTGGATGGATTTTTAAAATAAGAACATTGTTAATGCATGTACCAAATATGTTGTTCATTCATCAATGTTTTTATTTTAACTTTTTTTTTTTCTTATTAAAATTTTAAATGCATACTAGATGGGTGAAATCGCAATCAAATATACATTTTGTGATCCTTATTAAGAAAAGTGTAAAGTAGCCATAAATTAAACCTTAACATATTAAATTAAAAAATGTTATTTGTTTTAGTGATCAATATGAACATATTCTTTAAATTTACGTTAATGATATTGAATAATCACATGTTTAAAGGATATTAAATAGATTTCTTTAAAATGCAAGTAAAATATTTTTAATTTTCTTGGTTGTCCAAAGAAACAAAACATGCTTCAAGTAAATTAAATATTGGATTCTTTAATTTTCTTTGTTAATGACCATCTAAAATCTACTTGTGCATTTTCAAGTTCCAAGGTAAAAATAATAATATATCAATCTTTTAATGTACAAGTATTTTTAACACAATTCCACCAATCAATTTTTATATTATACATTTGACCTACTTTTAGTACACTAAAGTTTTTCAAACTTTGTATACATCATACTATAAAATTTTGCACCATGATGATTTAACAAATATTGACTTTACTTTCTTTCATTTATGTGTAAAAATATGACTACAATTACTTATAGTCACTTTTTGTGTATACTTATTGTCCTTTCACTCATATTTTACAATTGAATAAATCATGGATAAATATGTTCATTATTGCTTAGAAATAGAAGGAGAAGTAACAAAATTTTGGAGGAAAATCAATAATTATTCACTTGAATTTTTTCAAAGGCTTAATTTTTTTTATTAAAAATAATGGTCATGAAAAAATGTGATGAAGGGATCATTGTTCACCACATTTGCACTAATAAAAAACTAGAAAGTGAAAGTATGGAAAAGATATTCTTTTCAAGGACTTGTAATCTACCACTACCTTGTAAATGACTAAAACTATTGAATCAACAAGAAAAATAAAATCTATAATAGGTGTAGGAAGAATTACAATGGAAACTAAATTTTTGAACTCAAGATAAACTTCTCTTTCTACTTTTATTGACATGTAGTGATACCCAACAATGAATTACAATACCTTCAGTATTGACCTATAGGTTCTACTATTACAAACATTTGAACAAATAAAATAAAGAATGAGGGGGAGGAAAGGGGTAAAGATGTTATAATCCTACCGACCTCCCGTTTAAAGTAAAGGAATTAATGATTGCACACATACACAAACAAGTGTGAAAACATGGCAAAATGTTAGTTCATCAACTTTTTATTACTTGATTCATTTATGTTGGAAAGAGTGAGACTACCTTAGCAACCTTGCAACTTCTCTACCACCTGCTCTATTTTGTCGCATTCAATCTCTACACTTCACACACATACATAAACTTGGAGTTAGGATGTAATGGTTACATGTTCTCAAAGGACTACTCTTTACCTTGAGAGCTTCCTACTCCATTACACACTCAAATGAACATCAAAACAACTTATAAAACAATAACCTATCACAACATGTTATACTCAACACTCAAAATCCAACCCATTAAGTAATTCAATGTACGACCACCTCTTACCTTTTATGAAAATGACAATGCACTCGCCCAATTGCTCTAAATACTTTTTAAACACTTTAAAGCAAACTTAGATCCTATTTATGTGACTATATTCCTACAATCAACCCATCATAACATCAATTAAATCATCTTCTAAAACATTGGAACTACCATGTACCTTCTAAAATAATGAAGGTAACAACTTTCTAACCACTCTTTGACTTAATATCACTAATTTAAAATTATCAAACTATCATAACCAATAGTAAAAATCAACAAATATTTTTGTTGTGATTGTGTATGTTTTCAAATTCAAATATGGTAATCTATTGCATAATTATGATCTAGTACTTTGCCTCCTTATAAAACACATTAAGAAAAGGATAATGGTGAGATATTTTATCGTGTGGTTGTGAAAAGAGTATGTTGAATTGGTTTGATCTATTTCCCACTATAATTATAATTATTGACTCCTTGTTTATTGGACATAGTACAAAAAATAAGGTGAAAGGTTTTCTAGAATGTTTTGTTTGTCAAACTATGAGACTAAATTCAAGATTAATGATCAAACATGTAAATTATTGATGGATTATAACAATTGCACAACCATGTTGAAAATAATGGTAAAAAATGCACAATGTTTAAAACATTATTCTCAATTAATATTAATAAGTCTTTAACCATGTCAAAAGTCACGATCAAACATGAAATTTTCTTGAAATATTATTCTCAATGAATTTTAACAAGTGTGTAATCATGTTTAGAATAGTGATCAAACATTCACAATGATTGCAACATTACTTTAAATAATTCTAAAAGGTTTTTAATTACATTAAGAGTATTGATCAAACATTCAATATCCCTAAAACATTATTTTTGATGGATCACCCAAAGGCCCACTTTTCTTTGAATTTACAAAATGCACGAGTAAAAATATAAGGTCCCATATATTGATTGTTTGGTAGAAATTATAATTTAATTAGTTATCTAATAGGATTATATTTATCCTAAAAATCAATAGATAATTAATATAAGGTGTGTGTTGAAATTTGATACAAACAAATAGAAAAACATTTAATATGCATTTAAAATTTTAAGTATTATTTTTTAAGTAGGTTCAATTAATAGGTTAATAAGTGAACTAATATTAGTAAGCTCAATAAATTTAATTAGTGCCAATAAGTTCAACTAGTAGATTAGTAAGTGAATTAATAATTGAATGTGAAAGATCCCTTCACACCATTGACATAAATGAATCATTTTGAAGAAACTTACATTTTAGCTTAAATATGTGCATATTAAAAAAAAGGTAATAATAGGGTGGGGAAAAAACATAATACCTCCAAACAATATCTTACATTTTTCGTAGGTAATGCTAAATTTGAAGACTTAATGTCCTCCGTGGGTGAACAACAAAACTTGAAACATAATTCTTGATGCATTATGTAAATGATTATGAACACAATTTATGTTAGGTTAGGGTTTAATTATTTTCATATGTAGATTATGATCAAATAATGGAAATTGCAAATATATATCTTACATTCTTGTGACTTTTGTTCCACAATTTTTTATAATTAATATAGAATAATATTTATGGAATGTTGATTTAGGTTGTAGTGATCAATGTCGGTCTTAACATGGTTACAAAACATGTAATTCATTTGTTGAAACTTACTCTTAAAACATAATGTGCCATATTGCCGGTGTAAGACAAGTATTAAAACTTAAAAGCTCATTTTTTAAAAAATGAATTTCAAAAAATACATTAATCATTTATTTCTAAGTTCCATTGAAAATCTACCATTAGTAGATATTGTAAAGTGAAGTGCACATGTTTAAATGTGCACATTGTTTATTTGAAGAATTTTATATTGTGGAATTTTATATGGTCCATGAACTAATTACCATCATGTGTCAAACACCTCCACATATAACAAACAAAATGCATGTAGATCATTATATTTGAATTATTATGAGTTTCAAGTCCAAGTATTGCATTTTCAAAGTTTGGAAACTTTACAAATATTAATGGATGATTAAAATAAATGTTTAAAACTATGGGGATCTTGATAGATGATCTAATTCCAGCTCAACATTTACAACACTTGTGCAAATGGTTAAAAATGATTGCAATTGAATTCAATTAAAGACCATAATCATGGAATTTTTTTAAATGTGCATGTTTGGACAATTTTTTTTAAAATAATAATAATTGTTGGTGTATATGGCATATGTTTGTTTAAATTGAATTACTTTAATTAAAAATTCAATGTATATAATACATTTCACAATTAAATATATCGTGCACGTGTATTTTCATCATTACCCACAAATAAAAGGCAAGGTAATAAGTGTTGGGAGGAAAATCCATAATTATGAATTCAAAATTTCCCAAAAGTTATGGAAGGGCATAAAAATCAAATGAAAAGATTCAACATTGATGATAACAAAGGTTCTGCAAAGGATGAATCATCATTCACCACTTTCACATAAACCCAAAACTATGAAATGATAGTATATCAAAATGATGATGATAGGTGTAGTGTGGTTGCAAAATGTATGTTTCAATTGTATTTTTTGTTACTTTATTGATTTGATTCAATTTACTTTACTTTAGAATGCAATTTTTAACATTGATATATGATTCATTATAAATAATACATTAAAAAAATGGAAGTTGGAAAGGCTTGAATGTTTTGTTCCCCATAGTATGAAGTGAAATTCAATACACAAAATGGGGTTATTTCCATGTTTAGTGTTGATCAACAAGATACAACATTCATTCAAAAAAAGATTGTTCTAAACCATTTACAGTCCTTAAAATTATTATTATTATTATTATTATTGTGTAATTTGAGTGATCAAAAATTACATTCTCATTTTCACAATTGATTTGGTTTACTACATAAATGAACGATCAAGTGAGTTGATTGCTTGACACATTAGTTTTGATTTTATTTGTTTTGAAAATATATATTTGAAAACTGATCAAATACAACTAGTCTTGAACATTATCTTTGATCAATCTTAACAAATGTTTAATAATCATTTTACTCAAAATCTAAAGTGTTTACCAAACACAATTGAACTTGAAACATTTTTTTTGTTACTTGCAATGAATGCGAATATACTTTATGTCATTGTTAAGAATTATTTTTTGTTATGTTTAATGAGACAACAAAGGGTCTCATGTCAATACATATGAGTTTTTTTTTAAGAAAACAACAAAGGGATTCATGCCTATGGAACCCCCCTTAAAGACACATCATAAGAACATAAACTAGTATTAGCTTTCAATAATGAAATGACAAAAGGGATTTGTGTGCCAATGTAGGTCCATCCTATTGAGATGACACTTGTGTCAATGTGATTCCCCCCTTACCAAGTCAACATGAATCCCCTTTTATCAATATGACAAAGGGCATTAATGTTATGACAAATACTTTGTAATGAGATGACAAAAGGGCTCATTTTGATGTGAATCCCCTTCAAGGACACACCCAAAAGTGGCAAATCTTCCATATTGGGACAATGACTCATGCTAACTTGTGAATTTTAACATATTGTTACAACATTGGGATTCATGTTGGCATGAGTCATATTTATCCATATGGCTAAGGAATTCACACCAATGTGATTGTTCCTTATTAAACAAAGGGTCTTGAACAAATGTGTGTCTTCCCCCATGTTCAACAAGGGGGACCCATGCCAATGTCCTTTTCCTCACCTAATTTGGCAAGAGGACGACATACCCATGTTAGTATTCC
>Ga0209208_10006530_pt1 | contig 16064 bp, 12 predicted proteins | sample S1TSphfallax_3_FD_187694 | JGI IMG/M metagenome (GOLD analysis project Ga0209208, IMG submission 187694) | Host-associated microbial communities from peat moss isolated from Minnesota, USA - S1T2_Fd - Sphagnum fallax MG (SPAdes) (version 2) | ecosystem: Host-associated > Plants > Peat moss >...
GGGGGGTTGGGTGCATACCCATTAGCCCACTTTGACTTCTTTTCTTAAATTTTTTAATTTGCTGATTTTGGTCTTGAACCAATCAAAAGACTAACAAAAAATGGAAAGTAGTGGTGTTTGCTTGGCAACTTGCCTGGTATGAGTGATTTCAATGTTTTCAAACCCCGCCCAAAAATCAAAGTGCATAGAATTAAGAAACATAGTAGGAGTGGAGGCGCTTAAGAAAAATGAATCTTGGTTAAGAGTTGTTGTAATCAATCCATGATGAAACAAAACCAACAATAAGGGGAAAAAAGGTTGAAACATGGGGAAAAGTAAGGAACTAGAGAAAATTGATAGTTGAATGGAAGTGAAGGAGGAGTCAGGGAACAATGGCTTGGCACATGGGGATGATTGTAAGGATCAAAGCCACATGTAACAATAGACAGGGAAAATAAATTGGTGACTCTTTTTTCAATTAAAGTTAATTTTACTTTTAAAACTTTCATCCAATGTTTTGGTTTTGGTTAAGGCTTTTGTTTCATTTTGAACTTGTGTTCTAGTGGAACCTTTGGGATTTCAATGAAATTGACCACTAGATCAGAACCTATGAACATCAACTTGTTAAAAAGAGTTTTGAACTTTTTATAGGTTCTTTTTTTGAAGGTCTAAGTTCCTGTGGAATCTTGTGGAAGATGAAAAAGTAAAATGGCTTCTTAGGTGTGTGGGCCTAGAACTTGAGGATAATCTTCCTAATTGAAAAATTTGTCCCACAAAAAAAACAACTAACATTTATTTTTTGTTGATGTTGTATGTAATTATTAAAATGGATTGGGGTCTTTGTGAAAAAGAGTATCTAGTCCACCAAAGTTGTTTCATAGAAAACTTCTATGTAATGTTACTTATCTCAGGTCCTCCATGATTTGACACAAAATGTGAAGCTTATAATGTTTTAACATTAAGATGTTTAGGTCATGTTGAACCCAACAAATAGTGATTGTGCCACTAAAGCTTTTAGTGAAGTTAAGGTTTGGCTTTGACATAATGCCCTAGTTAGGGACCTTTAAGTAATTATATCTATATATATTTTCAATTTGTTTAATTTTATGTGGTTGGTTTTGTAGATTTAGGATTGCCCTACAACAATAGGTAATTTTTTAATAGGTGGGGCTTGTGGTCCTATTAGGCCTTCTTCCTCATGGGCACTAAATGTCCCATGTGCCTTAATTCATCATGTCCCATCAAAACTCATCCTTCCCATCACCCATTTGATTTATCATGTGCCACCACAAACCTAGTTTCTAGCTCATCTCCCATGCAAACCATGCACCTTCCATTAGTTCCCCCTCCCATTTTAATGAACCACACACCACTCATTAGTTTTCCTTACTAATCCCTAGCCTTTCGGATGAATGTGGGGCCCCGACCTTACACTTTCCCAAACCCCTTTGATCATGCACATGTAGGACCTTTTCCCCCTTCCATTACCAACCCCTCCAATTGCACATGATCAAACCCCCCAACCTACCTCAACTCTTTAACATGTTTACAACCTCCACCTAAAGTCTTTTGCCCCACCTATTGGCACCAATTTATAATTCAAAGGTTAGTTCGTCATCAACATTCTTGTCAAACACCCAATTAATCTAATCCAAACCGCCATTGACCATCTTGATTCAATACCTTCCCTTGTTCCCACCCTACCTTCATTAACATGGATTTGGGTCTTTTGATTTAAACTTTCGTTGTCTTTGATTATATAATTGCATCCCTACCATTCTACGACATGATGTATAAATGGCATTTCATTTTCCAGTAGATAAGTGAACACAAGACCCTTATGATGTGGTAGTTTGGCACTTGTTTTTCTTATTACCTCAATGGTGTCTTGCTTTGCCATTTTTTGATGGGGCAACAAGGCATAGTGAAATGCAAATTTGACTCAAGCATTTTCTGATAAGCGATTGGGAAAACTTGTAGGAAAAGTTTTTTTTGTGAACCCAAGTTTTGGTAACAAGTTTGAAGTTAACGTCTCTTCCCCAACTTGATCCCCTAGCTCATAAACACCTTTTTAATAGGCTAATTTTTGGACATGCGGGGGAATATTCTAAAGTAACTTGCACCTTGGCACCATTTTCCCTTACACCCATGTCCTTTAACACCACCTCAATTCTTGTCACACTACACCTTGAATCAAATGGATACTTCCCACTTTTCCTAGAAGATTATGAACCAAACCAAGACCTTGAACTTTCTTTTGATTCCTTCAAATTGACATTCCAATGCATGTCCCACAAATTAGCAAGTGGTCTTTAAGGGATGGTTTTTGAACATCTTCGAAATTGGATTCACCTAGAAGATTCAATGAGTGGATTCCCTTAGTTATTTCAACTTTGTTTTCATATTGTTAAAAGTCATATTTCACTTCAAATTGCATGTGTCCTTGGCGTGACCTACCTTTTAGTCATGACCAAGCCTTTAGGCAAAGTTCGTTCCATCGAAGTGGGGGAAACACTATATCAACTCACAAATCATGCCTTATGCCTTTAATTTAATGCAACACATTTTTCCACACAATAATTTAGAATCATAATAAAGATAGTTATGAAATAATAAATCCACAATATCAGGTGCACCCTAGACCTTTACCCCACCTGGGTCGTTTTTTTATTAAACATGGTAAACACCTTCAATTTGGTGTCAAGAGGGGCCATATTTCAAGAACTTCATGTAGTAGGTGGAAACATCATGCAATTCATCCCTTTTGTTTATGCATTCTATGCATTTGAGTCCCCCTTATTTCATAACCATCGTAACCATGAAGGCAATGTCACAATCATCCCTTCTACCATGGGAACCCATCAAGGTGATCCCTTGGGAGGGGCATTATTTGCATTAACCCATTTTAGGGCTTTGTGTTCTATAGTTAGTCATTTCCTTTTTTATCTATTTTCATTCATTACAAATGACAAGCACATCATAGGTCCCATTTTATTATATCATCTACATATGAACATTCCCAGATCGAACTTTGTGTGATAGGGTTTTCTATCCAACTTCATAATTATGTAGCATGGTCACCCTCTGGCCTAACACTTAATTTCAACGTCACATCCTAATTTACCACCCCATTAAAAGGAATTAAACTTTTGGGAGTTCCATTGGGCACTTCATCATTCACATCATCTTTCATCAAAGATGCCATGTTAGAAGATGTTCGACATGTGGATCATCTCCTTATAATCATCTCCTTATAATGGGTGATGTTCATGTAGCCTTTGAAAATCTAATTCATTATTTTGTGCAATGACCTTCATATTTTTTATGATGTACACCTCCCTCTACCACCTTCATAAAGTCCCTCATTTTTTTTAATTTCTCCTTTCTTCAAGTGTTTGGGCACCTTTTGGGTCTAGGATCCTTTGACAACCCATAAAAACCTTTAACCCATAAATAAACCTTTTTCTCAATAACTTTCGGTGGCATCAAATTCATATTGACAGCCACCATCGCCCCAACAACTTATTTAAGGAATTGGGTCCTTTTAGCCTCAATAAGAGTTTTAGGTTTATGGTTGATCAACTTCCTTCTTGAAACTTTAACACAAGTCAACAATAACACCTTCCCTTTCCAACAACACCTCAAGGTGACATGTGATCTCCTACCACCCCCAATTTGCACATGTCTTTTTAAGTTTGAACAACCCATCGAACAACAATTGGTTTGACTTCAAGATTCCATCTCAAAACCTTTGCACCATCGTACCTTTTTTAACATGTTCTTCGACGGGATATTTGAAGCCCATCATGCCTAAATTCTATGATGTTTTGGCCTAGGGGTGGGTGTTTGGCTTATAGTTCAACTAACTTTCTTAGTCTTTTCCACAATGTTTCAAATATAATTTGGACTACCCCATCCTTCAATTGTAAGTATCCTTCAATGTGTGTACACACATCCCATCAACTCTATGGGTATCCACCTTTTACATGAACCCATGATATAGTTTGTGACAACTTTGCTACCATTGCATGGGATGTTAGCTTTCACATGGGGCAACAACTACATGCACTTCCTTCAAACATGTTCAACTCCTCCCATCGACAAGTTAACATTGTGCTCACCAAAGATGGCATTCGCACCTTAATCGATGTTGTCATTGTCGACCTAATATGAGCAAATTTATTTCCCCGATCTTGTGTCACCTAAAGATTTGTTGTTTTTTATCTGGTTCAAACCAAAAAACAAAACTATCACGATTGACACCCCGCCAATCAATTCTTCCCTTTAACAATGGAAATATTTGGATGTCTACATAAATAGATGAATGTGTTTTTTACACAATTGTGCCAATGCCATTTGGAATTTGAAAGGACCAAAGGGCCTTCCTATTTCTATTTTGGTTACTTTTCTTTGGCAAAAAAATTCAATCATATTGCAAAGGTTGTAAGCATCCTCCATCCTAAATTAGACGATAGTTATAAGCTTAATTACTTCCCAACTTCCACCCCTCCAAGACACATCTCCCATCTCCATGACCAACTTATTGCAAGTGGCCGATTTTTTATAGGAAAAAATACAGCAGACCTACTACAAGTGATTTATTTTTGACATGGATAGATTTTGACATCTAGTTTGAGCTAACTTAACATCCTACAAATTCACCCTTTTCTTTTTTCTTATCCCTTTGTACATTTTCCTAATCTATGGTGTGTCTATCAATAAAGTTTTACAAGGTTGCATCATTTATTGGCCTTACCTACTAAGGCAAGAATATTGTGTTTGGATTCATTATAGAATATAGTAGCTTAAGGGATTTTTGCCCCTAGGTAGTAGGTCTATTTTTATATGAGAATTTTTGAAAGATGATATTTTGGCTTGTGTTGAAACTTGAGATTAGTTATGATATCTTGAAGGATTTTGGTTTTTTTTAGAGGATTTTTTTGAAAATTATATATTTGCATGGTGAAATATTTGAATTTCCATAATTTTTCTTTTGCCTTAAGATACTTTCTAATGTAAATGGCAAGGCCACAGTGTGACACACCTCTTGTTTACCTAGTACTTGCCTTTTTTTTTTACTTAACTGTTTATAGAGAACCTACCACTTACAAAATGGACTACAAAGGTGAAATTGGATATTAACTCAGTCGAGGTCCATTACACAACTGAGTCATAAGGGGCATCATCCAGTGGATGGTGTGTGTGCTGGTGGGTGTTGGTTCACTCCGGACACTTGGAGGGGAGCAGCCATTTGATGGCCCACCCAGTGTGGAGGAGAAATTCTGTTGGATAAGCTGCCCTCCAGATACACTAAAAGCATTTCTGATGCTTTTAGAAATGCATCTGGGCCTGAACTGAGTTGGTTAAACAAATAAGAAAAAGACAAGTTAGGAAGGTGGGGTGTATTCTTTTGTAATTATATCTGTACAAATATGCTATACGTATATAGTTTATGTATAATGTACTCTGTGCGTGTGCGTGTGTGTGTGCGCGCGTGTGTCCTCTCTCATTATTTTCTCTCCAGTTTGCGCTGCTTCCATTTTGTCGCAGTTTCACGCCAGTTTGGAACACCCGCCCGCTGCAGTCTGCAGCACAGCCTGCGCCAGGATTGGTAAGCCTTTGCTTCCTCCTCCCCTGTGAAGAAACATTGTATCTCTGTTTGCGTTGCTGTGTGGTTTGTCGGCTAGCCAGCTGTAAGATTGCAAGATGTAGATTTCTGCACCTTCAATTTGAAGTGCGGATGTCTGTTTAGGGTTTTGTCTTTCGAGTCTGCTTAGGGTCTGCTTTTGTTTCGATTTGCCAGCTGAAATGCTCGGAAGGTTTTGGTTTCCTCCAACAGACAGACAGGACGCTAGTGTTGCAATTTGTTGAATAGAGGTGGCAGCAATGAGTCGATTCGACGGCAGATACGGTGATCCTTCCTCGTTCCGCGAAAGAAAAAGGTCGGCAATGTCCTCCTCTTTCTGATGTTTTGTAAGCTGTTGTGTAGGAAAAAGCTTATTTTAAGTTAGTTTATTTTTGCTTCTGTGTTCAGCCACATCTTGTCGTTTGATCTCCTTTCTATGTGATTTCCACGATTGGCAGTTTGTAATGGCCAGAAATGCGCTCCTTGGAAGTCTGACTATGGCACGCGTTGTAGTATGGATGAGTGATTAGGGTTCTCACTGAGCTTTGATGCTTTTTAGTACTAAGATTTGGAGGTACAGATGATTTTCCTTGGCATGGAAAATGCTTTTATTTTGGATTAACAGCTCATTATTGCATGTTGTGGGCAGTGATTTTGGGGGAGCTTATGGAGGAGCTTCAGGTTATGGGGGTGGGAGGGGAGGAGGTGGGGGCTATAAGGATAGGGGTGGAGGAGGAGGATATGGAGGCAACAAGAGGGATTTGGACAATATATCACTTCCAACACAGGAGTTTGATGATGTTATACCTTTCGAGAAGAACTTTTATGTTGAGCATCCTGCAGTAACAGCTTTGACAGAGGATGAGGTAACAGCTTATCGACGCAAGCGAGAAATAACAGTGGAAGGCCGTAATGTTCCCAAGCCTGTTCGCACATTTGAAGAGGCTTCCTTCCCAGGCATCCTTCTCTTGTCTCATTTTACTTTTATTCTAGTTGTGTTCACTTCTTGATTTCTTTTGTTATACTAGCTGAAGTTGAAGCCATTCTGCTTTTGCTGTGGAAGAGATAATCAAAGCTGTCAGCAATAAGATATGATCAGTGTATAGAACAGCCATGCATTGGCGCTTTGTCAAATAAAAATGGGATGGTGGAGGCAGATTATGTGCTACATGAGGTCCTTAAGGCTGGATTCACGGAACCAACAGCCATTCAAGCACAAGGATGGCCCATGGCATTGAAGGGGCGAGACTTAATTGGTCTTGCTGAAACTGGATCAGGGAAGACATTGGCATATCTCTTGCCTGCAATTGTGCATGTGAATGCCCAGCCATATCTTTGTAAGTGACTGTGTTGTGAAGATTGTTTCATGGATAGAAGGAGAGTGAATAGGTTTGACAAGGAGCAGGGATGAGCTAGACTATTTTCAGTTCAATGTTGGTGATCAGAGCAATTTCTTGAGCCCACGATCTGTGGGTTGGATTGATACATGAGGATAGCTTGGGAATTTTTCGTGAAGAACTCTTGCCTTAGCTTCTTGGGTGAAGGTGCATATGTGCAAAAATTGCTCAAATGCAGGGGTGTAATGTATCATCATCCATCATCCCTCCATTGTGGAAGTATATGTTAAAATCTGATTTTCTGTGATATCTTCTGGTTGGCTGAGTGTTCAGCTCCTGGAGATGGGCCAATAGTTCTGGTGTTGGCTCCCACACGAGAGTTGGCAGTGCAGATCCAACAAGAAGCCACAAAGTTTGGTGCATCATCCAAAATTAAAAACACATGCATTTATGGTGGTGCTCCAAAAGGACCACAAATTCGGGATCTTCAGAAAGGTATTTCTTTTTACATATGTGTTTGCAAGCCTTTGATTATCTTTATGCAACTGCAATTGTGACTTGGATGGTTTCTGTGCTCATTGGTCTTACTCTACTCCATGACAGGGGTGGAGGTTGTGATAGCAACACCTGGTCGACTTATTGACATGCTAGAAGCTCGCCACACAAATCTCCGGAGAGTGACTTACCTTGTACTTGATGAGGCTGATCGCATGTTGGACATGGGTTTTGAACCTCAAATCAGGAAGATTGTTTCACAGGTGAGTTGCAAATGTATGAAATTGAAAAAATACAGTAATTTTCTGCTCTGTGGTCTAGGAACTGTCGTGATCGTGTCATATATACTCATCAAGCAAGTAGAATAGTGGTTGGAACTCATGGCAAACTTGGAAGTGGTTGTTGGTTTGGTTCACCACTAGGCCATGCTAGATGCTACCTATAATAGTGAACCCAGCCAACTATGCTGTAGTGGAGCTTAAAAGGAAGCAAGGCCCCTGAGGGTAAAGAGATGCTGAGTCACACTTAGTTGGCAAACTTCACATCAATTTTTTTTCCTTTTCATTTTCATATAAAGATAGTGTTCTTAGGTGCCAGGTGTAGATTCACTATTAAGATGGTCGTGATAAAGTCTCATATTAGTCAACTGGGTGACTAATTTGCAGTGAAGTTACACAAACATTTGGAGAAACATGTTCTCATTTGATGTATTTGAGATGCAACATTGCTGGATCCTCCAAGATGGAACTAGATGTGGGGCCTCTATATCAATTGACCATGCTCTTGGGAACTCAGCCTAAGTTTCAGGATGATACTGGATAGGTTCATTGTTTCTGTTTGCACTATTAGATGGAGGGAATTTATGCAAGTGCTCTTTTGTGAGCAAGTGCGCTGCCTAATATTCACATGAGTTCATGGGTATCCAGATCCGACCAGATCGGCAGACACTATATTGGAGTGCAACATGGCCCAAAGAAGTTGAATTTCTTGCAAGGCAGTTTCTGGTCGATCCATACAAGGTTGATTCTCTTGGAACTGCCAGAGCATGTTAAACATATTTTGTTGTGTGGACAGGCATCACTCAAGGTTATATAACAATTAGCATATGACTATTGCCATATTGCATGATAGGAATGTTGAGAATTAAGTCAGTTGTATGAGTTCTGCACTCTAAGACTGATCATATGCACTACTTGCCCTCAGGTGACAATTGGCTCCCAGGATTTGAAGGCCAACCATGCAATAGAACAAATAGTGGAGGTGGTTTCAGAGTATGAGAAATATCCAAAGTATGTGCTTTTTCTCTGGTGAATTTCTGAGATGTTTTCCATGCTTCCTGAGGATTTTTTTTCTAGATATGCACTTTCTGTTTCATATTGTTTCATATGAGTTCATGAGTAAGTTCTGACTAGTTCATTTTGAACTATTTCTTCCCTTGTATTTCTTCTTTCCTGCTCTTCATTCTTTCTGGACTCTGATGGAGTCCATATTGAAAAATCCACTCAAAAAACAAAGAGAACTTCCAGACAACAGCTTTTTTTGTTGTGTGAACTTCTGGAGTTCTTTGGACTTACAAAAGGAATCTTTTTCTCCTGGTTGTAGTCACCTCTAATTGTGCATATGGAGTTTCTTGATACTTGTTAGAGTTATCCCTGTTCCTTACACTGTCCTTTTTGTTTCTGGAGCTTTAGAATTTCAGGATCATATATTGAGATGCACACATTATTCTGCTTATTTTCAGGTTGATTAAGCTTTTGGAGCAGATAATGGACGGCAGCCGGCTGTTGATTTTCATGGAGACAAAGCGAGGGTGTGACCAGGTGACTCGGCAGCTGCGGATGGATGGATGGCCAGCACTTTCTATCCATGGTGACAAGTCTCAAGCAGAGAGAGACTGGGTGTTGTCAGAGTTCAAAGCTGGCAAAAGCCCCATCATGACAGCCACTGATGTTGCTGCTCGCGGTTTGGGTATGTTTAGGCAGGCATGCCATGTGTTAAGCAGGATTGTAGATGGTAACAGTGGGCTCTTTTTGGATGCAGTTTCTTCTTTCTTGTGTAAGCTGCCAGTTTTGTGTGCTGTTTTATGTTATCTTCAGTTCATGACATGCATTTGTTCAACTAAATGTACAGATTTGCCTGGAATGCTAGAGGGTATGATTACATCTGGTCTTCAGTCGGTTTTTGTTTGTCCTTTTGCCAAACATGTTTGTGTCAATGATGAGCTCAATCTGAATTACTCTCAATCTGGTGGTGTGTTCAGAGTTGGAAATATAGGTAGATAGGCATTGTTGGGTATGTGAAAACTTCCTATTTTAAATTGCCATCTTGAGGACATGCAAGGTCACATTTTTAGGTGACTACAAGGGTTGCATGACCATGTAAAATAGCCAATCAGAATACATGGGCGTTCCTCCCAGTATCAAGGCAACAAGGTGGCTAGACTGGAAGCAGGCTGGTTTTGCTTGCTTCCTAAGGACCTCCAACAATTACATTTTTCTTCATTACTAACCATGGGACTTGCTGGAAGCATTTGAGGCCATCGCATTTAGGAGTTGGTGGGACCATGCCTGCAAAGACCTTTTCTTTTTAGGCTTATATCCAACCTGGAGCTATGTATGATGTTGAGACTAGGAAGCTCACCATTTTGGAGGTTATTGTGTACTCAGCTGGAAGATGTCAATTTACTGACTTTGTGGAAGCTCTTGATAAGCTGTACTTACAAGATATCACCTGTTGTAGCCTGATGGCCAGTGTTGGGGAAGAATTGCCTTTCAGGCTTCCCTGTACTAACTTGAGCAAGAATATCAAGTATAGCACCTGATCTTTACACCTGGTTTTTAGGACCCTTGATTATTCCTTATCAGCCTAGGGGCAGCAAAGAGACACCTTCCTGAAGCTTTGCTTGCTAGACCCTGTACACCAACTTCAGACAAATAGGTTGAGGAGATCAAGCTATATTTGACATAGAATCTAAACCTGCCTAAACAGCAATAAGCTGCAATTCAAAAATTGTATGTGGAAAAGCATGCCCTTGTTGTCCTGCAGGGTGTGTGAGAACAGCGGGCGGGCTGCAGGCCAGCTGGCATCCTCATGGCGTGATTGTGGCATGGTGGCAGCTTTTAGGGTTCTTGTGTGTCAGAAGGAACAGAAGAGTGGTGCATGAGAGATTGCATGGGTTGCAGGAAAGATAAATCGCCACCACTGCCCTGCTCCACGCATGTTGTTTGGATTGCTGGCTCCCTTTGTGCAGCCCGGTCGACAGACTCATTCATCCACTGCAGATACCACTTCCTCTTTTTGGCCATTTCCTGGCAAGGTGGGAATGCACAATGCTAACTGCCCTGCAGGAGTGAAGAATCTGGTAAATGCCAAGACGAATGTTGTAAGGTCAAGATTGCAATTGACAAGGTTTGTTAAAATAGTATACATTTGAGTATGTGAAGGGACAACAATGAATTGTGGCTTAAGTTGCTGTTTCCAAGCACCTAGCATTGGGTTCTAACCTTATGTTTTGGGAATGGAGAATACCATGAAAAGTACAGCCAGTTAAGCTCAGAATGTGGTTACATGTTGCTGTAGTGAAAGAGGTCTGTGCAGGGCTGAATTGATGAACATGATACCTACTGAGCTTTTTGGTACAGGAATGGGTCAGTTTGCGTAGTTGAAACGCTGCTCTGAGGGTTGAAATAGAGAGTGGTTTGGTTTTGATTTATTTAGGTGATCTCTTGTGGTACTCTACACCAAGTTTCTTTTCTTTCAAGTCCTAATATAGGCATGCAAGCTGCACAGTAATATTGGGGGCTGGGGAGAGGAGTCTCGTAGTGGAAATGGATGAGTTCTATATCCACAAGTCAAGATTGGTCAGGCGTACTGCTAAATTGGGAATTCTGCTCCTTTGATGATGTAGCTCTCCCTGATCAATTACATAAAGTATTGGCTGTAATGGTGGGGTCCCTGGTTAAACATCCACATTATATTCATCAGGGAGAGATTTGATGCCAGTGGTCTGTAGTCCTTCTCTCAGGAATAAGTCCTCTACTGAGGTTGAGATAAGAATATTGACGTCACAAGAATGTGATTAATGTACATCTGGGGACTCATTCTGTTAGAACCCTTCCTTTTTTATCTCCTGAAGCAGAAACCAGAAACCAGACATTTTATCATTCCATGTAGCTGTGATTGTTGCATGTTATTGGCAGCCATTGGAAGTGATTTGGAAGACTGAAGGTTCACTTTGAAAACATTTTGTGATCAACCTGTAGTGTTGGTGAAGGAAGAGGTAGGATTGGGGTCATCTAATGATAAAGATGGGGGCATAAATGTCAGATGTGAAGGATATCAAGTGCGTGATCAACTATGATTTCCCAGGCTCCTGTGAAGACTATGTGCACCGTATTGGCCGCACAGGGCGTGCTGGTGCAAAGGGAATTGCTTACACTTTCTTCACTGCAGCAAATGCCAGACATGCAAAAGAATTATTGTCAATCCTAGTTGAGGCTGGACAGCCAGTTAATCCTGAGCTGTCAGCTATGGTTGGCAGCAGTCGTGGTGGAGGAGGTGGGTTGTCCAGTACCCTAGGGTGAACAAGCTACTGATTAAGATCTGTTCAAAGTTTTACACAAACCTTGATTTTGTGCTTGCTGTTGTTCTGGGCAGGTTTCCATCATCGCGGACGGGGGGGTGGATATGGTGGGCGAGGATTTGGAGGCCCAACACAGTCAGGTTCCAACACAACACCTCTTGGTGGGCAGCGCTGGAGTCGGTAACAATGCTTATTTTCACAACTGTCAGGAACCTTTGCAGCTTACTTCTCATAGGTGCTTGGAGTGTTAAATTTTCTGGATACAGTTATTCAGAGTGGAATATACAGCAGCATCTAGCTGATGCCTGATTACAAGTAATCCTGATGCTGTAAGTTATGAAGTGAGTGGATTTGTGAGTCCTAGTTTCATCGAAAGGAAAGTGAGTGGATTTGAAGTTTCACTGAATTTAAAGGAATGCTTGTGCATCTGTTGTCTGGCTCAACTCTCTTGCATCAAGAGAAATGACTTGAGCTGGAGACACTTTTGATAGGAGGTATAATCATGCTGTACAAGCTTCTGAAGGTAAGACGCACTGAATCATTGGATCTAGTTTGTGGAGATGACATGGGGTGACTTGTACACAACCTGTTTACATCCATGCCTTACAGTTGAGATTTCATGCTTTGAGTTTCAGCAGAGGTTTGTCTTGTTGTGTAATGACATAGACCCTGACAGCTTTTGGAAGTTTGGGAGTGGCCTGGAACTATATATTGAGGGTAGATCCAAGATTCTGGAGAATATTTTGGGGTCAAGAATTGGTGGCTAAGCTATACAGAATTAGAATCATAGGCAGCACCAGGGTTCTGTGAGGAGTGGATATGGGCATGTGGTCCATAAGGGCTTCATAGATAATGGGTTGATTTTGGTATGTTGATCTGGGGCTGTTGTTCTGACTTCACTTTTGGTTCATTAACTACAATGAGTTTTGATTTCCTTCCCAGGAAGAAAGTGTTCTGCCTTGTGAATGGGGACAAGCAGGTCTGTTGCCTAAAATGGTGTCAGGACACTGTGGACTGGACTTCTCTGTGTTGGCATTTCATTTGGTGAGCTAGTATTGCATTCTCAGGACAACCATTCAGTAAGGTGGGCTTGCTGATAACCATCCACTTGAGAGTAGTTGATGTAATGGTTTTCATATGCGCCCTTCATCGGTCCAAATGCCACTAGAAAGACGTGAAGATTCCCTCGCACAATGTCTCCCAAATTTGGAGAAAATGCCTGCTTTTGGATTGTCACCCTCCACTTACTACTTATGAATTCTATGCTTGCTACCAAGCATTGCATCTTGACAGCCGCCTTTAGTGCAAGGGTATCTTTAGTTATGGCATGGCTAAGGGGCCAGGTGTACAGCACTGTAATGTTGCAGCAACAACATGACAGTGGTGTCCAAGTTATGGGTGGAATCCGATGCCTTTTGTGGCCTTCTGCCCTCTACAAAATGAAAAAATAGCAAAGCCATCCTACATTATGATTTAGGATGTAAAGATTGTTTTGCAACTTTACAAAAGTAAAATGGCACAAATTGATTTTGATCTTTCAAAATGCCCCTAATTTTAATGGCTTTGAAAAAGGCTACTTTGAATTATTACCATCTCTGCTCATGAAGATTTTATATGATATACACAATCAAGCCAGATAAGAAACCCTTTAATTGAATTGAACTTTGGTAAGGATTTCTCATGTTGCAGAAACATGCCCACCACACATCTTGTAATTACTAATTACTTGAAGTGCAGAAATGTAAGCTGCTGAGGGACCAAGGGTGACTATTATTAATCTGGTACTCATTGCAAAAAGTAAGAGTCTGATGGGGTTTTGATACTTTTTCTTCTTTTGCTCATTTGCATCATTGAAAGTATCATCAGCATTTGGGCACCACAGAGAGAATTGGAGATAATGGGTGTCTACGACTTTTTGTTCTTGTTTTTGTTGTCATGGTTGGCTCCTTTGCAATATTCAAGATATTAACAAAGAGGAATTATGAGTTCTTTACTTTTTCTGTCCTCCAAACCATGACTAGTGGCAGATGTTGTTCGTTAAACTTATTCGTCTTGTCATTGTTGGCTAACTTTCCATCTTGCAAAGTATGATCCAAAATATGAGATGATGAGATTGAAAAGGTATTCTTGTCAATTTTTGCCTCCGTTTCCTTCATACCAGATGGGATCCAAGATATGATTCATGGGAAAAAAGCTGGGTTTGAAAACCTTTTCTTCTTCTCATCATTGTTGGGCCCCTTTTCCATCTTCCAATAAATGGACTATATCTAGCTCATTATGAAAGGAACAAATTAATAAATAGTAAAAAGGTGTTGAACATGTAATCAGCTCTTGCACATAACGTACAAGAGACAAATACCAAAGCCTGTAAAGGCATTACAATAAAACTTTTCACATAGATTTGGAAGCTGATTTATAGACCAATTTGCCAAAAAGGTTGTGCAAAATCAATTCTACATGCCACTTGTAACAAACTCGTAAATCCCATTTTGTCAACTGTTCCCCTTCATTCCAAGGAGTGGATAAAATTTTGTCCATTTATTCAATCAATGCTAGTGAGTTCTACACAAGTGGCTTTTTTTTGTGAAGGTTGTGTGATGAACATCAAGTGAATCATTTTTGTGGTCATGTTCTCTTCCCTTTGTTAATTTAAGTACCAAAATGGGAGCACTCAAATATGAATGGCTACATATTGTATATCCATGCACTACATGTTATTCCAAGTACTCTAGTAGAGTAAAGGACAAAATGAACTATGGGTAATAAAAGATGCATAGTAGTGGGTGATTCCCACTTTTGCAGTATGCAAGTGTTAAATCATAATATAATGATAGTTTGTATAAATCATCAGCTGAATTTTATTTTAAATGTATAAAGTGCATAGAAATTTACATTCCTTAGGTTTGCAAATAAGCTTTTCAGCTTTGGTTCAAGAAATTCATGTCCTTTGATGTAAAAAACTTTCACTTGGGATATTTGAGTTTTTTTTCTTTTTCATTAAGTAATTTTCCATTCTATTTTTGTCGTATTACTACTGCCTTATATTCTTTGCATGTTTCACATGCATCAATGGTTTCATCATTCATGGAAAATATCATATGGATACTCAACTTTTGAAAATATTGAAGGAATATCAAGAAAAAATAATATGGTCGCAACCTCCACCATAAAAGATTTTGATGAAATTTTGTTAAATGTAATGAGAAACTTGATGAAACATCAATCATGGCAATTCTAGTGGTACATGCATATATTGTTACAATATTATATTATGCATCGTTAAATAAGATATGTGCAAGTCACATATACTATGTTCATTGACATAGAGTCATGTACTTTTTTCTCAACTCATGGAATGTTTGTTGGCTTCTTGTTATAAAATATGCTTAGTAGAGGAACAGATACATTTGCAATCACCTTGGAATGGACATTAGCTAAACTCATCTATCATCCCAACATTAAGTTAAAGGCATAAGAAGAACTTGATAGAGTTGTGGGTAGGAATAGGAGAATGCTTGAATAAGATCTTCTTGATTTACATTATTTACATGCCATTTTCAAAAAAAAATAAATTTACACCTTGATGTTCCCATGATAACAACCTACATTAATAGTAAAATATTCAAATTTTGAATTATAACATTTGTGCAAACACAAATGTGCTAATCTATATATGGGGCCATTAGTAAGCACTAAATTTTGCAATTCTTAAACTAAACTTCCTACCACAAAATCTACACTCAATCTCTATGTCTGAAATATTACAGAATATTTCCATTCTATTAATACTCTTTCTTACTTGTGTAAAATTAATATAAATTGTTTTCACAACATATTCGAATGTATCGCAGTCTTATGTCAATTCTATTTTTCAATAGGTTTAAAACCAAATAATTCTTACAAGTTACAAAGGAAATTTTAATGATGAAAACGTTTTGCAATGTCTTGTGTGGACTTATGTGAAAAAAATGGGTGTGTAGACAACAACTATTTCAACATCTACAAGTTTCCTATCCACATTGATCTAGATAGGAACCTATCATTG
>Ga0209208_10006531_pt1 | contig 16063 bp, 12 predicted proteins | sample S1TSphfallax_3_FD_187694 | JGI IMG/M metagenome (GOLD analysis project Ga0209208, IMG submission 187694) | Host-associated microbial communities from peat moss isolated from Minnesota, USA - S1T2_Fd - Sphagnum fallax MG (SPAdes) (version 2) | ecosystem: Host-associated > Plants > Peat moss >...
ATGTTGGCCGCGGTGTACAGCGTGGAGGCGACGCTGCCCAATTGCGTGGCTGGGTTTCAGGTGACGTCGGCGATGGGGACGGGGGCGGTGAGCGTGGCTCCGGTGATTGCGGGTGCGGTTGCGGGTCCGGCGGTGGCGCTGACGGCGGGGGACCAGTACACGCTGCGGATGCGGCTGCATTGCCCGGAGGTGGAGCGGTACCGGCAGTGGTATCGCGTGGTGGGCGACGATGGGCTGGTGGCGTATGGCGGCCAGGGGGTGGTGGCCGCAGGGCTCGTTCAGATGGAGATCCAGCCGTTTGTGGATGGGGTGGGCGGAACGCCGTTGGTGCTCTACGACGGGGCGCTCGCGTATGTGCCGGGGAGCTATACGGTGGCGGCGGCGAGCAGTTTGAATCTGATTGGGACGATCCGGAGCTTCTTTCTGAAGGGGCTGGGGACGGGTTGGGTGCGCAGCGTTCCGGCTGGGGGGAGTTTTACGAGCTTGCAGACGCAGCCGGTGGGGACGGTGGCGGATGGGTCGGTTTGCCATCTGTTGCGGACGGGCAGCTTGAATTTTTATACGGGGAATGCTCCGGCGCTGGGGGCGATTGTGGCGGCGCAGTACCGGACGGTTGGGCGGGCTGTGGGTAGGGCGGTGAATGCGGCGAGTCAGGCGGCGCTGGCGGCGTTGGGCGGTCCGGCGGTGGCGGTTTGGATTGGGACGGTGACCAAGCCGGCGGGGCGGACGAGCGCGGATTGCCGGAATGCGGCGACGGCGCTGGTGACGGCGGCGAGCAGCGTGAGCGCGGCGTGGAGCGGGACGTATAAGACGACGAATGTGGCGCTGAATGGGGCGTCTGGGGGCGATGTTTGGCCGGGGGATGCGCTGCTGCTGAATGCGCCTTCGGTGCCGGTTTCGGGCGGAGACGGGCTGGGTTCGAGTCTCGATGCGCAGGTGTTTGTGCGGGCGGTGACGCTGACGTATGGGGCGAGCGATCCGGATTTGGTGCGGTATGCGATTGCTTTCTCGAACGATTGGGCGAACGACTTGTCGGTGAAGACGAGCCGGACGGTGCCGGCGGATGCCTGGCTGCCGGCGGCGGTTTCGCCCACATATTTGGCGAATCTGACGGGGCTGACGGTGACGGCGATCTCGACGGCGGCGGTGAGTGTTTCGACGGGCGTGGCGGCGCCGGCGGGTGGGGGATTTGAGGTGCGGCGGCGGGATTTCTCGTTTCAGCCGGGGAACGATCCGGATCTGGTGATCCGGTCGGTGGTGGAGAACTTCGATATTCCGCGGGCTACGGCGGCGGACCGGTTTTATGTGCGGATGTACGATGGGGCCACGCCGCCGAATTATTCGGAGTTTTCGGTGGGGTTGTTTGTGAATTTGCCTCTTTCAGTGTGAGTGTGAGTGTGAGTGTGAGTGTGGGGTGCCGGTGCGATGCGGATGATGAATGAGTTTGAGGCGCAGGTGTTGAGCGATTTGAGCGTGCTGAAGATACAGATGGCGGGCTTGGTGGGGGATGGGGCTTCGGGGCGGATGTATGAGCTGGAGCGAAGGGTGGAGCGGCATGAGCTGAATTTGCAGCGGGCGAAGGGGTTTATGGCGGCGGTGAGTGTGCTGATGGCGATGGTCGAGGTTGCTGTGGAGGCGTTGCGGAGGCATTGAAAGACTTGCTTGACAAGGTCCAATTCTGGGCAGCAGGATGATATTTTCAGAACAGACATATGTATATTCTGTTTGAAAACGTAGAGCTCTCGCTGGAGACCCGGAACCAGCGACGGGTTCGCAATGAACTTTTGAAGCCGTTGCCGACTCCGGGCGATGAACTCATGGCACGCGACTTTCGGGCTAAATATCCGGGCTGCAATCACCGGCCAACAAGTGTCAGTCTGCAGTACAACTGTCACGGCCTTACCTTCGCTGCCCGCAGAACCGCGATCACGGACGGGGAATCGATTCAGGCGATTTTGGATGACGACGGGTATGTTTCCGTCGTCGAAGACGGTGTGGAAGCTGGCGACATCGTCGTCTACTCGGAGGATGGGGACTATTCCCACTCTGGCATAGTGACCAAAATCGATCCCGTTGGAAACGCCAAGGTCATTTGGGTGTTGAGCAAATGGGGTAAGGCTCACGAAGTTATACACAGGGTACACGACTGCCCCTACGCGGGGCACCCGGGAACCGAGATTCGCTTCTGGAGGATCGTCCAATGAAACCTGAGGAAATCAACCTTACCGAGACAGCGAACATCTATTTGGTTGCGAATACTCCTATTTTCCTAATTCGACGGTTGCAGGCCGACTCATCGGTATTCGCGCTCGCCCAGTTGTGCTCGGCTTCAGATTTGTACGACGGTATCGTCACAAGTCTCACCAGGAGTCCCGAAAATTCCATTGAGGCTGTCCGTCCGTTCGCCTTCCTGGTGGCTCTTCGAATCCAAAACTGCCCGGAATTGTTTTACCGGGCTGCGGAATTGCCAGCACCGCACCTGCCGTGGTTTTCGACGGTAGCACGGATGCTGGGAGTCACCTTCCTTCCCAATGCCAATGTCACGATGACGGTTACTCCATTGCCTAGTTTGACTTACGCCTCCGGTCTCATCGCCCCACCCATTGTCTCCGATGTTGTAGAAGATGAGGCACTCACATGCTGAAAGTGAAGTACTTCTTGTGTTCGGATTCAGCGGCAATCGATTCAAGGCGCAATACGTTAAGCATTTTCCATATCGCCGAAAATATGTATGTTCCAGTCTTCCCGTTCCTGATGACGCGAATATCCATATTGGCGTCGATCGAGAGGACTCTCGACGAGCCTTCGTTGATGGAGGCATCCATAAGCGCAAGGCAAGGTGATACTGAGCTTTTCAGTGGCCCGGTGTCGGTGAATTTTGTTCATCAGCTCTCAACCCGTGTAGTCGTTGAGGTCGGGGGAGTCGTCATCCCGCAGCCGGGACGCCTGAAATTTGCCCTACACAAAGCTGCTCAAGAGATCGCAAGTTACGAATTTTCAGTCGATAGACTGGATGGTCCGACGATCGAGCAGCTTCCCTTCCCGACTAACCCGACTAAATCGGATTGAAGGGTTGAACCAGCTACACGGTTTTAGGAACGACTCTCAACCAAATGACCGACGGGGTGAATGCTTGGCTGAAGCAGTGACTGGTGCGCCGATGGTGGGCGTGGTGATGGGTTCGAAGAGCGACCTTGCGGTGATGGAGGCTGCGGTCGAGCTGTTGCGGGAGTTTGGGGTTCCGCATGAGGTGCGGGTGGTGAGCGCGCACCGGACGCCGGATTTGCTGTTTGCCTATGCCGCAACGGCTGCGGAGCGCGGTTTGCGGGCGATTGTGGCGGGCGCGGGCGGGGCGGCGCATTTGCCGGGGATGCTGGCGGCGAAGACTTGCGTTCCGGTGCTGGGCGTTCCGGTGCCGGCGACGAGTTTGCAGGGGATGGATTCGCTGCTCTCGATTGTGCAAATGCCGAAGGGCGTGCCGGTGGCGACGTTTGCGATTGGCCGGGCTGGGGCGGCCAATGCGGCGCTGTTTGCGGTTGCGATGCTGGCGGCGACTGACGACGCTCTGGCGGAGAAGCTGGGGACTTGGCGACGGGCGCGGACGGAAGAGGTGCTGGCGCAGGAGATTTTGCCGTGAGCGAAGCCGACTTGAGCAAGGCTGGGGTGGTTGAGCCGGGTGGGTTGCTGGCGATTTTGGGCGGCGGCCAACTGGGGCGCATGACGGCGATGGCGGCGCGTTCGATGGGCTACCGGGTGCGGGTGATGGACCCGGAGGCGGGTTGTCCGGCGAGCTTTGTGGTGGACGAGGTGGTCGTCGGCAAGTGGGACGATGTGGCGGCGGCGCGCCGGCTGGCCTTGGGCGCGGATGCGGTGACGCTGGAGATTGAGCAGATCGGCGTGGCGGCGTTGCAAGAAGTGGCGAATCTGGCTCCCCTTAGGCCTGGGGTCGAGCCGATTGGGGTGATTCAGGACAAGATTCTTCAGAAAATCTGGTTGCGGGAGCATGGCTTTCCTGTGGGGCCGTTCTGCGTGGTGCGGTCGGAGGCGGAGCTTGCCGAGGCGGTTCCGGCGCTGGGCGGGCGGGTGTTTTTGAAGACGGCGCGCGGAGGGTACGACGGGCGCGGGCAGGCCCGCATTGGTTTTGCCGGGGCTGCGACGGAGGCGGAGCTTGCCGAGGCGTGGGCTTCGCTGGGCGGCCGGCCGGCCGAGGCGGAGATGGCGCTCGATCTGGATTTTGAGATCAGCGTGATGGCGGCTCGGTCGCCTTCGGGCGAGGTGCGGTGCTACCCGGCGGCGCGGAACCATCACGAGAACCAGATATTGGCGTGGAGCGTTTTGCCGGCGGGGATTTCGCCGGAGTTAGAGGCTCAGGCGCAGGAGATTGCGCGGGGGATCGTTTCTAAATTCGAGTTAGAGGGTCTGGTTTGCGTGGAGATGTTTGTGACTCAGTCGGGCGAGCTGCTGGTCAATGAGCTGGCGCCGCGGCCGCATAACAGTTACCACCAGAGCGAGCGGGCCTGCGCCACGAGCCAGTTCGAGCAGTTGGTGCGGACTAGCTGCAACTTACCGCTTGGAGATACGGAGATACTGACGCCGGCGGCGATTGTGAATCTGCTGGGTGAGGTTTGGCTGGAGGCGGCGAAGTCCGGTTTGGGTGGCAAGCCGAATTTTGCCGCGGCCCTGGCGGTGCCTGGGGTCCGGCTGCATTTGTACGAGAAGCGCGAGGCGCGCCCTGGGCGGAAGATGGGGCATCTTTCGGCTACGGGAGTTACGGGGAATGAGGCGCTGGAGCGGGCGATTTTGGCGAAGAAAATGCTAGGGACTAGGGACTAGGGAATATCAGCGGGGGTGGCGCACCCACGCTATTCTTGTTCTTTCCTTCCCGATCGCCTCTCTGGGTCCCCCTTCCTGCCCCGCAGTTGGGGAGACTGCAACCGCCGGCGTCGCCGCCACGGTTGCTTTTATCCTTCAGTCTCCTTACGCGTTCGCTCCGAGCCGGAGTGCTTGCCCGGCCCGTTGCGCCCTTGTGCTCCGCGAAAGCAAGGTGCGGCCGATCCAGAATTGCGCAAAAACACCCGGCTTTCAGGAATCTCTTGGCCGGAAAGAGCCCAGGCCTGGACCCGATTTTGCCGGTCCGGGCCTGGGCTTTCTTGCGCCGTGAGTCGGGACTATTCCACTGTGACGACGATGGTTCTGACTGGCGAAGGGTTGTAGCCGGGGGCGACGGCGATGAATTTGACGATGGTGGTTGCGGTGACGGCGATCGGTCCTTTATAGACCGTGGAAGCGGTGGTTGGGTTGGCTCCGTTGGTGGTGTAGTAGACGGTCGCGCCGCCGGTGGCTTCGGCGATGGCGACGGTCGCGGTGCCGGCCGGCTCGGCGGTGGTGCCGAGGGCGGTGACGGTGACCGTGCCCTCGATGAGTTTGAAGGTGTAGTTGGTGGCTGCCAGCGTGCCGGCTGCAAGGCTAATCGGGTACGTGCCGGGCTGGGAGCCTTTGGTGGCCGTGGTGGTTTCGACCGGTTTGCCGGTTACGACCGAGGCGGTGTCTCCGTTGACGTATCCCGAGGTCGTGTAGGCGAGGGTTGGAATAGCCGCGTCGTAAGCCACGGAGACGCTGGTCGCTGTGACGGTAAGAACGGCTTTGGTTGCGGTTTCGGTGAAGGTGGCCGGGGTGGCTACGCCGGAGACGGTGGCCTTGGCGGTGAGCGTGCCCACGGCGGTCGGAATGGCGGTGACGGAGGCGGTTCCGTTGGCTCCGGTGATCGCCGTGGCGCTCGAGAATTTGAGGCCGGTTCCGCTGAAGGTGACGGTTGCGCCGGAGACGAGGTCGCCCTTGGAGTCCTTGGCCACGACGACGAACGGAAGTGCGAAGGCTGAGCCGTAGACGGCGGTCTGGCCTGAGCCGGAGACGGTTGTGACGCTGGCGACAGTCAGTTTGGCGTCGACGACGAGGCTGACGGTGGCGCTGGTGCTGGGCGCGTAGTTGGTATCGCCGGAGTAGCTGCCCACAAACGTATGGGTTCCGGCGGCCAGGGTGCTGAGGGTAAAGCTGGCGGAGCCGCTCTCGACTGGAATCTTGACGCTTGGCACGCCATCAATGGAGAAGGTAACGGAACCGGTGGGCGCGAGGGAGCCGGTGGTTGGCTTGACGGTGGCGCCGATCGCGACGCTGGCGCCGACCGTTGCCGGGCTGGGGCTGACGGTGAGGACGGTGGTGTCGGCGAGTGGATTGTTGACGACTTCGGCGAGCGTGGCGCTGGTGCTGGCGGCGAAGTTGGTGTCGCCGGAGTAGGTGGCGACGACCTTGTGCGTGGCCGCGTCGAGCGTGGCGATGGAGTAGGAAGCTGTGCCGGCGGCCAGGGTTTCCTTAACGGCCGCGCCGCCGTCGATCGAGAAGCTGACGGTGCCGGTGGGAGTTCCGGTGCCCGCGGTGGGTTTGACGACGGCGGTGAAGACGACGGCGGTGCCGGTTTTCACCGTGGCGTCGCTGGAGGTGAGGGTGGTCGCGGTTGCGGCCAGCGTCGCGCCTTTGACGGTGCCGGTGAGAGTGAGCGCCTGGCTGGCGGTGGCCATGTTGTTGGCGTTGTCGGTGACCAGCAGGCTGCCGGTGACGGTGCCGGCGGCTTTGGCGGATGGGGTGAATTCGACGCTGATGTTGCAGCTTGCGCCGGGCGCGAGCGAGAAGCTGGCGGAGCAGTCGGCGGGTGTGCCGCTGCCGGCGACTTTGGTGAAGTTGGCGGGGATGGCGATGCCGGGCGAGACCGCCTTGAGGGTGCCGCTGCCGGTGTTGGTGAGGACGATGGAGAACTTGCCGTCCGCGGTGTCGGTGGCGCCGGGTGCGGTGGGGGTGGGAAAGACGATCGCGTTGGAGCTGACGGTGACTTTGCGGACAACGTAGTTGCCGGTGTCGGTGATGTAGATGTCGCCGGCCTTGTCGAGGGCAATGGACCATGGATTGGCGAGTTCCGCCTTGGTGGCTGGGCCCCCGTCGCCGCTGTAGCCGCCTTGGCCTTTTCCGGCGTCGTAGCCGCTGCCGGCGACGGTCGTGATTTTGCCGGTGGTATCGACCTTGCGGATGACATTGTTGTTCGAGTCGGAGATATAGATGTTGCCCGCGCCATCGGCTTTGACGCCGCTGGGCTGGTCGAGTTCGGCGCTGGTCGCTGGGCCGCCGTCCCCGGTGTAGCCGAGGCTGCCGGAGATGCCGGCGACCGTGCTGATCGTGCCGGCCGTGTCGATCTTGCGGACGACGCTGTTGAAGTTGTCGGCAAAGTAGAGGTTGCCGTTGGAATCGACGGTGAGGGCGGTGGGGTAGCAGATTTCGGCCGCGGTGGCGAGTCCCCCGTCGCCGGTTTCGGCGCAGGTGCCATTGCCCGCGATGGTGGAGATGATGCCGGCGGTGTTTACCTTGCGGATGCGCTGATTGGTCTTGTCGGCGATGAAAAGATTGCCAAGAGCATCGACGGCGACGTCGATTGGGGTGAAGAATTTCGCCTTGGTGGCGGGGCCGTTGTCGCCGCTGAAGCCGTAGCTGCCGGCGGTCCCAGCGACGGTGGAGATGATGCCGGCTGGATCGACTTTGCGGATCACCTGATTGCCGGAGTCGGCGATGTAGAGGTTGCCGGCCGCGTCGAAGGCCACGCCGGTTGGCCCGTAGAGCTCGGCGTTGGTAGCCAGGCCGCCGTCCCCGGTGTCGCCAACGGAGGTCAGAGTGCCGGCAAAGACGGTGAGGTTCCCAGTGGAGTCGAGTTTATTGACAACCTCATTGCCCAGATCGGTGAAGTAGACGTTGCCGGCGCGGTCGGTCGCAATGCCCTGAGGGGCGAAGATGGAGGCGCTGGTGGCGGGACCGGGGTCGCCGCCGAAGCCGGGGGAGTTGTTGCCGGCCACGGTGGCGATGTTGCCGGGGTTGAGGGTTGCGACGGGAATGCCGGTGAAGACGCTGGAGCAGCCCTGGACGCGGACGACGCGGTTGTTGTTGGTGTCTGAGATGTAGACGTTGCAGCCGGAGTCTACCGCGACGGCGAGGGGCGACGAGAGCCCCGTGCCGACTTCGACGCAGCCGCCAAGGGTGCAGGTCAGGTCGGAGGCGGGTACGCCGAGGACGCGATTGTTGTTGGTGTCGGCAATGTAGACGTTGCCCTGGCTGTCGGCGGCGACGCCTCCGGGACCGCTGAGGCCGCTGCCGACAGGGATGCAGTCGCCCAGGGTGCAGGAAAGGTCGAAGGCGGGGACGCGAAGGACGCGGTTGTTGCCCTCGTCGGCGATATAGATGTTGCCGGCGGGATCGACGGCGACGCCGCTGGGGCTCTTGAGCGCGGGAACCGCGCCGGAGGCGACGGGAACGCAGGCGCCGCTGGCGCAGAAGACGACGTCGTTGGCGCCGGTGTTGCCGACGATGAGGTCGCCGTGGCTATCGACCGCGAGCCCGGCGGGGAAGGACCAGGAGCCGGCGATGGGCGCTCCCGTGTATTTGCCGCTGGCCAGGGAGTAGTAGAGGACGGAGTTGCCGCCTTCGTCGGTGACGTAGAAGTTGCCGGCGCTGGTGGCGGCGACGCCGAAGGGGGCGCTGAGGCCGCTGGCGACTGTGGACTGCGTGTAGCCGCTGGCCGTGGCCGTTTCGCGCAGCACGCTGCCGGTATTGGATTGGGCAATGTAGACGTTGCCGCTGCCGTCGACGGCGACGCCCTCGGGCGAGGAGAGGCCGGCGGCCACGATGGTTTGCTGGGCGGAAAGGGATGCGGCTGACGCCGCCAGGCCAAATACGGACAGAATGAGGAGGCTAACTCGTTGGATCGAAGCGAGCGTGGAGGGCGCAGTGGCGAAAGTCATTGGAGTCATCGATAGTGCGGGTGGAGGGGTGGGCGAACGGCCGGGGGACGGATCGCGATCATCTTAGGGAAACGATCGTGCGCGTTGACAGTCTCTTCCGATGAAAAAATGGCGTCGTGAGCGGCCAAGTGAGAAGTTCGGTCATATAGAAGAGCGGATTTTCGCCGCAAGACTGCGCGCGCGAAGGGAAAACTTGCGGGGATATAAGCGAAAGCCATCGAAAGAACGGGAAATGTTTGCGACGCTATGAAAAAGCGTTGCCGGGGAGTGCGGTCGATTTCTTCAACACCCATGGCGATCCGAATGCAACGGCCTTTTAGCCGTGCTCGACCCGCGACTTGATCGCCGAGTAGGCTGTTTCGATGAGCTTGTGGAGCGCGGCGGCGTTTGTGGGTGTTTCCGGTCTCAGCTTGACGTGGCGCATGCGCTTCCCGTTGCCTTCTAACATGCCGGCTGGGTCGGGGAGGGATGCGCCCTGAAAGAAGCCTACGTTGACGTGATAGGTGAAGATGTTGACGTAGGCGAAGGGCGCGTCGCCGAAACATGCGACTGGGCAGCCGTCGTGGAAAAGCTCGCGGACTTCGTCGCCGCACTGCCGCATGACTTCGAACCAGCGGCGGGCGATGGCGCCCAGTTCGCCTTCGTGCCGCTCGAACCAGGCTTCGATGGCCGGGTCGCGGGCCGGGTCGCGTTTGAGGGCGCCGTCGAAGCGGAGCAGATCGCTTGGCATCGCCGGACCTCCCAAGCTTCGCCTGAAGATTTTTTATTGCATTGGGAAGTCAAACTCAATAGCCTTGTGGTGACCTTGCGGTTCTAAAAGTAGATTAGTGGTCAGTGGTCAGTTGGTCATGGTCAGTGGATAGTGGGTAGTTGGTCGTGGTGAGCCTCCGGAATCCTGCTGGGATACTTCCGGTTTTTCAACGAACTCTTTTTCCGAAAGCGAGACTATCGTGAATCTGCTCCGCATCAGGCCGGTTGCGGCCGTCGGCACCCTTGCATTTTTCTTCCTTTCGGTCGCGCCCGCGCAGCAGGAGGGCGGCGACAAGGTCGATCTGCGCGCTTTGACTGAGATCAAGAATGAGGCTTTTCAGCATTCGCAGGCGATGGAGAACCTCTTCTACATTTCTGAGGTGTACGGGCCGCGCGTCACCAACAGCCGCAATCATCGCGCCGCCGCGGAGTGGGCGATGGAGCGGATGAAGGGATGGGGGTTGCAGAACGTGCATCTCGAAAAATGGGGGCCGTTTGGCGACGGCTGGCAGATCAAGAAGTATTACGGCGCGCTGGAGACGCCGGCGTATGCCTCGCTGATTGGTTTTCCGCTGGCGTGGACGCCGGGCACGGATGGGCCGGTGACGGCGGAGGCGGTGCTGGCTCCGCTGCACTCGGAGGCGGACTTTGCCAAGTACAAGGGCAAGCTGAAGGGCAAGATTGTGCTGATCTTCGATCCGCGGGAACTGGCGCTGCATACGGAAGTGGAGGCGCATCGGCTGACGGATGAGGAAGTTGCGGCGCGCACCAAGACGCCGGACCCGGCGCACACCGGCTATGGGCCTCGTCCCGGAGCGCCAGCGCCGCCGCGGCCGGGCGAGTACACGCCTGCGACGCTTTCGACGGCCGCGCCAACCGGGCGTGTGCTGCGCAACCAGGTGAATGCATTCCTGAAAGAAGAGGGCGTGGCCGTGGCGTTGACGCCGGGGTATAACGGCGACGGGGGGACGATCTTTGCTTCTTATGGCGGGTCGCAGGATCCGAAAGACCCGGTCGGGCCACCGATGGCCGCGATTACGCCGGAGCAGTACAACCGCATCTGCCGGCTGCTGCAGCATGGCATTACGCCGAAGCTGACCTTCGACATCGCGACCGAATACCAGAAGGACGACCGGATGGGCTTCAACGTGGTGGGCGAGATTCCCGGCACGACGAAGGCCGATGAGGTGGTGATGGTGGGCGGCCACTTCGATAGCTGGCAGGGCGGCACGGGAGCGACGGACAACGGCACCGGGTCGGCGGTGGCGATGGAGGCGGTGCGGATCTTGGCTACTCTCCACAAGCCGATGGCGCGGACGGTGCGCGTGGCTTTGTGGGGCGGCGAAGAAGAAGGGCTGTATGGATCGCTGGCCTATGTGCAGCAGCACTTTGCGCCGCGCGACACGATGAAGAAGACGCCGGAGTACGACAAGCTCGACGTCTACTTCAACGACGATTCGGGATCGGGCAAGTTCCGGGCGGTTTCGGCGTTGGGAAATGCGGAGCTGGCGGCGATTTTCGAGTCGTGGATTGCGCCGATCAAGGATTTGGGGATCGAGGCGGTGACCGGGCTTACGGCGGGGCCGACGTTGCAGCCGGGCGGGACGGACTCGACCAGCTTCTCGTGGATTGGGCTGGATGGGATTGGGTTCATGCAGGATCCGCTGGAATACGGCTCGCGCACGCACCACTCGAATATGGACCTCTACGACCGGGTGCAGCCGGGCGACGTCATGCAGGGCGCGATGATCGAGGCGTGGTTCGCGTACAACGCGGCGACGCGGCCGGAGATGCTGCCGCGGATTGAGACGCCGGGGCCGATGGCGGCGAAATAGCCCAGTTCGGCGGGTACGCGGCTATTTTTCTTTCCAGATGCGCCCGTCGATGCTGGTCCAGCGAACGCCGTTTTCGGTGACGATTTCAAAGCTGATGGGCTGAACCGGTCGCCCCGCGGTCTGAGCGGCTGCGGTCTGGATGGCTGCGCCGGCGAGTTGGACTCCGGCTGCGCGGCCGGACCAGGGGTGGGGGACTGGCTCCCAGACCTGGCCCGCGTCTTCGCTGAGGAAGACGGCGCCGGCGGAGTCGACGGCGAGCAGGCGATGGCTGGCGGAGGCGGTAGCGACTGCGGGCAGGCCGCTGGGGAGGGTCCGGTGGAGGGTTTCGCGGGCGATGGATTCGTCTTCTGGGGTGACGGTTAGCGGGCTTGAGGCCATTTTGGCGAAGGCTCTCTGGGAATTCGCCGATGACGAGGGGACGGGTTCAGCGCCGGAGCTTGCGTTCGTGGCACCGAGCGGCTTCACGCTGCTGGCTTTGAGTTGCATCTGGTTGGCCGGAAGCTCCTGCCGGACGGGCATGGTTGCCGTGATGGGGGAAGCGAGGGGCTGGACCGCGGCATTGTCCACGGCGACATTGACTGTCTGGCTGGTGGACGGAATCGACGGCTTAGGCGCGGCAGAATCGGCCGCGATTTGGCCGGCTTGCGCTAGAGCCGCTGGCGCGGGCGAGGCATTCAGGGTAGAGACTACGGTTGCGGCGCCTTGCGCCTGGGCGGGCGTTTGCTCTGGTGCTGGCGCGGAGGGAGTTGGCCGGGCGGACTTCGTGCCGGGGACTTGCGTGGGGAGACTTTTCGGGCGGCTTGACTGGAGTTGGCCGGGCGGCGTTTTGGCCGGCCCTGGCGAAAGCGGCGCTGGAGCGTCAGTCGGGCGGTTGGAGAGCACCTTTGCCTGCTCGGGAGCCGCGGCGCGAGGGTGGGGATACAGGAAGACGGTGAGCGCAACGAGCGCGGCGCAGGCGGCCAGCGCGCCCCAGGCGAAGCGCGAGCCGGCGAGCGGGTTTTTGCGGACGGACGGAAGCAGGAATGGTGCGGCCGGGGCTGGCTGCTCTGCCGCATCGGCCGAATCCTGGGCGAGCGAGAGAATCTGGCGGCAACGGGCGCAGGTGGCCAGATGCGCGAGGATGGGCTGGCGCTCGCGGTCTGGAAGCAACTGCTCGGCGAAGGCGCTAAGGCTTTCGGTGTCCGGATGCGGATCGAGTTGGAATTCGGTGTTCATAGGCCAGCCTTCTCTGGGAACGCGCCGGATTGGGAGTATTGCAGAAGTTTCTTGAGATTCCGGTCGAGATCGCCGATTCCGGTCAAGTCGCGCGGGTCGGCGGCGAGGGCTTCCTGCGCGGCGCGCTTGCTCAGGCCGCGCTGTTGCAGCTCCCGGAGGAGGTCTTTGCGCAGGCCGTCAACGGCGCGGCGCAGCTTGCGGCTGACGGTGGCTTCATGGACGGCGAGGGTGCGGGCGATCTGGAGCATGGTGCGCTGGTCCAGATAGTAGGCGGCGAGCAGAAAGCGATCTTCCGGACTCTGCTGGGCGAGGCAATGCTGGATGGCCGCGGCGAGGAGGGTTAGCTCGTTGGGCGAGGCGGCAGGCGGGGATGCGGGGGCGGCCAGTTCACTGGATTCCGAGGCGTCGGGAAGGGGTTCTTCTCGCCAGGTTTTGCGATGATGGTCGACGTGGCGCTGGGCCAGAGTCGTTCGCAGCCAGCTGAGAAGAGACCCGCGGCCCTGGTAGCCATCGAGCGGGGACCGGCGGTGGCCGTCGCGCAGGTTAAGGCCGTAAAGCTCGGCGTAGAGGGCGTCGGAGAGTTCGCGGCCTCGGGCGTCGCTGGCCGTCATGGCGATGGCGGCGCGGGTGAGGGGTTGGCGGTAGAGGGCGAGGAAGCGATCCCAGGCCTGGGGAATGCCCCGAGCGCAGGCGCGGGCCAGAGCCAGGTCGGCGAGGCGCAGGCTGCGCAGGTAGGCGATTTGCTGTTCGGCGGACGGCGCGGTTTCTAGGGGTTGGCCGTAGTTTTGTTTGGCGCCGGCGGCGATGAGGATGGCGGCAAATTCGTCGCGGTCGAGGCCGCAGGCGGCGGCTTCGGATTCCTGCCAGAGGGATTCGAGAAGCTCGGACGGGATGGGCTCGGGCGCGGCCGGCTCGACCCCATTGAGCTGGCTCCGCGGGGCGATGGCGACGGGTTGGGCTGGCGAGATTCCCACGCCTCACGATACCGCAAAATTGCCGGCTGCGAGTGGCGAACTGCCAGTAGTGGATTGCGAGTGGAAGATGCCGATCGGATACCATGGGAGCGCGATGGGATTCAGGCGTTTGCTGTCGGTTCTGGGGGTTGGCGCGGCGCTGGCGGCGGGTTTGGCCGCGCAGGAGCCCTCGGCGGCGCTGAAGCAGGCGGACGCGGACTATCGCGCGGGCGTGGCGGCGCTGGGGCGTGGCGATTTGAAGGCGGCGCTGGGGGATTTTCAGAGCGTGGTGAAGCTGGCGCCCTCCGCAGAGCAGGGGCATAGCGCGCTGGGAGCGGTGCTGGTGCGGCTGGGGCGGGTTCCCGAGGGGATTCGGGAGCTGGAGCAGGCGCTCAGAATGAAGCCCGGCGACGGAAGCGCGCAGTTGAATCTGGCGCTGGCCTACGAGCAGAGCGGGCAGGCGGGGAAGGCGCTGCCGTGGTTCGCAAAGGTGGAAGCGGCGGCGCGCGCGGAGAAACGGCCTCTGGCGGCTGCGATCCTGGCTCCGTACGCGCGGGCGCTGGCTGCTTCGGGGCAGTTGGAGGCGGCTACGGCGCGGATGAAGGAAGCCGTGGGACGCGATCCGCGGGATGCGGAGATGCAAGACGAGCTTGGTTCTCTGTATGCGCACCGGCAGGATTGGGTGGATGCGCGCGATGCGTTTGCAGCGGCGCTCAGGCTGAGGCCGGAGTTTGCCATGGCGCATTTGCATCTGGGGCTGGCGCTCAGGGAGCTGCGGCAGCCGGGGGCGATGGAGGAGTTGGCGCGTGCTGATGAGCTCTCGCCGGAGAATCCGGTGATCGCGGTCGAGTATGGCGCGACGCTGGCCGGCGCGGGGCAGGACGCGCAGGCGATTGCGGTGCTCGAGCGGGCGAGGAAGGCCGATCCGGAATCGAGTGCGCTTGCGTATCCGCTGGGCTTGGCGCTGCAGCGCGTGGGCCGCCTGAACGAGGCGATTCCGCTGCTGGAAAAGGTTGCTGAGGCACGGCCGAACGACGGCGAAGTGCTGACCAATCTGGGCATGGCGCTGTGCCAGGCGCAGCGGGCAAAGGATGCGGTGCCGCTCTTGCAGCGCGCCGTAACGATTGCGCCGCAGAATCCCACGGCGCATCAGGATCTGGCGGCGGCTTACATTCAACTGAGCCAGTTTCAGGATGCGGTGGAGCAGTTGCGCGCGGCGCTGAAGCTCGCTCCCGACGCACCCCAACTGCATTACAACCTGGGCTTGGCGCTCAAGATGGAAGACGACGCGCAGGGGGCGATTCCGGAGCTGGAGATGGCGGAGAAGCTGGACGCCTCCGCGCCGGAGCCGCCGTACATTCTGGGTGTGCTGTACCTGCAGGTCGGCCGGTACGAAGACGCGGCGCGAGAGTTGAACGCCTCGCTCAAGCTGCGGCCGGCCAATGCGGATGGGTGGGCGACGCTGGGCTCGGTGGATAACAAGCTGGAACGGCTGCCGGAGGCGGTTGCCGCACTGCGCGAGGCGATCCGGCAGGCGCCGCGGCAGCCCGATCCGCATCTGACGCTGGCCGCAGTCCTGGTGAAACAGAATCAGCCGGCGGAGGCCACGGCGGAGCGCAAGACAGCGGCCGAGTTGATGCGCGCCAACATGAACCGGCAGCGGGCTGAGGTGGCGACGCATTCGGCCGAATCGCAGTTGAAGAGCGGCAACGTGACGGAGGCGATAGCGCAGTTTCGCGAGGCGCTGAGCTACGACGCGGACTACGCGGATGCTCATGCGGGACTGGCGGAAGCGCTGGAGCGCGATGGAAAGACGGCCGAGGCGGCGGCCGAACGGCATAAGGCGGAAGAGCTGAAGAACCCCGCGCCGTGACGGTGAGCGGAAGCGATTGCCGCGGTCCGGTGAGGTTTTCGCGGATTTGCTCGAACTTTGGGCCGATGTACAACCGTGTTGTGGATTGGTTATAGTAGTTGGGCTCAATCCCACGGCCCTTTTTTCGCGGATTTGGGCGCGGAGTGGGCTGGACCGAGATGCGCAGGCCTTTTGCGAATTCGAGATGGATGGGGCTTTGCGGGCAACGCGCGATTCTGCCGGTGCTGATGCTTGGCGCGGCATCGGTCTTCTTCGCGGCAGCTATCGACGGGGCGGTGCATGCGGCGGAAGTTCCGCAAGCCCAGGAAGCGCTAGTTCGCAAAGCCTACGCGGACAAGGTGCGGCCGCTCTATAACTTCCCGTTTGCCAAGGATAAGATCGCGCTGCCGGGGAACGCGGCGGTAGAGGGCGGCGATTTTCTGCAGCCTTCGGCCTTTCTGGACGCGAAGTACTGCGGACACTGTCATCGGGAGGCGTACCGCCAGTGGCGCGAGTCGCTCCATGCCAACTCCTTCCGGACGCCGTTCTATCGGACCAGTGTGAATATCCTGATGCGTACCAAGGGGGTTGAGTTTGCGCGCCACTGCGATAGCTGCCACAATC
>Ga0209208_10006532_pt1 | contig 16062 bp, 8 predicted proteins | sample S1TSphfallax_3_FD_187694 | JGI IMG/M metagenome (GOLD analysis project Ga0209208, IMG submission 187694) | Host-associated microbial communities from peat moss isolated from Minnesota, USA - S1T2_Fd - Sphagnum fallax MG (SPAdes) (version 2) | ecosystem: Host-associated > Plants > Peat moss >...
CTTCTTCACATTTGCTGTAATAATTTTTAAAGCACACACAGTTTTGATCTGCTAGTAACCGACTGCCAGCAAAAGGGCAAAAGAAATCAGTCCATGAATTTCATTACAAAATGAGTGAAATGTTTAGTGAATTGGGCCCATATCTAGTTGTAGCATAGACTGAGTGAGGTTCTCCTCTCTCTCTCTCTCTCACTCTCCAAGTGAGAGAGAGAATTTGAGTGTGAAATTGGCTGATGAAAGTTGGCTGCGGAGTTAGTTGAGCTGATTTCCAATTTTTGAAGTGATCTTTTAGTTCCTTCATGATGAATTTTCATGAATTTCATTATAAAATGAGTGAAATGTTAATGAAAATGAGTGAAATGTTCAATGGATTGGATCCATATTTCCTTGTAAGAGAGTGAGTTTTTCTCCTCTCTCTCTTTCAGGTACAAGATCAGTAGTGAAAGTTAAGTCACACAGTAAATTGAGCTGAATTCTTCTTTGATCCATCAATCTTTTACTTGTTTCATGCTGAAATTTTCTTAAATTTCATTAGAAAATGAGTGAATTGTGGAGTGAATTGGGCGCATATTTCCTTGTGGTACTTTAGTACTTACGAAGAGTTTTTTTCTTTTCTCTGAGTGAGTTGGTTCAAATACAAAATTGCTAACAAAAGTCAGCTACTAAGTTTATTGAACTGAATTCTCTCATGTTGAGTGTGATCTTTTAGTTGCTTCTAATGTGTAGTAGTAGATTCCCTCTTTCTTTTCTTTTTTGAAGTCTTGGATCAAAGAACTCCCACAAATTGCAATACAAAGGGCATCAGATTGTAGCCATTTATAAAGGATAGACTATCATCAGATTGTAGCCAATTTATGAGGAATAGATCTGGAGACAACACTTGGGAACTATGTAGTTTTGATTTGGTCCCACACTTTGAAGAATGTTCACCTTGGAATGTTATTGTGAGTTCACTTTTGAGAACTTCATGAAACATTCCTTATTTCATTTTTTTTGAAACTTCATTGAACTCTTGATGGTTTGAACTTGTCAAAATGGGGATAGAGTTGTTATGCAATGAGATGAGCCGCTTGTTCATACATGGGTTGAATTGTTTTGTTTGATTTGAGTGTTCCACTTAGGTTAGTCTATCGTCTTTTGGGGTGGTGTGAGTGTGAGTGATTTTTTTGTTGGCAATATAAATCTCTTGCTAATAGTGATCATGAGCTTTACATAGCAAGAAACTGCAATGGCTATGAGAAATGATCATGAGGGAAAATGATCCTAATAGGCCAACTCTTTGACATTAGACATTTGCTTCTTTTTGTCAACAAGTTAACATTGGCTTGAAATATTGATTCTCCATTGCATTGTGATGCACCTCTTTGTTTGATTGGCCTATAGAATAAAATAGGTGGGATTTAAAAAATCTTTGAACATATTGAAAGGAAAATTGTGTATGATGTATTATTTAAACATTAAACTTGGGCTTCCACCTTGGGTTTGGAACCTTCAATATCATATTGTATGAACATATGATACCATAACCAAGTCATCGTAAAGCCATAGTGTAAATGTTACACCTTATCCAAGTCATGTTGCCATAATGCACATGTTTCAACTTTGTTCTTTCTTTTTACAAAGTGTGACACTTGTTTTTCCTTTTGTTTTTTGTTGGAAAAATGAATTGGAAAGGAGATTTCAAAGAAGTTCTCAAAGGAGAGCCATCATGGTGAGATTTTTAAAAGGAGGGGAGTGGGGGAGGATGATGTAGAATCTTGCAAGGTATTTTGTATTTTCAAGTGATGAATCTAAGAAGAATTTGAAGAAGGTGTGGATTTTTGACCTTTTTTGGATAAACATAAATGATGCAAAAAATAAGAAGAAGAAAGGAAAAGGGTCAAAATTAGTGTTTTTCTTTTTTTTTCCCCAAATTCCTCAAGTAGGTCCACTAGTGAGTGTCCTAACATTAATTAGGATTAAATGGTTCCTATCCTAGGTGGGTTGTAACATTTTTACAGGAGTGATATTACAAGTGGCGACCTAAGAAATGCCTAGGTCTAAATGTGGCTAATTTAATTATTTTTATTTCAGAAAATGGTAAAAAGTCCTTAATAATCACATTTATAAAAATTAAATTGAAAAAAATTGTAATTTTTTCTCAAAACAAACATTGGGATTCAAAAGGACAATGAAATGACTTAAATCTTGTGATTCTATCTATTGCAAGTCATTTTCATGTATTATCAAACACCACCTCCAACCATCAATGTACATAATGACACACAAAACAACATACACCTGCCTATAAGGTGTATTGCATCAAACTTATTTCACATTATGAGTTTGGCACCTACAACCATTGTTGTCCATAATAACACACAAAACAACACAAAAACACTTACAAGGTGCATCACATCAAACAACATTTGATTTCAAAACCTTGCTTAGGGATTTAAATTCTTGTCCAAAAGTTTGATTGTTTCATATTGTGTTCACATTGGAATCGATTCCATGCTAATTTACCCTAGTTGATATAATGTAATTAGGACACAACCATTCAAACAAAATAAACTCTTAATGTCACAAATAAAATGGCAACTTGGAGAGATAGACCTTAGGTCAATTACAACTTGTTGGCTTGTTTATGGAAATAATTAAATATTTCCATAACTAAGTGTAAAAATTTGTGCTTTGAGTGTTTAATTGTGTCAATCTTTTTTTTCACTTGAGTTGTTTCAAACATTGCCATTTTATGAAAGCAATTGAAGAGGAAAATCAAATAGGTTTTAATAAGATCAACAACACAAAAAATATTTATCAAGGTCTAACCTCTAGCTTTGGATGAAAAAATAGAATTATCCTTAAATTGATCTTCAATATGTTTTTGCCCAAATGTTGGGTATTTGTAAAGGGAACAAAATTTTCAAAAAATGAAAATCAAGCATTGAAACAACAATATTCATGCACATGATTTAGATAAAATTAATCTAAGTTATAGCAATGTAATGAATGTTGTAATGAAGGTGCCTTCAACAAATTGAAAAGTCAATATAAAACTACTTTTACCACAATAACCGTGATAAATGTAGTTTAACCCCTCAATTTAAAATAATGTACCTTTCTTGCCCTTTTTCAAATTTCATCCTCAATTTTAGTGAGATTGGGTGTTTTGGTCTTTGGTTTGGTTAACTTTGTGGATAATTGTAATGTTGACAAAAAGTTAAGTTAACTAAAGAATATTCATGATATCACGTGTTTTTATTTTTTTAAATGAAATTTAGCCATGAAGAACAAAAACATTAAAGGTGTATATTGCACGAGGTTCATATGGCATGGTGCTTACATGAATTTTATTTAATTCTAACATGATTGCACTTATTTCCTCTCCTTACTATTTTGTTTTTAAATAAGAAAAAACTATGATGACCCCATCACATTTAATTGTTTTCCTAGGTGAGTGTTTTTGAACTTAAACCATGTCAACATTAAGAAAAATGTTTCACAATGTTTTTTTACATTATGATATAACATAACCCAAAAAGTAAAATTATAAATAAATAAATTTTTATGTATATCATGGTAGATATGAATATATTTGTAGTAAAAATGTACTTGTATTTATTTATTTATTTAAAGTATGAAAATAGAACTTAAAAGTATTAAAATGATTTTTACCATTTAAGAAAATTTGTAACATCTATGTGACATGTGATTCCACATACTTTGAACCATGATTGTGAACCATATGAAGAGTTTCATAATTTTCATTTCACACATGGGGATTTCCTTAGGGTGTTGAACGATATATAATTAAATTATCTATAAAATAAGGAAAACAACACTAGAGCCCTGAGTTTGATCACCAATAGGGTGAGATTCAAAAAGAAAAAAAAACATTAGCATTCAAGGGAGGGGGGGTGGGACCTCAATTTTGGTGGTGAATTGAGTTTCACCCTGTCTTTTCCTTTTTCTTTAGTGAATTAGTCTTAGAACTTGTGCATTAAATGCTGATTTTGAGCATTTCATTCCCATAATTAAATCAAATTTCATTATTTATGGATACCCCTCAAAGAAGGGTTTGGGATGAAAGGAGGCCCAAAGACAGGGTGACTTTACAAATAATTTTAGTATTGACATTTACATGCCCCAAATCATTTACAGGGGGCCGTGTAAGTGTATTTGACAAATATTTACATTGGCCTTGTGTAAGTGTAAGAGTAAACATATATATAGGAAAAAATTTAATTCACACCTTTTTTGGTTAAATTCACACCCTTTCTTCGCGAAGAAAGGGTGTGAATTTAACCAAAAAAGGTGTGAATTTAAAATTCTCCTATATATATATATACACTACAACATGATAAGTGTAAGTGTAAATGATTTACAAGTCATATAAATGGCTATTGACACTTACATGCACAACACTAGTGACAACCAATGAAAGTTGGGCCAAATGTATAATATTCATCACAAACACTTATTTGGATGATTAATGAAATCAAGAACCTAGAAATGAGAAATGGGCTTTGTTATATTGTGTATGCAATAAATGTACCCATGTTTCTTTGAATTCAAATGAAAAACAAACACAACATTAGCTTTGTGAAAATTATAATCCCAAGGCCCAAACACCAAAAGTTAAAACCCAAAATTAAATGCATCATGTTTTGAGAAGTGTATACTATAACACTAGATTTTAAAAGGGCCAAAAAGGGGTCATCATAGCTTCTTTTTATCTTTTGTTGAAAAGTATTTTTTTTAAAAACTAGTTGTAAATTATTTACAAGGTATAGGTCCAAGCTATTTTTGACATTTAGGTGTTATAAACTCAAGTGAATGTGTAGTCCTTCCTTAAAAGCATGGTCCAATAACAAATCATAAACACAATGAGTAGATTTGCCACCATGAATGCACCAAAGATGAATATATGCATGTAAATTGATATGCACACATTGGGATTAACCAACAATTGCATGGTAAGGAAGACCAAAATAAGTTCATAAAATAGTTGAAAACTTTATTGATTCATAGCAAAAATACAAGGAGTGTCATGAATATGTTTAACAATGGAATCCTAACAATGTTCCATCCAAAAGGAAGCCTTATTTTGCACAAAAAACTTTGAGCTCAATTATTTGAAAAAGGCCATTGGGGTTGTGGTCATCATTTCTTTGAAAGTAATTAGAAAAAATATATCCCTACATGGCAATTTGGTCTTTGGTTCCAAAAGTTGTCCAAAGACTAGTAGCAAAACACATAAGAATGATGTGAGGAGTTAACAAGGATGGAATTGGAAAGAATATTGCATAAAGGTGCAAACAAGATTAAACAAGCCAATAATGTTATTCTAGAATAGGACTGCATGTCTTTTTGTTCGAAAATAACTTTTTCATACAAATGAGTTTTTTAATTTTTTTTTGTAAATTGTAACAATAAATGTCTATAATTGTCCAAATACATGGCATTTTTTAAATTTATAATTTTTGAATAAATATGAAAATTTGAAAGTGTGTCGATTCGTTGTAAATTCAGAATTTTCTTTTATAAGATAAAAATTGTAAATCATAGCCAAAAATTGATTTTTAAATTTTTTTATGTTTTTTTATTATAATAAGTTACACATTTTCTTAACACATCATGTACATTATACCCCATTTATATGTGGTAAGGGTGAAAAAATGATTACATATTTATAGTTAAAAAAAAGATAGTCAAAGGATGATTTAATTTTTGACACAAATAGAAGATTGTAAATTGAAAATAATTGAAAATAATATTATAAAAGCATGGTGTTTTTCTTTGAGTTTATAATGAAGTGATTACAAAATTTGAAAAACTTTGACACAATAAAAATAAATAACAAGTATGTTTGAAAATGATAAATCAAATTGAGTTTAAACATATTTTTCCATTAAAAGTTTGATGTATTCTACTATAATATTTAAACATGGAGAATTTACAATTACATCTTATAACTACATCATGTTGAAAATGAAAAAAATGAAAAAATCCATCTACTTTCACCTACTTGTACAAGTTTGGACATCCTAAAAAATATTTTTAAAAGTACAATTATTCTTTTAAAAACTACTTGAATGGATATTAAATATGTGATTAATTAAACATCATTGTGATAAAATTAAAAATTATCCTCATATTGATCATTAGATAAAAAAATATTTTTATTTTCAATACATTAAAACTTGTTTATGGCTACTTTTTTTTTTCTATGATAAATAGTATAAATTGTTTACTTTACCTTACTAGCACCCGTAAAGTATTTTGGATCAATTTTGGAAAGTTTTCTAAATTTTTAAAGTTTTAGATTTCCATATATTTTAGGGTATGAGTGTTTTTTGAATGTGGCTAATAGGTCCCATCAATTTTGTTTTATTATAAGAATTCTTTTGGTAGTTGTTTATAAAATAAACATAGTAGGTGTTTATTTTCAAACTGTTTAAATCAAAACTTAAACTTTAAATTTTATCGAATGAATTTTTGGTTTGAATTCATTGACATTCATATGAATGAAAAAGGAACAAATTATCCTAATTGTCATGGTTTTAAATGATAAAGCACAAATATTTTTTTCAATTTTGACTATTTTTTTTCATTGTCCACCATCCCTTTTGGTTTGTCTGGTTGTGATTGCACCCATAACTTACTTAATCAAAATTCCATTAGCTCCCAAAATGTTATTAGGGTCAAATCTATATGCCACACATTGTCAAATTTTGAAAATTCAAGTTTGTTGTTCCATCATGATTCTTGCAAAACTTATAATAACATTATAAGAGGTGGATGATTGATTATACATGGATGTTCACTTATAAAATGGCCTTGAAGACCTTTCATTTACATAATACTTTGTCATTTTGCTTCAAGCAAGCCAAAATATTCATGTTCATACAAAACAAGCATTTCTTAACATTTTTTTGGCAATTATTTTTTTACATTGTTTTGATTATTTGAACCAAAAGGAAGTGGAAGGGAGGCAATAATATTTGAAGGTACCACATTTGATGTTCCAATTGGAAATTGCATTGATCTAAAATGTGGAATGGGAATGTGAAAAAATGCATGTTGAATTCATCTCCAACGACAATAGTGAATTCGAATTTTGTTTTGCTACCTACCTACTAAGAGCAACGTTTATTTTCTTTTTTATATCAAAATTTTGGTGAAATTAAATAAAATTTAGCAAAATTATTCAAAAATTTATTATGAAAACAAAAGATTTCAAAAAACTCCCAATTTTCTATCAAAAAAGGGCAAATATTTTGTTAGAAAAAAAAAAAAAAAACTATTTAAAAAAAAGTTGGAAAGTGATTATAGTGGAAACAATTTTGCTATCATTAAATATAACATCCATTTTTAACATAAACATTCACCCCTCCCCTACCCATAAACATTACAACTTTTATCTTTTATTTTCTTTATTTAACATTAAAAACAACACTTGGACCAATTGTGGTGGCCAACTGATAACCAACAATCAACTTCTTGATGATTGTGGTTGGCCACCCAAAAACATTAATTTCTCATGGAAAAATGCTTGAAAAACTCATGCCATTCAACATGATTTTGATGGGGTTTTTTTTTCACATCACAATAGTAGAAAACTTATCCAAAAAGTGGCATTAACAACCTTTTCCAACAACTATTGGAACTACTTTAGCAACCCACAAGCTTGTACCTATGTACTAACCAATGTTGAACAAGAATATATTTTCTTGCATACCAAGTAAATAATGTTATTTAACAAATTAATTTTAATACCATAATGGTATAGGCATGAAAAATTTGGAAACACTTTACATATTGTTATGGTATGAATATAAATAGCATGGAAACATGTAGCAATAGGTATTGAAAATGAATTTTGGTATTATATCAACAACAATTTACATTTAAAAAATTTCTCCTTAAAATACCTTATGTGAAAAATGTTGTTTTCATAGATCACCTATGGATTCAAATTTCTATTAAACATATATCAACCCTTGAGTCAATAGACCCACTTTATGGTCTCATCTTCTCACACTATTAGACACAATTTTATTTTATTTAAAAAAAAACTTTCAACTATAATAGAGTATATTTTAGAAATATAATGTTGGTGTTCAACAATACATGAATATTCATTCATGCTTCAATAACAACATGAGTTAAATTTTAAAAACTTTTTTTGTATCAAAAATTTGATGTGGATGGAAGAACATACAATTTTGATTTCATTTCTTAGCAAAAATAATGGAAAGAAAATTATTCAACTATATATGAATACATTATGAAAATCCAATGTTGTTAGTATTCATTTACATTTAAGAACAACATGAATTCAACTAAAAGAACTTGTTCCAAAAAGGGAAGGCAATTGGTAATGAATATTTGAAGTAACTTAGCATATCCTCATACTTGTTAGTTTAAAAAATATTATTGTTTTTTGAATTCTTACACCCATCTAACAAAGTATTGACCCCATAATTCATAATCAAATATTAGATTAGTTTAGTGGTCATACCATAACCTTTATAATGTTATATATTAATCAAAATATATATTTACTTGCCGAACACTGGTACTAACCACCTACATGTATATGTTTACTTAATAACCAAGTTTATTATGCTAGGGTCCTACCCATCTACTTACCTACCTACCTCTACCTATCTCTTACGTGATAGGTTACCAAGGTGAAACTTGATGTTAACTCACTTGGGATTCACTTGCAACAAAGTCATAATAGGCTCCCAATGAATAGTGCACTTGTGGTGGCTATTGGTTCATTCTAGGTTGAATTGGCACTTGTAACATTTGAGTACTGCTAAAATTGTATTCAAATCCTCATGCGATTGTGGGTGAGTAAATGTGATTGATTGATGTAGTTGCTTAAATTGTTGAAGTAATTTGGGAGGATCTATTTTGTAGACTAAATATTATCTAAACTAAAAATGGATATTTTACTTGATGTATTCTATTTCTTATTATTTAAATCATAATATACAAATTCAAATTTTAATTTTATAATGTTCCATTCCTTTAACATAACGTGTTTGTATATTTGTAATAATCCACAAATTACTTTTTTAATGTCAATTAGAGTTGGCATGATGGAAATTTTCTTTTGACCTAGTAATGTTTTCATTTCCAAGGTGCGATTCATCAATATGTAGATCCTAGATGTGACCCATTAAATAATATTATTATCAATCTATGGTGCTTCATATGGAATGTGATGCATTTAACCTATATATTTTGGATGTGTTGTATTATGTTTTAGGATGTTCACATTTCATTCTCAAAATTTATGTTTATTTGCATTCATTGCATTTGAAATGGAAAATTCCAAGGAAACATTAATATCAATTTAATTTTTTTTAAACTAATTTTTAAAACCTAGATTACTATTGTTGTGTGTGATAAGGAATTTCTAATAGCAAGCAATTAGTTAGAATGCATTAACTTGTTTAAAACAATTTTATTCATCAATTTGATTATGCATGGTATGTAATATAAAATAACCTTCTTAATATGAGGACCTAAACAAAATCCTATTCAATTTACACTAATGCAATGAAAAATATGTTTTCATTATTAAACCTGTACGAAACAAACACTAATTTTAAATTCAAACATATGGATTAGGGGATAATATAATTGACTTATTTTGTGTTGGGCGCAAATAAAAATCAATTAGCTTGATTTCACATGTGACCAAAAACATTATTATAATAAATAATACGATAAATGGGTGAAATCATGATCAAATATACAACAAAAGTAGCTATGAGTAGTTGTAGTCATATTTTCACACATAAATGCAAGAAAGTAGAGTCTAAACCTTTTCAATGATTGTCAACCCATCATGGTGCACAATATTGATTTTATTATATGTGGTATACAAAGTTTGGAAAACTTTAATGTACTAAAAGTAGGTCAAAAGTATTTTTGAAAATGATTGGTGGAATTGTGTTAAAAAATATTTTTTACATTAAAAGATTGATATATTGTTGTTTTTACCTATATGAAAACAATGAATAATTCATCAACTTTCCTTTCAAGTAGTTAAGAGATCATGGGTAGAACATTAGTTTCATTATTCAATTTTGTTCTTTCACAATCATATACTTTTGTTAAGGCTTGTGTGCATATTTGTATGCAATGAATCTTATGAATCTAACATTATTTTAGTTGTGAAAGTGTTCATAAGGAAAAGGTTTATGTCAACTTGGTGAATGGCCGCCAAAAAACAATGTTTTTAGGCATGCGTAAGGAGTTTTCCTTTGGGTGTAGCTCACATAAAAACCAATGAGGTAAACATTATATTTTTGCACCAAATTTTTTTTAGGTATCACAAATGTTTTTTGTATATATAATAGATGAAGGTCAAAATTTCAAAACCCCATTCCAACCACATACCCACCCAAAATTGATTTTCAAAACCCATGTGTTGGATTATTTTATGCTTTCAAAGACTTGGAAAGGGGAATTCCTTAATAGTAATAATTATTAGATACCTATACTTAGATTTTTCTTCATCAAAAGTTGAATATTCATATTCAACATTTTATCAAATCCTCATTGGTCCATTGAAATGAAATCAAAACCATAGTTGATATGTTGGTGGTTATTTTTTTTGAAACTTATACATATAACTAGTTTCACAACTAATCACCAAACCCTTGCCCCCAATTCATACATTCCCAATGCAATTTTTCAGAAGCCTAGATTTAAGTGTTGTTTAAGTTTAATTTTTCAAAAACTCAAAATTGATTCTTATTTTCAAAATAAAATATCTATTGGTAATATCTACTATCATATAAAAACCTTACATCATTGTAAAGACCGAACCTTGAGCTTGTGAATGATCTTCATTCAAAACATGAAAGGTTTTCTTCTTTATGATGTGTTTTGTGAGATTGCAATTTATGTAATATATTTGTGTCAAAATGTTTATTTAGAAAATAAACTTCATAGGTTTAAAATTTAAACTCATGTCAGGCTACATTGACATTCACAGGGATAACTTAGATATTTGAAAAATAAAATTCAAATGAAAATATGGTTCTTCAATGTATGGGGATTGAAGATGTATGAAAATGGGTAGTAATTTGAGTGAAAAACAAAGCTAATTCCAATGTTGGAAGTCTTGAGTCAATTTATAAATTAAATATTACTATAACATTTGATCAAGTTTCATAAGGACCTACCAAATATTTAATATATATTGAATTTTTTACTTTGATAAATGGGGTTTTTGAATTTTGGTCATTTAAACATGTAATGAATACTACTAATGAAATAAAATTTTATGTCACACATGTTCAAGTGATTAATTTGTCCACATTGTGACACAATTGAATACTTAAAGATGTATAATTATCTATGGTGTGATGGTTTCAATCATAGTGGGCTTGGGTTGAGAGATTTTTATTTTGTTTAATTTTTCAAAATTTTCAACATATTGGGTCAATAATTTTTCAAAAATGAAACAAAAGTGAGAATAATTTAATTTTTGCGAAAGTTGATTTCATTCTATGCTAGTTAGTTTTCAAAGTTAACCTTTACCATCACCGCCACCACCTTCATTAGGGTAAATGCTTGGGATGCATGCATTTATTTGATTAGAATTTTACCAAAATCCACGTGACAATGCCTAGTCAACAAACCATCAAAAAAGTTGTTTAAAAACTCCATGCAACTAAATTGTTTTTGAAAGATTTTAAATTTTCATCACCCACATGTATTTAATTTTTTAAAAGTCTTTTTGGTTTATTAGGCATTTAAGGATAAAATGCCAAACATTAACATGGCAAGTATAATAAATAATGAAAATTAAGAACACCAAAGTTTATTGCATGGTTAAATTAAAATATTAAAAAAATAAACATGCTTGATAACAAAATTAGAAGCATGTGGACAAAAAACCTTAAAATTTTAAAACATGAAATTTAACAAAGGGCATGCAAAAGGACATACATGTTAATTGTAGTTAATAAATTGCAAATTGGTTGATCCCACCCTTTTCATTAGCAATATATAGCCAAGTTGCACCACAAAAAAAGGCATAACAAAATGCTTATAATTAAATTATAGGTTTGATTACTTCAAATTTGCTATCTTGCCTCCCCTCGATAGAAAAGGATTATGAAAAGTTGCAAATTTTGTTGAACACATTCACCACTATCCATTCAATATCTTGGGAGCTTTATGGCTATGCTTAAAACATAATAATTATCAAACATTGAATAAGGTTTAGTCACCTTTTGACAAATTTGTACCTTCCATTCACTAGGTTGCTCCTTTGATTTGCATATTTAGATTCCATATATTATGGCCCTAAGGTTATTGGCTCCATTACCAAATGTGCAATTTATGATGGAATGATTTTCAAAGTTAATGATGAAGTTCCAAGGAATTATGATTTAGACTAGAGAAGAGCAAGTGTGGGGACATAGTCAATGGCCATGTTCTTATTTGGTGGCAGCAAATCATGATGGTGTGACATTTAACAACAAACTTGTAATGTAAACGAATGGATGCATTTCCTTCAAGACCCTAAGTTGCGATGTTTTTTGAGCATTAGGTTCTTTATGCTCGTGTATAGTTTTTTTTTTTACTTGTTTATTCCACATTTTGTCATAACAAGATTTAGGTTGGGTTTATTGAGTTGTTTGTTGTTTTTGGTTAATGAGCTCCACATTTTCTTATAGCAATATTGGTTTTGGGTGCAAGGGATTAGTTGTTCAAAATGTCAAAGAAAAAAACAATCCAACCTTGGATAGATGCTTCCATTCTAACCAAAATGCTAATGATGTAGGCCCAATTTTAGCCCTTGCCTTTGTTTATCTTTAGCTACATTTGTTTTCTTGTGCAAGTTCTTCTAGCAACAAGGAAGATTAGATGTTGATGTTTATACATATAAATCTTGTAATGATATATATCAATTTGCCCCAATGGCTTATCAAATTATGTTGCCCTCCTTCTTGACTTATGTGAGATCATACACAAAGCTAAAGTCTAGTATGAACCTTTAAAAAAAAAGTTAAAAACAATTATGGGTTTTCATGAAAGGGCCAAGATATTGGGATTCAACCTTTTCATGGGGTGATCTATGGATTTTGTGAACCCAAAATGGGGAAATGCAACAAGTGAAGTGCATCATGTGGAATTCTATTCAAGGGAGGTTATGATTATGAAGTCAAATACACTTGAAAAACATGTTAGGAAGAAGGCCATGAATCATTTGCCAAATATTAGAGTTAAGAACAATGAATGCTATTCTAACAAAAAAATCACCATGTGCATAATCATGTCATTTATGTGAACACCCATAGTTCAATGGTGATCAAACAATTGCAAGGGTTTTTAAAGGGTGACATGGGCAAGAAGATGCAATTGTTTACAATAATCTTTAATGTGTTCTAGCAAGGCAAGTTGATGTACAAAAGTTTGATTCTTCTATTTTTTTCTTATAGGTTTTGACGATGACAAAGAAATATTGGAATGATTCAACTAATTGGGGTATGGCAAAGTATATGTATATAATCAAGTATTGAACAAAAACAAAAGAACTTATCAATGATTTGCAATTTCTTATATTAAAATGTGATGAGGTTATGACAATTGATGACTAGTCATGGATTTCAATGTATGCTTATGTTTTGCATTATAATAATCATTTATAAATTTTGATTTTTTAATAATGTGCAATTAAAGATGAAATTTGTGAACAACTTATAAAAGTGATCATGAATGTTTTGATATGTAACAGCAATGGTGTTGGACATTGGACATTTATTTGCAAGCCCTTCTCATTTTGCGTTAATGGAATCTTAATGTTTGAAGTTAAGTTTTAGGTTTTCAATTTACTCTCAAGTGGGTGGATAGAAGGTTGAATGGCTCAAGTATTATATAAAATAAAAGTTATATAAAATAAAAGTATCGATATTAAATTTCATTCCAAATGATTTGGAGTGACTAAATACGTGTTATTTTATGGATTATATAATTCATATATGGAAGCCTTCATTTGAAAACCTTAACCAAAGTCTAAATATTCACTTTTTAATGGTCAAGATTAAACCTTATTTTCATAAATCCATTTGAGTGGTAGATTTTATTTATTTTTCCCTTATTCATATGGATTTCATTGGTGCATTAACCAACATATAACCCATGCTAGGTGAAAGCATGTTATGATGATCCCGATTTAGGCCCTTTTGGGTTCATATAATTGCTTTAAAAATGTGTTACATTTATTTTTTGGTGTTTGAGCCTTATAATTATGATTTTCACATAACAAAATGTTGTATAATAATATGTGAAAAAAATCATTTAAATTCAAATAATTAAGGGTATATTTATAACATATACAAATATAATAAAGTTCATTTTTCATTTTAGACTTCATTAGAGTTTGGTTTCATTAATCATTATAATAAATGTTTGAAATGCATTATATTAATTGTTTCAAATGATTGTTTGTCAAAATTTGTGTTTACAAAATACTTATGATCAATGCTTTGGAAAAACCCCACTTATGAAAAGAAAATGATCAAACTTTTCACATGGTTAACAAATATGATTCAAATTATGTGTAATCACATGTGAAATAGATATGATGAATTTTGTCTATTTCTCGAGTATTGAATAAATTTTTTGTAGATTTTTTCAAATTAAGAGAGGTTGCTAATTCAAATTTTGGGGAATGTTGAACATCAATGCACATTTTCAATGCTTTCATTTATAAAATCAAACTGAAGGAATTAATTTTGTGAACACTTCCTAATTGTTGTGGGCATATTTTCACAACTTTTTTTCATTTTAGAAAACTTCCCATACATGACATCACATTTGAAGAACGGAAGAAGGCCAAGGTTTGCCAATCATGAGATTAACATGGAGTTGTGAAAGTTGGCTTCTTTGCAATCCAAATTTTAAAGGGAATTTAAAATATGAAATATTTAGATAAGAGAATAACCTAGTTGGTAAATCCTTTTATAAATGGTTTTGCGATAAATTTTTTTTGTAGATTGACTTTATGTGGAGCTCATAGCCACAACCACAATTCAAGAGCTAGAAATCTATAAGTTAGTTAATTGAGTTGAAATTTGTTTTAAAGCAACAATGGGGCAATGATAACTAGGTGCTAGACAACACCAAGGAGGTGACGAGAGGTGTTGAAGAAAGTTATGAAAATGTTGGGTGAGGTTAGAAATTCTTTTCTTTGGTCGACAATCAAGAGATGTTAGGAATGTTGGGTAGTGTTAAGGACATGCCATGACATTTCTTTTTCAAACACTTTTTAAATTTATTTTCTCTCTTCTTTTGTTTTGATTCTCAATTACCTTGACTAGCATTTGGCTAACATTGCACAAATAATTTATTTTTCAACAAAAAAAGTTAGCCAAACCCATGTTTAATTTTTCAAAATATTGACAATTGGTCTTTAAATATAAAAGATGGACAAACTTTTCAAAAGAAAAGATGCTAGATTTGATGGGAAGGGACACTCTTTTAATACAAGGTTCAAGTATCATATTTTTCAACATGTTCTTTTCTTAGTTTCTTTTTTCAACTTTCACTCTTCAAAATTACTTAATATTGAAGGAACTATTTAGCATTGAATCTCAATTAGAGATATGAAACATTTTTTAATTTTCCTCACTTACAATTCTTTTTGTTTGTGGTGCTCAATCAATGTAATTATTTGTCTTTCGTGAAAAAATCACACATCAAGGCCTTGTTTCAAACATTAGAGAATTTAGTGGCACTTAGGTGCATTGCCATAAAACTTCTTATAATAAAGGTTGTGTAGTTTGAACCTATATTTTTGTTTTGTAAATGTAACTAATTTTTGCTGTTTTAAAAATGGATATAGCTACATTTCAACATCTTATTTAAACTTTATCTAGCTAGAGGCCTCACATTTTTACATTTGCAATATTGCCATAAACACACCAAAATTTGTGTTAGTAAAAGCCATCCCTTTGATATTTCAAAAATTCTTTACAAATAATGTTAGTTGATCCATCCAAAAATGTTAATTATGTTTTAAATAATGGGACAAGATTA
>Ga0209208_10006533_pt1 | contig 16060 bp, 11 predicted proteins | sample S1TSphfallax_3_FD_187694 | JGI IMG/M metagenome (GOLD analysis project Ga0209208, IMG submission 187694) | Host-associated microbial communities from peat moss isolated from Minnesota, USA - S1T2_Fd - Sphagnum fallax MG (SPAdes) (version 2) | ecosystem: Host-associated > Plants > Peat moss >...
CCCCAAACCCATATCCTAAATAATATTTTAGAAGAATGTTTATTGAAGATCAATAATAGTTCTTCAAACAAGTCAAAAATTATAATATGAAAAATTATGTCAAGATATCTAAAACATATTGTCGATGGTGTTAAATAAAACATAAAAGAAAAAAACACCACTAGAAGTACTTAATGCCATTTAGGTAAGTTGTTCCACAAAAATCCATTTCAAACAAACTTGTGGATGGCCATTTTGTTGATGTTTGCTATTCATTTTGTGTATTCACATTGATCGACATTTATTATCCTACTATTAAGGAAGGTAGTTTGTATGTTGTTTGTGTTGTCACATTGGGAACCTTCATATCAAGGTTGTGTTCTTGGTACCACTAGAAAACCCTGTGATGAGTAGGGGTGCACAAAGGCAATTTTGTAATCTTTAGATTTCCAATGCATTATTAGAATTTAGGGGGTGTGCTCTTGATATTATTGGAAAGGCTTCAAAAAATATAAGTACACCAAGGTGGTGTCATAGTTTTTAGACCCATATTGTGAGAATTATTGAATTTTGAATAACAACATGTTATAATATGGGTTCAATAACACAAGCCACACTAGTTATAATCAATGTTTTTTTATGTGAAGTTATTTGTCATTTTTTACAAAAAAACCTCAATTGGAATTTTTTTAATAAAGTAAATTCAACTAATTTTTCTAAATTTTTCCATATTTTTTCCAATTTTTTTATATCACAAAATTGAGGGAATAAACCCCAATTATAATGATGTGTGCCCCCAAAACTTGTCATAGTTGACAAGAGTTGGGTGTAAGTTGATCTCATGATGGACAAGCTTGGAATTAATTACAATGTTATAAAATTAAATGGCAAGCATGAGGCTTGCAATGGCAAGAGAGATTTTATTTATGAACATCTTTTAAATTCCAACAAACTTGAATAGTAATTTATGATATTTGACATTGAATTCATGATGTCACAACCTTCCCCTAATTTTTAGGCCAAGACCTTGAGGCTACTCTTGTCAAATTAGTGGAGACCATTAGGAGCAAGCCTTTCTTTACACATAAGTAAGGTCATCCATGTGATTAATAAGGAAATAAAGGCATGTAAAAAAATGTAAGTATACATGGGCACATGAACACAAAGTGTAAATTGTAAACCATTGAATAAGGTAATACCTTCATCACAAGCATATTCAAAAAACATCACAAACATGTTTTTTAAAATAGTTATAAGTAGGTACTTATTACGTAAGGTAGGGCATGTAAGTGATTATATGTAAAAAGGTAGTCAATAAGTAAATAGGGTTCAAGTAAGGCATTCATAGATAGCTCCCTCCATGTAATTCTCAGTATGTAAGCCAAGTGGATGGGTATGTAGGTTGCTAAGTTGGAAGGTTTTGGGAATTTTGGGAGATTAAAGTTCAATTTATAGGTCAACTTATAGAGTCTTCAAACCAGAGGTTTCAAACTACCTTGGAAGCAGCATTGAAACCTAACTAAGGAACTAGCAATTTTACAAAATTCGATTAGAACTTGAATTGGGGATGTTGTTTCATTTTGAACAAGTTCAAATTCTTTACATACATAAGTACAACTTCATTGAAAAACCTATAAGCTTGGCCTTACATTTTAAGCAAGTTGTTGCATTTGAATGATTGTACACAATCAATACATAATCTTCATTTCAAATTATGTGTATTAGTTGAACAAACTATTGTTACACAATTTTTTTTGGTTTACTTATGTTAATGGAGATGGAACCAAACTTGGGACCCTAAACGAAACTAATTCTAAATTCTTTGTGAAAATGAACAAAACCAAAGGTTTTAGAATTCCAAAGAATTGGTCTTAAGACAAGATTAAAGGCTTTAATAGATAAAAAAATAAAGAAATAAATAAAATAAAGATGGAACATTCCTTTTAAAATCAAAGATTGGAAAACACTAATATGGACCATTGTTACCTTATTTTCTTTTGTTTCATTGTAGATTAATAATAAAGTTAACCACCATGGTTGCAATTGGGACAAGAACCCAAGGAAAGAAGGTTTCTTGTCCACCCACAATTTGATAGGCCACAATATACAAACTATTCATACACCATGTGTTATGTCTTCTGGATTTATGTTTTACAAAAGTTTTTTTGTCAACACCATATTGACATTCCCTTATCTATATTAAAAATGTACTTTGATTAGGTTACAAGATTGAAGTTAGTATGGTTCTTGATTATATGTAAAAACATAATTTTATAGAACATATTTAATTAATAGTTAAATATGTTATTATGAATGAAAGTAGGTGCAAGTAGATCAAAAACATGTTTAAATATATATATTTTAAAATGATGTCTTAATGTTTGCCATAAACTTTGTGACAACATGTAATTTACAAATGTTTTATTTTGTTTTTGGGATTGAATTAACTTTTAACACATTTACACATGTTGTTTTCAAAGATATTTTTTACAATTTTATGATGTAGTTACTTTTCATTCTTATAAGATTAATTGATAATGGATGGTTTTGCATTATAATAAAAACAAAATTTGACCTCCTTAACATGTTAATGTCAAATAATTAAATGTTCCCAAATTATTTAAGATTGCTTGTGTGGTCTAATTGATTATGTTTTCATTCAACCAAGAAGACAAAGGCAAGGACCATGGTAGGTGCAACAATGAAAAAAACAAAACCACAAGAAACAAGACAAGAAGAGGACCAAAAGCATTAAGGTGAAGACAATGGTGTACTATACCAATGAAAAGACCACCACCATGAGGAGTAGGACAAAAAAAGGACCAAGAGGACTAGGGTGAAGGTGATGGTGTGTTGCAATAACAAAGAAACCACAACCATGAAGCACATAACGAAAAGAGGATTAAAAAGACTAGGGTAGGGGCTATAGTGTGTTGTAGCAAAAAAAAACCACATCCATGAGGAGTAAAATGAGAAGAGGACTAGGGTGAAAGTAATGGTGAGCTACAACAATGAAAAGACAATGAAAAGACCATGACCACAAAGACTAGGACAAAAGTAAGATCAAGAGGACTAAAGCAAAGGAGAAGGAAGGCTAGACAACAATTAAAAAAACACAATTACCGGGTGGGTGCAAGCTAAGGTGAACCACTTTTTGCATCACACTATAGAATGTCATACATTAACATGTCATTAACATGCCAAATAATCATCATTATGCCAAATTTTTCATTGAATTCAAACTCTCAACTTGAACAAAAAGGCATCTACATTAAAAATTATAACATGTGTTTTCCAAATATAAAATATTAGACTTTTGAATTTGAAAATATGGATTAGTCTTTTTGTTTATGAATTTTGTTTAGGTTAATTTATAAGGACTCAATATATGATATATTAAAGTAAAAGTGACATAGATGAAAAAAACGTGTTAAAAAAACTTTAACCTAAAAGAAGATATGGAATTTTAAATGTTTTAAAATGGACCTTATTTTCAAATGTCCATATCATATTCATTTATTGATGAATTTCAATTTTTTTTCTCTTTAATATGCATGTTAAAAAGTTATGTAATTGGGCTTTTATTCACATAATCTTTATTATCTCATTAACCACATTTAATCCCCCATTTAAACAATGATAACATAGTAGATCACAATTTTAACACTACCAAATGGACTTTTTATGGACTATTTATTCGTTGGAATTGGTCCACCTTACTTTGTAACCACCTTACGAGGATTAAAATGAAAATAGGATCAAGAATACTTAAAAGATGGCATGGTGGGCACAATAGTAAGAAGAATATGACTATGAACATTAGCATAAGAAGATGATCAAGAGGACCATGACAATGGAAATTTGTAACAACAATGAAAAAAACACAACCGCAAGCACTAGTGAGTTGTAATAGCAACATGAAAAATATGACCACAAAGATTAGGGAACATTTGGTGGCTTGTAGCAAGTGGCAACAATGAGAAAAACACAACCATGAAGATTAGGGTGATGGTGGGCTAATGTTTAACCTTTAACCCAAAATTGGAATGGGAATTAAAGTTGATTTATTTCAAAAGATTGGTTCCAATTCTTGAAACCCATGTTTGATTACCTTCAAAAAAATAAAATAAAATGATTTAGTGGTCTAGTTTCCATCCCAATTCCTTTAACCCACCTTAATCCTAGTTCTAGTTCCTACTTGGATCCATAACATGGGACCCGATTCTAAGTAATTAAAACCTTGGTGACATGCCTTTCCATTTGGTTAAACGAAGCAAGGTGGGCCTCACATCAATACCAACTTGGTGGGGCAACAAGGTGTTGTGGAAGGTTTAAGCCAAGTCACTTAACACTAATTGGGTAATAAGGGTAGTTGATGCAAATGAACAAAAGTTTATTTGGGCCAAAGGGACAACTTGGGGTTGTTTTTTGAAAATGTGGTGTTTGGGGTGTTGTGTCACTAAAACCCTCAATCTAGATGATAAAAGGTTGTCTATGGGTGACACTCAATATTGCCCCATTATAACCTTTGGGATGATTGAAGCTATCTTATAGTGACACAGGGTGTTGTTGCCTTTAAGCATTATATGGGTTGCCCCAAGACAACACGAAGGTGTTGTCTTGATTTAATTATATTGGTGCTACAATTTGAATGTTGGCCCTAAGAATAGTTTCGAGAATGAGAAAACATTCCTAAGAAAATTCAAAATTAAACTAAGTCTTAGTCTTGTTAGTAAGTATAATCACTACTACCAAAGTGGGGTGTAATTTACTAGCTTAAATCATTATGGGACCTTAAAAGTGAAATAACTTCATTGCATTTACTAATTAACATAATTCACTTTTACAATTTACCATAGGAAATAGGTTTATTTTTATGTTTTTAAAAATATTCTATCTATGCTACTTTATGATATACCCTATGTTATTTTAAACTATTTTAGTTGTTTTAACTTATATTTCATGTTATTATAGGCTATTATAAATTATTGTACCCTAAATTATTATATATTATTTTACCTTAAGGTATTTTAATTAGTTTATTATATATTTTTAAGTTATTATAAATTAAATTATTCAACAAACTTTAGACTATACCTTAGGTTATTTTATTTTAAATTAATATATGTTATTTCAAGTTATAATTTAAGTTATTCAAAGTCATTTACTTTATGTTATTATAAATTATTTTATCTTAAGTTTAATAATTTAAAATAACTTAAAACAAAATATAAGAAAAACCCACAAAAGAATGGTGATGGTTTGGTTGAAAAAACCAAGGAAATGTTTCAATAATAAGAATGTTGGACATTATTCTAAAAATTGTCCTAAAATAAGGTAAGATTTAAAATGAAGCAAATTTATTTCAAAATCAAATATGGTTAAATTAGGGCTTAACTTGAAACTATTTAAATTTAAAGTAATGACTAATGTGATTTTTGTCTTTTGGATTTAGGAGCCACACATTTGTTTATATTCCCAAGTGTAGTGCTACAAATCAAATAAGAGACCACAAAGGTGGTGAAACCCATCAAAGTGCAACTTGCACCATGTAATGCAAAGTCATCAAATAAGGGGGCAATCTTGTCCTTGGGTGGTACCATTAGGTTTGTCACACCTTGATTTTCTTGGACCCATCGAACTTTGAAAAAATCATAGGAAACAGTTAAATGAACATTTTCATAATTTTTTTTTGCATACATTTACTAAGTTCCATATATTTTGAAATTTCAATAATATCAAAAATATTGTGTATTTTGATGTTCCTAATCATTGCATTTAAAAAAAAATTCAAGAACATAACACCTATTTTTTTTCCTTGAACTTTTTGGTCATGAACACAAATTTGGAACATGATTTATGAAACTTTTTATGAAACTTTTTTTCTGAGGTAATTTGGAAGTCATTTTATTTTTAAGTTTTTATTTTGCAATTAATTGATGAAATATGATTCAGTTATGACTTTCCAAAGTTGAGGTTATTGATTTTTTAAAGGGTCATTTTAATTAGGAATATAATTTTTAGAAAAATTCCAAAATTTCAAATTCCCAAATAAACTTCAAGCCATATATTAGAGCATACATTTGATAAACATGAAAAAATGATAATTTATAATTGTGAAAACATTTAACGCAAAAGGCGTAGAAAAATTATTTACTTATTTCTGGTTCCTTAACCATTCCTTAAGGTGGTTCCTAGTGGTACCACCCAAGGATAGGTTTGCCCAAGGTGGTGTTGAATGTAGTTTTGGAATTTAGAATGCAAAATTTGAAGAGAATTTCCTAATGTGTGAATTAAAAGGCATGGAGGCCATCTTAAATAACATTTTTTAAAGTGCTTATCAAGTTAATATTTTGAAAGGTGGCTTTAAGTTAAAAGTCATAGCTAAGTTAATTAATAAATCAATTAGTTTAAATGTTGAGTACTAGGTTAGTTTAACAAAGGTAGGCGGGCATTTGCAAGTTAAAGTGGAACATTTTTATGCCCATAATGGAATCCATTTTAGGATTTTCAGAGCATTAAAAGTTCATCAAACTTTGATATGATATTGAAATGGTTATTAAGGCCTCATTTTGAATTTCAAATATAGGTTTTAAGTTTTGGAAATAAAATGGTGTTATTTTTATTACAAACCATGATTATAATGAGTCCATTTCTAACTTATTAAGGACTATGACATTGTAATTTGTCTATGCTTAAAAGTCCCCCATGTGATGTAGCAATATTTATTTAAAATGATTTTAGTTTTGTATCACAATAAATTGTATAATACTCATATAAATGAGTCTCTTTTCATAAAGTGCACACAAAAATTGACATGAAATATAGTTCAATCCATGAAGGTGTAAAAAAATTGATGCAGTGACATCCAAAAATGGACATTCTAACTTGCAAACACCCTTGGATATGACATTACTGCACATTAAAATTATTTCACATTAGTCCATTTCATATTAAAAAATTTAATCTTTTGCATGGATTTTTTGATCAATCACATGTTTAGGGATATTCATATGTTGACTTATTAATATTTATCATTAAAAGCATAGGGGATTGAATCGTTTGTGAAATGTACACCGATAATTTAATAAACATTGTTTAAAAACCTTTATTTGACAACAATTTTTCATGTTTTTATAAATTCAAAAATTCATCTTATTTTTGTCAAATTATTAAAAAATAAATTAGTCCAAATAAATCTTCAATGGAAGAAAAAAATTCAACTTAAAAAGTCATAATCATCATCATATCGTAATGTCCTAATTTGAACATTTAAAAATCATCTGATTTAAATTCCATGATGTTAGAAAAAAAAAAAAAACTTTGATGGGGAAAATTATTTTTTATGGTTTCTTTCTTGTATTTGTAAAATTTCATTGAAAAATTATTACTAAATGTAATATTTCTTAATCCTTTTATTGGAATTGTAGAGATGCTTCAAAATTTTGCAAATCAAAAAAGTATTTTGTTGTATTATTATATCATTCATATGTGCATTGATTTCAAAACATAATGTTAGATTCGGACATAAATCATCATTTATTACAAAATTTTAGTGAAAATTATTTTCCAAAATTTCACCTGGATGCATGAAAATCAAATAGGCACTAGAAACTATCAAATTGTGACAGTTTTATGTGTACACCGTAGCATGCAAAGCCCCCACTTCATTTAGGTTAAACCAAGCGGGGCAAGTTTCATGTCTATATCAACTTGTTGAGGCACCAAGGTGGCATGGGAGGTTTAGGCAAGTGATAGCTTGGGGGGTTCAACTCCTAAAGTTGCTTAGCACCACTTAGGAAATAAGTGTTTGGGGTGGCAATGCAAATAATTGAAAGTTTATTCAAGGGCCAAGGGAATGACAGGGGGTTGTTTTCAGGAATGCAGCAATTGGGATGTTGCCCCACTAAAGTTTAAACCTTCAATGGATGATTAAGGGTTGTCGAGGGACGATTGGAGGCTATTTCATGGTGGCCATGGCCCTCAAAAAGTGTTGGCCCTCAAAAAGAGTTCCAAGAATGAGAAGTCATTCTTAGGATGACCATGAATTAGAGTAAGTCCTAGCCTCATTAGCAAGTTTAAGTCCTTAGTCAAATCCGCTCCAAAAAAGCTAGAGACTGGGGCTGATCAAGTGTGTTGTGAAACACCAAAGTAATTAGGAGTTAAGGAAGCAAGTGGCGGGAAAGGTTTGACAAAACGCAAACAATGCAAAGGTGAGCACAAAGATCGTCACAAATTGGTAACTGGCTAACATGGGTATGTGGCCAACACTAGTGCTCCCATGGTTTTTGCTTTTGTCTTTAGTAAGACATTTTGCAAATGAAGTGCTCACATGGTTTTGCTTTTGTCTTCAGTAAGACATTTGCAAATGAAGTGCTCACATGGTTTTGCTTTTGTCTTCAGTAAGACATTTGCAAATGAAGTGCTCACATGGTTTTTGCTTTTGTCTTCAGTAAGACATTTGCAAATTAACTTAGGGGCTTAAGATTCATGGTGACATCATCTTGGGCTTACCTTAACGTGGAAAGGTCTCCACACTTTTGAAGGTCAACGCACAACATAGTTGGTCAGATTGGGGAAAATCATTTGTTTACTATCCCAAATTGGAAGAAATGTGGAAGTTAAAAAGCTGTCTATAAATTAGTTGGGTTTTGTTCTTCTCAAAATTCTTGGATGCAAAGACTATGTTGTCAAATATAAACCTTTCAATCTTTCTCAAGAAAAACCAGTGACGATAACTTGAAATTTTGGTGTATGTATAATTTTAAACTGTTGTTCTTGCTGATGCATCTGACAGGAAAATCAACCAATAGCAAGGGGATTCAAGCATAGTAAGTGTTGCCCACTTGACCTCTCCCAGAAATAACTGCAACCCATGTTATGGTCATTTGTCTTTCATCAAATTGGCTGCCTGTTGCATTTGGGCAAGAAACACATTCCCTTTCCCTTAAATTGACAGGGGCTTCACCTCTCAGCATGCCATTTCCAAATTCACATATGAAATGCTTGACTACAAAACTTACATTGCAGATGGATCTGATGAAGGGGCGAGGGGTATAAGTCATGTACAAGTGTGATCTTCAAGCTCCGCCTAAGCAATCCATTTCTGGTGGGTACAGTAGTACAGCAAATTCTATCTATTTATCATCAATTAGGACTGATCTCTTACAGAGATTTAGGCCCCAAAAAATCCATGGCATAATAACTATATATTACTGCCACCCACCTGCAAAAATTATATGTGATCCGAGAATTCTCCCTCGAATTCCTTGCATTTTGCTTATAATAATTTTGGTTTGCCTCTCAAATTCTCTCTTTTTTTTTCCCCCTCTCTTTTCACAATGAGCCATTTCGATTGATCCGTCACCGACCCAAACAACAAAGAGAAGAAAAAGAAACAACCTTTGGAAGCTTCTCAAAGTAAAAGTTTCTATGTGAAGATGCAGTGCCTCCCCTTTGTCACCAGTTTTGGCCTGAACAAATACCCCTTCCTAAGAGCGTGGGTACCCATTCATCTTCAGTAGTACTGGCAGGAAGATGAATATCAGGTGCAGACAATCGGTCTTATTAGAGTAATATTTTGAATGGTGAAACTTCAGTAGATTAGCGGGCACTGATCATCATTAGTACTAGAAATTCTTAGATGCTGAAGACGTAATTAGAGTTGTTGCCGTCATTAATTAACTAGATCAGATTGTTTTGCGATTTCCAGCTTGATCGCGAAGCAGCTAGCTAGCTGTACAGGCGTTAGAGATGTGCATCATCATCGCATCATCCCGGGATCGTGATCTAGCACTCGCGGGAGGTTCGAGTATGATCAGGGCGCGTGCTTAATTAATTCAGACCATGGGTGGGTTTGATTAAATCACTGACTGCCGGATCGAGGCGGGTGTGTAATTCATTCCTCGATTGCTCATGGTGAAAATGTGCTGATCCTCGGCAAACTTATCATAACCAGCTGCACCTTGATCGGTATAATAAGATCAGTCAAAGATCTCAATCCAGCTTCTTCACTGAAAAAACTGTTTTTGTCAATAGGTCGCTGCAGAGAAGTGCCACTGTCGAATATTGGGCATGTAATACATGATAATTTATCTAGCGAGCTGCTGTAATGATAACATCACGACTAGAATTACTAGATGGAGAATACATATATAATGTGGGTTCAAGCGAGTTCACATTTACTGGTTTTACAAGATCACTTTGTGCTAATTGCAGCTTCGCAGCACATGATCACACTGAAAGTTACAGCCGGTGCTGCCCATCAAATTGCCAATTTCAACTGCAGCTGAAAGAAGCTCATGGGTATTCAAACTCGCAACCTTAGCAATTATCTAGTAAACAATGTTGCACACAGCAGCGCCGAGCTGTATAATTTACTCGCATGATCAGTTGATTCAGCTGGGATCCGTTAGATCGGACCAGCGAGAGCCTGGATTTTTTCACAGCTGGTAGCCTAGCTGCTGCTGATGATCTCCCGCACCAGCAGATCTTCAGCTCCCGGATGTTCCGGGGTGAAGTGTGATGATGCAGTTGAGCGTTACGACTAGGTACGAAGCAATGATTATTGAGGCCCTAAAACCCTGCACGAGTTCCATAGTCAGGAACCGGTCTGCAAGTACGCGGGCTCGTCCTGCAATTAAGGCTTGAATATGACGGCCAGCGCTCATCACATGTGTGGCTGTCAACTTAGTGCCTACTAAGTACTACAGCACATACTGCACGTTCTGCAGCTCTCTACATACATATGACATATACACGGCCCAAGCCCCGGCCGGCCGGGTACTCTTCAACAGAAGATCGTCCTTTGCTTCGTCCATTGGGTAAGTCAAACCTCCCGCGACATCCAGCTGTTACACGATTTCATCTTATAACAAAACTAGCTGTACATGTATACATGTCACTGTAAATAGAAAGCGCCTCCGGAGATCTCTTTTCTTGAACATTGATCATCTGTACATCAGCTTTTGCTTTTGTAGACGTTTGCAGCTAGCGTGCAACCTATTGTGTTGTTGCACTGTATGTAAGCACATTCTGCAACAAACAGCACCTGTTCTTAAAAGCTTGCAAACTCTGATTTTCTAGTCTTAGAATTTTCACTGTGGCAAGAACAGCAATCGCAACTATGGAAATTACAAGAAATTATTTACAATCTTGAGTGATTATGAAATGCTGTGTGAGGTGCCATCAGTTGGTTTGCTAAATTAACAGTCTGCTGTACACACTCCTCATATTAAAGCACCTGCACTAAGATACAACAATGAGAGCCAGCCTCGAGTGCAGTACTGTTGGTACACATGAGTCAAGCAGAAAGGACCAAGTTTGGCAGTTGAACTTTCATGTTGTAAATTTGGTGTGGACCCAGCTACAACCCTCAGATATGTTTTTTTGAGCTTCATGAATCCTTTGACCCTTTCTTGGCCATATTCCTGGCCGGATGTGTGACCCATCAGCATATGGACCTCAAGGACAGCATGATCTGGCAGGTGCAGCATTTTGCTATTGCACTAGTATATTCCAATTACAGGAGTCTGGGCATTACTGGATCTATAGTTTAGAACAATTGGTGTTCTTAGAAAAACTGAAATAACATTTTAAGCTCTTGACATAATTAGCAACTGGATTGAAGCTTTGGACTAAGATAATTTGATGAAACTCCAACGTCCCAATTGTCCAAGAGCTTCTGCAGGGTAATTAGTGATATTAGATTTGAAATCTGGGTGTGAGAGAAAAAAATGTGGGTACTGGTACAAGCTCTAATGCTTGGACAGTATCATGTGGAGTGACCTAGCCCAGTACAAGAAGCAAACAGACAACAATGTTCTGGCTCCACTTGGCATTGATTTCTTGTCTTTAAAACATGGTAAAGGACATGTATCATGACTTCTCTTTGCAATGAAACTAGATGGTGCAAACTTCTGACATTATTTTACATGTGTGCAACATCTTTGCACAACAAGCTGCTTGATTCTTTAGCTCACATGTGTGTTGTGTGCTAATTTGGTGTAAAATTTTGAATTTAATGAAAATAACCTATTCCCCCATCTTTGAAGTACTTAAATCCCCATACCCATTCTGTACCAGGATTACACTTGATTGTTCAAGCTGGTATCCTTCAGTGTTCACAAAGTTATTTGAATTTTCAAAGAACCACCGGTTCTGGTTTTCCAAATATTTCAGAATCAGAAAGCAGTTGGTTATTTCAGAACTGAGTCGGACCTTATTTTATCTTAAAATTTTCTTCATTTAAGGTATCCTGTAAGGAAATCTTTTTTTATAAATAATTTAAGATCAAATCTCAGTTTTTCAGATATTGAAGATGGTTGTTATCACAGCCTGGATAACAAAATCCAGCAAATCTTATGACCAACAATCCATATAGAAGGGGATGAAGTTAAAATGCCCACAAGCTCATTTTGCTCAAACTAACCCTCATACTGTTGACACAGCAAAGTGCAAAAAAGAGCGCAGACATAGCAGCAAAAGGCGGGCTTAAGCTTGGGCCACTTTCAACTTCTGGAAAGAGCCTGAGAGTGTAGTAGTCATCATAAGGAAATTTATCTACCAAAAATCTGGAAATTTTCAATTGGGTACCCAAGGTAATTCATGGACTCTCTCTCTCTCTCTTCATGCCTGAAAGCAGCATCTATTGTTCCATGTGCGAGCACTTGAGACTTATTTTGAGTCATGTGCCACATTTTACTTGAATATGTTGTGTTTGTACAACTTGGCCGGAATCTCTCAGCTCTTCAAATGAATTTTTACATGGGAACCAAGGTAGATAATTCGTACATTCATAATTTGTACTACAGATCCACCCACATTCATCATGATGTACATCAGAGGGGTGATCCATCATGATGCATATTATGTCAGGTCAATGTACACAGTGGACTGGGGTCAATCGTGAGTAGGAGGATGAGCTTTTCAACATCTAGCCTACCTGAGTTGGGTTTGGGATGTGTCTCTTGCAATGTTGCTGGAGCAGGGTTTCTTTTCAGGATTTTGTGATGTAGCCAAAGTGGCAATCATTCACAAAATAATTTAGCCAAATTTGGTTGCATAGTAGATATGAAAGTAGGAAAAAACCCAAATGCTTCTATATTCTTGGCTACCTGCTGGAACTTATCTTTAAAATCTGGCAACTTGTGAAAACAATCTTCAAAATCTGGCGAATTTGGGTCATTTTTTCCATGATCCTTTGTATAAGTTGAAATCATATTTTTCAGGTCAAAATTTAGCGAAAATTTTCCAGTAAAAAAAACACTGTGCTGGAGTGAACAGCAAATAGGGTATCTACCATACTCACCCAAGCTTCACATTAATGTTTCTTTTGTCAATTTTGTGATGTAGCAGAAGTGACGATCATCCATAAGAAGATTAACCAAATTTGGCTACAAGCTAAATATGAAAATAAACAGTTTTAAACATCCTTCTATATTTTTTGCTACATACTTGAACCATGTATAGAAATCTGACAATTTCTTTTATATTTGGTTGAATGCTGGCTATTGAAATTTTCAGAAAGCAATTGGTTTTGGCAATTTTTTTCAAAGCAATTCGAATTTTTAAATTCTCTTTTTGGCTATACATATTATGCAGACCCAGAGAAGTGAATTTTTTGAACCCTGAGACTTTGCTATTTTATCACAAAAAATGGAATATCAAAACATAACATTCCTACTTTCTTTTTCTTTCTCTTATTTTTTGTGAAATTTCGCACCCAAAAAAAAAACTCTTCTCCAGAGGACATTGAGGACTACTCATACCCGTGTCAATGTTCCTTGGTTTTCCAATTGGCATCTCGCACCTTGACATTGAGGTCGTAGTGAAGCAACTGCCATCAATGCCTCAACAATGGAAAGCCTCTTAAGACTTAGTTGCAGATGAACCTCATCTATGCCACCTAAAGGATAGGTCTTGTAGGTAAGTAAGATAACTGGTGGCTACTTCGTAAATAGATGCGTTTAGATGTTTAGTACCACTATTGTGCCGGCATTAAAATCTCAATCAGAATCAGTCCAGTGTTCAGATCAGTTCTGCCATCAACAATCAAAAGTATGAATGGTTGAAGGAACCGGCAGATGTTAGAGCATCTCCACCCCCAAAAACTATACGTTAATATACAATAGTGTTTAATGATCACTGTGCCCACCCACAAACGTTATAAAAGTCCCTTAAACACTCAAAGACCTTTCATGTTTGGACCATTAATAGTCACTGTCCAAATCCATAGTAGAATTTTTTTTTTGAAAGGGTTAAAATGACCACTGCAAGATCGACATCAATACATGAGAGCAGCACTATTTACGCTATCCTGCTGCAAGATTTAAGGAAAAAAGGGGTGTTGGATAGCAAGATTTAAGGAAAAGGGGTGTTTGCAGGTGTGCAGTGGAGATACTCTTAGAGGCTGAAAGAGCCGAAGGTGTTTGAAAATCATCACCAAAAGTTAAGGGCTGGTTCTTCACTTTAATTACAGGATTTCTTTGATTCCAGGGGGTTGGGAGGTAGCTGCCAACCCCCTGCCCCTAGCTCTCCCCCCTCCCCCATCAAGATTCTTTTAACCCTCTCTGTATTTTTGAGAAAATGTCGAAGTTTCTAGAGTTTCATTTTTATTGTTTTGATAGTGTCCAAAATTTTAGAATCATGTTGAAAATTTGATTCTTTAAGTAACCTAAAGACTCAACAACACATGATCAAATATTGTTAGTGAAAAAGAGTACTTGATTTGTTAAAAGCTGGCCTAAATTTTAAAACGAAAAATTAGAACCACCAAGGTTCTATCATCTGCAACTGATGAGAGAACCCATTTATGACTGTCCTTTCACAATTTAAAGAACCGCCCAACACTAGTTAGTATAAGGGTTACTGGGTTGTTAGTAGATATGCACTGATAAAAAACAGAAAGTCAGTTAACCACAAACGGTTATATCGGGAAACAGAACCCCATGCAAAAGTGTTGATCTTCTCCACCAGCAATTTGTTCATCACCCTCAAGCGGATCTAGTCTACTCACACTAATCCTCATATCAACCAGCTGATCATTTGTTTCAGCATGTATGTTTTTGGTATTACAACCAGGCATACTCTTGGTGAAGTTAGTCCTTGTATCTTTTATGGAGCATACAAAATAAATGATTTTTTTTTTTTGATATGCTATGAAAGAAGAAAAAAATTATATTAAAATGAATAATTGTTTAGATATTTTCATGATCCTAAGCACCCCTATTTATATTTAAATAAAATATAAACTCTACTATTTTTCAATAAGTCTATATTTTCTTTGCATGTCATTTGAACGAAAATGGAACTAAATACCCTTGGGACATAATCATTTGTTTGAGATTGTAACCAGATTCATCAATAGGTTATATGAGTGTATCACAACATTGTTTCTTGGTGTTTCTTCATCAACAGTTTGTGTCCACAACTGAAGAAGGTATACCCCATGTTCTAATTTACAAATTCAGACATGTCAAAATGCTTACATAAGTGAGGAAGACTAGTGGCACTCAATGGGTACTAGGCAAGCTTTTCTGTTTTTCATATGACATACATATGTAAGCAAAACTTTACTGCCATGAACTGTACTACTTGTGACCAACTTAGTAACTGTCAACACCAAACAGGGGCTGCTGTACCAGGGTTTCCTTTAAGGAGTTTTTTATGTAGTCAAAGTGCAATCATCCAAAAACTGATTTTGCCAAACTTGGGCTACATACTGGATATGAAAAGTAGAGAAAAAACAGAATCCTTCTTCATTCTTGGCTACCTACTGGAACTTATCATTAAAATCTGGCGATTTGGAAAAACATTGTTTGAAATCTGACGAATTTGAGTCTTTTTTTTCACAAAATATCCTTTGTGTAGATCAAAATCATTTTTTTCAGGTGAAAATTTTGCGAAATTCACCAGTAAAAGAAACTGCTCAGCTGTACAATCAAACTGGAAATTGTTGTCTAGCCGCTCAGCGGTAGTTGAGGAGTGACTCACCAAGGGACATGTGATGTATAACGTCTGGTAACTGCAGGTGGAAGTAATGACATGAAGGTGAATAGGTTACCAAACAATAACAGCCCCA
>Ga0209208_10006534_pt1 | contig 16055 bp, 16 predicted proteins | sample S1TSphfallax_3_FD_187694 | JGI IMG/M metagenome (GOLD analysis project Ga0209208, IMG submission 187694) | Host-associated microbial communities from peat moss isolated from Minnesota, USA - S1T2_Fd - Sphagnum fallax MG (SPAdes) (version 2) | ecosystem: Host-associated > Plants > Peat moss >...
TCTTTCTTCTTTTTTTTCTATTTTTCCTCTCTGACTTTTTTTTGTTTTTTGGGATGTTTTTGGGTTTTTCTTTCTATTCTAGGCTATCTCTCTAAACAACTCTCTTCTTCTGCCTGCTGCAGCTGCTGCAGCAATCAATGTACCTAAGTATGTAGAGGCTAGTGGAGGATTTGGTGTGTTTTGCTTTTGTTGTTGTTGTTGTGCAACCATTATGATCTAGCCTACATCTTTGGGCTTGTTTTTTGTTGTTGTTGTTGTTGTTGTTGTAATAAAAATAAAAAAGTTTGATTAGATCTGCAAACCAAAGTTCATTGAAGATTTGCAACCAAAGTTGCAAATTTGTTTGTAAGCAGATCTACAACACCCACCCAGTGTGATGGTTTTGTGTGTGTGTGTGTATGAGAGAGAGAGAGAGAGAGAGAGAGAGAGAGATAGAGAGAGAGATGGGGTTGGTTTTGTTGTGGGTTTGATGTGAAAAAGTTTGTGTTTTTGTTGTTCTCATTTTGGTTGGTTTGTTTGTTTGTTTGTTTGTTTGTTTTCAGTAAGTAGCTAGAGCTTGCTTGCTTCTCTGGAATGAATGATTTGGTAGGAAGAGAAGGAAAAAAAACTGTTGGGTGCTGTTTTTGTCAAGAGAAATGACAGTAGAGTTTTGATATCAGTAGTTTTGATATCAGTAGTTTTGATCTCAGTTGTGCTTTTGAAGCTTTTGTTTTGGTCGAGTGAAGAGTGATGTTCTCGTTGTTGTTGTGAAGTTTTCTTCTTCTTCTTCTTCTCCTTTTGGAGAATTTGGTTGTGAGAAGTCTTGTGCTGTGTTGAAGAAGAAACTGTGGTTGGTTGGTTTGTTTGTCTGTTGGGATCTTACTTGAATCCAAATAGATTTCTCAAGGCCTACTCCTCCTCAAGCTTTTAACAAGTTTGTTTCTTTTTCTCTTTTTTTTTGGTTTTGGGAAACTGTGGTGGAAACTGAGACAAGCTTTTTCCATCTATCTTTTCAAAGAAGTTAAGTTTTTGTTGTTGTTGGCGCTGCTGCTGCTGCTGTTCAGTCTCGCATGAAAAAAGATCTGCGAAAAAAAAAGATCGGAGAAAGCGTGTGTTTGCAACTCATCAGCAGACTTGTCTTTGAAAAGCCAACCTTTTTGGGAGCTTGTGGAGGTCCCAGAAGTCCAGATACAGACACAGACCAAGACCAAGACAGAGAGGTTCTTTCAGCATTTTGTGAGCAGAAATTAAGCTGAAGGGGGAAACAGGAGCTGGGTGGGCGGAAAGCAGACATGGGTTTGGTCCATTGGAGCTGCTGTAGCTGCTGTGTGAGGAGTTGAGAGAGATTATGGGTAGACTGTGGGTGGCTTCTTCTTCTTCTTCTTCTTACTGAAGAACTCTGAGAAGGAAAACTGCACAAAGGAGGAGAGAAAAAACTGTGAAAAACGGAAGGATTTTCGGCACACCAGTGAAGAATCATCAGGCTAGTAATGGAGGATTGGCTGAAAAAAGAGGAGGAGGAGACACAATAGGGCAGCAACAGGTTAGCTGCATTTTTTCTTTTTTTCTTTTTTTTTCTTGGCCTCAACAATGTGCCATTTCCTAGGGGGAAAAAAATTCCGTTGATGCAACATTTTGTGAAACTATGGTGGGTGATGAGGATGACAATCTATTAAGCTTTTGAAGACTTAGTTTTTTTTCTGCGATTTGCACTGCTGATCTATATTCACTTGTGCCACAACATCAAGCTCATTTTGCTTGTGGGTCATGTACACAGAGAATCAACTCATCTATAGAAAAGCTTTTGAATGCCTGTCATATCCATAGAAGACACAAATCCAGTGATCAGTCTAAGAGCTTGCCTTTCCAAGAGCAGGCTTCTCCAAGCGCAAGTTTTTTCAATGCTTGCTTGCTTGCACGAGACAATTTAGGGTATTTTTTACAACAGTTTCCTGATTGAGGAATTTCTAACAAAAGTTGAAGTAGAGTCTGAGATTGTTTGTTTTTTTACCCCCCCCAGTGTGGCAGATATTGATGGTGACAGCAGCAGCAGCAACAGTTGGAGGAAGCATGGAATTCGGGATGACAAGAAGTGTATCAGCAGTGGAGGAGGGGATTATGGGTGTTGCTAGGTCACTGAGCTTGGAGGTGGGGGGGAAATCCAAGTTTCTTCGAAATGTACGAACCATGAGATTTCTTCTGGCATTGATCATGAGTGCAATTGTGGCAATGGTGGCAGTGTCACGGCTGAAGTTGTTGGTGGATCCATGGTTTTCTTCACACCATGAGACACAACAGCCACCATTGCAGCAGCTGCTCATGTCGTCATTGTCATCATCAAACCCTCTCTCGAACCCACCTCTTCTCACACATACTGGGGTGGCAACAGGCCACAATTCTGCAAAGAACCATTTATCATCAACTGAACTCAAGCTTGTTCCTTCACCTGTAGTAGCAGCAAACCGACCTCAGTTTCTTTCTTCCATAGTAGATAGCACTTGCACAAGTAGAGGTCAGCAGGAGATGTACAGAGACTCTGCCCATCAATTTCCTAGGTCTGGGTTGCTAGATCAAGCTCTGGAGGAGTACACCAGGATGCACTCTCATTGTGCATTGTATGATGGTGATGGTAGTTCTGATGTGAAAACCGAATGTCGGTACTTGGTGTATCTTGAAGGCTATGAAGGACTGGGCAACCGACTGCTGTCACTAGTCTCAGCATTCGCCTATGCCATGGTGACAAAGCGAGCTCTAGTGATAGATGCAAGAAGAGGCCATTTAGCAGCACTCTTGTGTGAGCCTTTCCAGGATTCTTCCTGGTTGCTTCCACCAGGATTTGTGGATGAGGTTTGGGGGGCTCCCAACTTGGAGGATGCAATGCACCGTGGCTTTCAAAATGTGAGTGCAGTGAGGATTAACCTCAGGCATGAGCAAACCCGAGCTGATCAGAGATTTTTTTGTGCAGCAACTCAGCAAGAAGGCCTGCAGAATGTCACGTGGATTGGGTGGGAGAGTAACCAGTACTACGTGCCTCGCCTCTTCATGATACCCAGTTTCTGGTCCTTACTCTCTCCATGGTTCCCAGATCCGTCTCTGGTTTTCACTCAACTCACCAGGTTCTTGTGTCTCCCTCAGAACCAGATCTGGGCACGGATACAAAGGGTCCATGAGTCATATCTGGCTTCCTCGATGATGCAAGTTGGATTACAGGTACGACGGAACTTGAATGCTGATAATGCTACCTTGGCCGAATCAGTTCAAGAGCTCATCATGAATTGCTCCCTGAAGCACCACTTGCTTCCCAGGCCTGCAATGCATAACGAGGAGCCAGTAGTAGTAGTGCAGCAGCAGCAACTGAAACCTCCTGCTGACACTGGTGCCAAGAGCAGCAGCAGCAGCAGCAGCAGCAGCAGGACAAGTGCAGCAGTGTTAGTAACATCACTGCACATGCAATACTATGAGAAATTGCGAAACCTGTATCTTGAGCATGGCACTGAAGATGGCACAGTGGTGAGTGTTCACATGATGAGTCATGATGGTGTTGAGAACGACTCTTACGAGCAGGCAGTGAAAGCTTTGATGGAAATTTGGCTTCTTAGTTTTAGCAACAAGTTGGCAACCAGTAGTTGGTCCACATTTGGTTATGTTGCACAAGGACTTGGAGGTTTACATCCAGTGATTTTCAACTTCCTCGCACTCGACTTGGATGACCACACGGGGCCAGCCTGTTGGCTGGGTCAGTCCAGTGAGCCATGTCTGCATTATCCCTTTGTCAAGCAGTTGGAGTGTGGAAATGTTCCAATGAGCAAACAACAATCAAACTGGATTGCAACCCACATCAGACCATGTCAGGATGAAAAATATGGACTTCAACTCTGTTCAGGGTTGCATTGATTGTTCTAGCTATAGAACCCATACATAAAAGCATCTGCCACAGAACATGCGTAGATCATTCTTTCTCTCTTTGTAAAATCCCTTCTACTAAAACTTCCAGCAGCTCTATCATAAGTCCCACTTGGAGGAGACCATCAATTTGTTTTCCTTGAGCAGCCCAGGGGTGCTTCAAATCCATTACAAGCGCCTGAGGCTGCACACTTGGATGTGGAACAATCCCAGCCAGCTGTAAACAGTGTAACAAGGCATAGCCAAATAGATGCGAACTTTAGCGTCACTAGTGAATAGCTGCCCCTTCTACAAGACGAGTGAGCTATGGAAGAACAAGTGCTGTTAATGTGGCTTGTGACCAACCATAAGTTGCAGATCTAGAGAGACATCATCAAAGTCATGGGCTGGGGGCTTCCACAATGATGAATTAGACACAAAGGTGGTGATGAGCTTGTGAATTTTGATCTGGAGTTCTTTCTTGCTGGCAAGCTTTTGAAACAAAACATCGAGCTTGTCAGATGTTATATTGCAAATGAGCTGTACACTGTTGTTGTACAAGACTTTTCCTGATAGTCGGTTTCCATCCCACGATCTGTTGAAATGTCATCTGATGGTCAGACCATCACAACCAAGTGATAACCAAAACCCAGTTTATGTTTTACAAAAATGATGGTGAGGACAATTTAAGATTTCTTTACTGAATATGTGATGTGTGTGTGCTCAAGTCATTTGGGGGGAACAAAAACTCATTATCTGCTGCTGCAAAAGCACATGTGGTAGCTCTCATCATCCCCAGGGTCAACTTTAATGTTTGAGATCCATATTATAATAATTCACCATCAATGTATAATTTCATCAAAATGCATTCATATGGTCATTCAATTGTTTGAACTTGACCTATACAAATTTAATGAGTTCTACCCTTGGCCAATCTCTTTATTGAAGTTCCTTATTGTCCCCATTGAAAGTCATCCATGTAATTCAACTCACCCACATGACCAATCGCATCCGGATGGTCAATTTGATCTATGAACCTAGTTTTATCTATAGTCAAATTTCATCTATTCTGTGTGATGATTTCATGAAGAAATTGAAAACCCTGAAGTGAGAAAGGTCTAAGCGGATAATGTTGGAGATATAAAACCCCAAAGTGACATTGGAGGATTTGAACTTATAGCCTTGTTGGTAACTTGGCATTGTGTGCTCTCATAACCTCATGAAAGTTGCTCACAAAGCGTCAGACCATCATCTTCATCCCAAATAGCAGTGACAAGCTGCCATGACAACCTGCTGACCTCAGCTCTCCCAACTGTGGGCATAGGTAACCATAATCCGACTGAAATCTCAGTAAGCCATCATCCAAAATCTGCATCTTGAGTTTCTGTTGCATTTCCAGAAGCAAGGGGAAAACCAATGGCAAGACAAATGTAGAACGTTTGGTTAGTCCAAATTATAAGCAAATTTTCTCTGAGTTGCCATCTTTGCAGGTATCCCACAAACCATCAAATTCCTAGTTCTAAAAGCCACTATGTCCTCCACTGTGCATCTTTCTCAGACTAGCTACTCCCAGTCAAAGTTAAGAATGATGCTTCAACAATGCCTTGGCTTGATGTTCCTTTTTTTGTCATACAGTTTTCATTGCTTTCATGACCTGAAATATTACCTCAAGATGTCTGGCACCACCAGCACAAAGTTTGCCCCATATAATGAATGAACAGCACCAATGCGCAATGCTGTACATCTCTCACGCATGATTCCATCCTGAGAAGAATCAGTAAAAACTATTTCAGGAGTCAAAATTGTCGATTGGACAAAAATGGCACCACTTTGTTGTCAGTAAAAAATAACTTCCAAGTACCCACGATCAAACAAAATTAATGGGCTCTGTAGCTTTTGGCTGTGAAACCCATTTCTGGAACTGTGCAAAATAGACTGTATGCACAAAGGGGATATTGTGTGGCCCAAACTTGAGTAAAAAACTTAATATCAAACTGGCAGAAAGCCAAGATTTGAAGCTTTAAGGTGAAGGGACAGAAATATTCCTGCACACCCACTCTGTCTTTCTGGCAGAATGTGCTGCAATTGCTTGGAGCAGAGAGAAACTTACACAGTGATATCCTTCATAAAACAGCTTCACCCACTGCTTCATTGGTGGGTAGTATGAGCTTTATCCTCATTGTGTATAACAAATGCACGGAGAAATAAATGCAACCATAGTCAGAAAAATAGCTGGTTGTTAGCCAGTCTTCAGCAGAACATAACTGATGCTCCTTGGGATATAACTGCAGATAAGCCCATCTGTTTTCAAATACATGACACAACCTATATGCAGAACTCTTCATTGCCCTGTACAGGAAAGTCGAAACCTTGGAGCAGCAGATTCCAGACTCCTGTCCAGCAACTTCCAGGGGAGTGATACAGCAGTCTCATTTTCCAAGTGCCCACTTACCAGCAGCAACCTCAGCATAGTTTCCCTCTCCCTCTTCTTCAATTGTTAATGCAAGCTCTATGGACATTCTCAGCATTGTCCTCTGGATGACCAGAAGATGCTGCTCCGCAACCTGTCATTGTAGGATCCTTCACAGCTGCAACGTAAACAAGGAGAAATAAAATTTTACAAAAATTGTCACCTACATACTAGCTGCTACTGCTAGTAGAAAGCAATGGAAGAAGGAAAATGATGACAATTGCAATCAAGGACAGTCTCAGATTATTTCAGTTGTCTGATACTTAAGGTACAGTGTTACCTTCTTTGGCTGAACCCACATCACAAGTACATGCATAATCAAGCTCTAACACAACACCTTCCGAACTGCGAGGTAATCACCTACCATGGAAGACTATAAGACCTCCAATTACATGTCCATTCCTTCAAAGAATTGAGCAAGCTTCTGATTTGTGAGGTGAAAAACTTGTTTTCCCTTGTGAATCTTTAGCTGCCTCCACCTTCAGCTGTAGCACTCCCACTGTTGCGTATCTGTTGATGACACAATGACTCACAACAGTATCATTGACTTCAGGTTTGCTTTCTGCAGCCAGGGTACTGTTCTCAACAGCTATAACAGAAACCCTGGATTCTAGCACCTTTTGCTCTGTTTCCTTTGTGAATTTTGTCAAGACCCCAGGGAGAAATAGCTGTGTCCTCCAATGCTGTCTGTCTTTCCCATAACTGGCAAAAGACTGCTTTGATCTTTTAGCATATGTATCACTCTCACATGCATGCACAGGGTAATCCCTCATTAGTTTTCATTTCCATTTCAGCAAAATCATGTGGATTCCAGCCAAGTCCACAAGCTGGTGATTTCTCAATGATTAAAAAACTTATCCACCTTCTCCAGAGTCTGGTGGGTTATTGAACCTGCAGGCAGGGTCTCTTTTGTCTCTCCGACTCTTCCTAAGTCCAAAACTCACAGCATCCATTGCATGTTCAGCAGGCTTGTCTGTTCCAACAGGGTGTACAGGCATCATCCACCAAATAGAGCTCTTAGACTAGAACACCTTCATGTTTACCTCTTTCCATCCTGCTACTATCTGGACCATTCAGCTCTAAAGCCACTACTGCCTTGAGTTTCCTCCCACTCCCTCTCTTCCAACTGTATAACCATCAAACACATCTGTGTTTCTGCATCACCTCAACATCAGATGCTTGTTATCAACATCTGTGGTGGACACAACCACTACTTTGTCAACATCATGGACCAGTTTCCATGCTATTATTACCATCTCAAATATTCAGCTCAATTGCCAAGTTTGCCTCCTCAGTTCTCAGACCATCACTGTGAATCTTCTGATCAGTTCTCAATTCAGTGAAAACACATGTGTCTTGTGTCAACTCCACAAATTTTGGCACAGCCTTGACAGTGGTTGCTGGACTTAGCTGACATGTTGCAGGTGAAGCTATGAAATGTGAGTTTCTTTCCAGAGCAGGATCCTGAGCACACATACTCATGCCTTTTTCCTTGCAAGTGGGTGAAATTCTCTGGTTCTCATAAAATCTCTGTAGTATCAGATGTATGTACTAAAATACCTTGATGGTACTGGTCCCAACTTTGACATCCTGACCCTTTCAAATTTCAACTACCACTCTGCCTCTTTCTTGTGGAGTTGCCTTCTGTGACTTATTTGATTCCGGAGGGGTGATCCTGGGCTGCCTGACTGCTCCAGATCTCGGTGTCTGGTAGAGGTGGATACTCTCATGACGGGTACAGGTTTACAGCGATGACTGGTTGTTGCTGACCCACCACAGATAGCTGACTCTGACATCTCTTCAGGGGCCATACCCTCTATAGCTTCTGTAGCCATCCTCTGCACATACAAGATACTGAATGATCACACAAACCAACAGTCCATATTTCATGGTGTAATTACATCCACCCACACATGCAGCAACCACCATAACATATCATGTCCTTTCTCTTGACCTAGTACTGTATACTCAACGCTCAGATCCAGCTTTGGGAGGTTTTGGCAATAAAGGTTGACATAGATAGAGCCACACAATTTGCAAATTGTAGACGCAAACGGGTAGCTGCCAAATGCACCCTCCTGCACAGAGCATTGTGTGTACCTATGCATTCCACTGATTTTATGCCTGTACAAATAGCTTTCAGAGGGCAATACTGGTACTTAAAACATATGACCCTCAGTATCAAACCCAAACACTTGCAAAGAATCCCTCACATCTTTCCTAATGAAGTAGATGATGTGGTAACCTTTCTTGAATTTCTGGATTGAAGTTGAGGTTGCTCATATTTGAGCTCTTGAAGGTTTTGTCGATAATGGATGTAGTCATAGTCGACTGTTGCTAGATGGCGTGCAACATATTCAGCCTTCATTTTGAAGAGCTCCATAAGCCTCCTTACCTATTTACAAAACAAACAAAAATGTGAGACCTTGGAAATTATCTTGTGATGATCAGATGTTGTAATTCATACAAGACACCTCCCTCCTGATGAGAAAGTTACAGGCAGAACTTTGGCCCTTTTGTAGGAGTTTTGAAACTACCTGAACTGCTGTAAGATCATACTTGAACTTGCTATTGTCAAAGTAGTTGTCAAGTATTGCTCCCTTGAACACACTCGCTGGCAAATTAGGGCACACACTTATGCACTGAATCTTCACCTGCAGTACAGCAAAAATAAAATTAATCTGTGAGTTAGTTTATTCAGTGTGGCTGGGTTTTTTTCGGAGGACTAATATAAGCTTTAGGCAGCAGGCAATTCACTCTGCCAACAATGGGTGCAAAGCTTTGAAGGACCCAAAGGCACCAATTTTGAAAAATGTGTACTGTCCTAATAGAGCAATAGAGAGCAATAATAGATTTATATGAAGTCAATGGACACACCCAAGGAGGAGCAGTAGTGAAATCAACATATACAAACACTAAGGCTTCTTTAGATGGATGGATGATTGCAGAGAGAAGGTAGTGAGACCTGGGCTGGGAACCAGCCATTGAAAGCATCCCGCACAATGTTCATGCCTCCATGACAAGTTGCCTCAAAGATCCCTGACATTTCCTTCACTCTGTAGTTGAAGAGGAAGAGCTTTGAGCCCGGGACAACCCGCAGCACCTGGACACAAACCCATAACAGCAACAACCACTGTGCACAGTTTATCACAAAGTCTTTCTCAAAACCACTTCTAGGGTTCTGGTCGTGCACATGCTTGATGACCCACAAAGTAAAAAAGAAAAAAGAACATAGGTTCTTAGTGCATGGGTGTCTCTCTCACACCTGGTTCTTGTTCCGCTCTGGCAATCCAAAGAGCTGCCGTGCCATGCACTCCTGGTAGGTTTCAGTGGTGCATCCGAAGATCATTCCTGGCAGAGGTGGGTCATGAACTGGCTCTGGAACATAGGGTTGGACCCGAAGAGGAGGAGGAGGAGCATTCCTCTTATTGAAGAAACTACTGGAGGAGGATGCTGGAATCGGACTCCCCGAGAATTGTCTTCGACGCCGCCCATCCGCATCCATTTGAGACTTACACAAAACCACAACAAGAAATTCCGGCACCTTCTTCACAGCAGTTTTGCGTGCTTGATTCCTGCGAACGTTCAAAGCTCATGCATGGTATTCCTGGTAGTATTTACAGTCGAGAGAAAGACGGAGAGACGTAGAGTCGAAGAGACGGCAATCGGAGAAGCAACAGATCACAACTACTACTATGAAAGGAAAACAAACACACACAAACCCACTCACAAAGGGCAGCATTGCAACAAAAACCTAATCAACAAAAGCACAGCAGAGAAGGAGACGACGCTGCTCGTCTTCGGTGGGTGTTGCAAGAAACAACAACAACAACAACACCCACACATCCCACAACTGCAAACACCCATTTGCAGTTTCAAAAAGCAACAACAACAACACCCAACCCATCCCTTGTTCTTCGCCAATCTTCAAAACCTAAAGCCTCAAACCCTAATTGACGCGCGTCTGTACCTTGTTTTTTTTTCTTCTTGTCCATTGAGCAGGGATGTAAGGGTGAAGTCGATCGCGTTGTTTCAGACTTGATCTGGTAAGTACTTTTCTGCTTTCAGAATAGAATTGCTTTTTCCCCGCAGCTTTTCTTGCGGGATTTGTTTCATTTTGTGATCTCCAGCAACCGCTAATAGAGCACTTCTTCTTCTTCTTCTTCTTCTTCTTCTGTCAAGTTTTGTTAAGGAAATGATCCGGCCTCTGTTGAATTGTGTAACATACATGTATGATAGTCTCTCTTCTGCATGACTTGCGTTTTGCATCTGAGACTCCAGTGTTGTGGCTTGCAGCAGATTCTTCTTTCTTTTGCATTAAAGCAGTTGGCAGCCAGAGAGGATTCTTCTTACCTTTGCAGTATTCTGGTGATTCTTTCTTTTGCAGTATTCTGGTGCATGTTAAGGTAATCCGCACACAGCTTCAATCCTCTCTTTATCATCATAATCCGTGTAACACTAAAAGAAGACACTCTTGACTTGAATCTCCGTCGTTATTCATGAACGAGGCACTTTCTAAGGATCAACAGGGTAGAAGAGAACATGGTAGACACCTTGCGAGCAGTTCCGAAGCCATGTGGATAGATGCATCCTCCTTGATGTTGTTCACATGGAACTGGGTGATGGTATATCAGAGTCATTCTTGGGATAATTTTTGCAGCAACCGCAGTGTTAGAATTTTTTTCCCCTTGTCTTCCTCTGATATGGAGGCAGTCATTCTTTCATTCGTGTATGGAAGACACAAGCAAGCGCTGAGAATATTCAAAGAGGAACACCCCACTTGATGAAACCCTAAATGTGAAGAATCCTGAAGTCTATGAAGCTGGCAACTGCTATGCCTGATGAAGATGACTGTCTGCAACAGAATATGCTACTGCTGCTGAAGGGTTATGGTCGTTTGGGTTTGCCATTTTCTTTACAGTTAGGGATTGTGAATGTGATTTGTGAATGTGGTTTGTCTCCGAAAGAAGAATATGTACATGGTGGGGTTCAATCTTACAGTGTACTGTGATGATTGCTGAATTCTATGATGTTGGAGAATCTGCTGTTGCTGCAGCAGAGTTATGGTTGCCAGGGTTTGCCATTTTCTTTGATGTTAGGTCCTTGTGAATCTGATTGTCTCCAGAAGAACCCTGTTGTGGTCAAAGCTTGCAGTCCAATTATGATATCTGCCATGACAAAAGATCATGCAATTGGTTGTTAGTGGCGTGGTCCACTTTGTCATCGTAGTGCTCATCATCTTTGTAGTGTCCACAGTGCTTGAGTGGATTTTATACTGGCAAGCTCTTTGAAATTCTGGGTAAAGGTCAGTTGAAGGCCAAATGGACAGGAAAGGAGGTGGGTCAGGATTTTGGTTATTTCTTAGGCTCTTGGTGCAAACAATTTGTCAGGTGGGACATCTGACTCGCCAGCCATGGACGCTCTCAAGACTGCAGGCAATGATGCTGTCCGCCAGGGCAACTTTGCAGCAGCCATTGACTTCTACCAGCGTGCTATTGCGGCCGCTGATCCGTCCATGGGAGATGAACTTGCAGCCGTACACAGCAATTGCTCCTTTGCTCATCTCAAGCTCAACCAGCCACAAGAGGTAGTCTCCTCACTGTTGTGATAGAGATAACTTGCTATGATACATGGTACAGTTGATGGTCCCTGAACACACAACTGAGAGACTGTCGCTGTTGTTTGTACTGCACATTTGCACAGTTTTTGTTTTTCTGGTTCTAGTTTTGTCCCTTTTGTTTGTTCTTTCTTCCCATTTCTGTAAGTCCTTATCTGGAAGTCTGTCTTGGACTTAAAAGGAGAAATTTTAACCCTTTTCTGGCTTTGTTAATCATGGGTATGGAGATTTCTTGATGTTCATGAGAGTGTATGACTAGATGTTTGAGAACTTCAGGCTGGGAGCAATAGTAAGAGCGTCTAATTGAAAGTATAAGGAGTGGGTCCCTTTTTCTTGCCAGGATATTTACTGGTGGTCCTCTATTGGCCTCCATGCAGGCCTTATTTCATGCAACACAGGCCATCTCCTTGAAAAGCGACTGGAGCAAGGTTAACCCATTATCTTGATTCCCACCATATAGAAAAGTCCTGTTGATTGTGTTCTTTTGATGTTCTACATATTTTGACTGCAGTTATTCTCGTCATTTTTGTATTGACCTGCCCCAAACTGACACAATGTTGGTGACCTTGGTTTTTCTGCTTTTTCTCCCTGCAATTGAAATTGATATATCTATATTCATCATCATATTTTGATGCACAGAAAAGGTTGCACCGGAAAGTGGAAAACCTAAATAGGAACTTATATTTTCTGTTTCTGAAAGTAGTTCAAGAGTCTATCAGGCATGTGTTTAGTGATAAGAAGGTATCAGACAGTAAGAAAGAGCAATCTCTGAAGGAGATCCATAAGGCTTCCTTTGTTGGGTACAAAGAAGCAATATGTAGTTGGTGTTGGGATTGAATGTTTCTATATCTCCAATTAACTTATGAAGAAAGAGGGTATTTATTTTGTAGTTGTGTGCATTTTTTGAATTTTGAAAGCTTGTGTGAACATAAGTTGACCCAGATGTTATGACTGACAGGGTCACTTCAGGCTAGGAGAAGCTCAATTTGCATTACGTGATTATCCTAGTGCTGAGAAGGCATATGCCAAAGCCTCTGAACTGGTGAGTGCTGTATACTCTTATTCTTGAAGAATGTCGGGGGTATCAATTGGCTGCAATTGAGGGATGTCACTGTAACTTGTTTTTTGTTCTGCCTGCAGTCACCAGAGGATGCAACAATCAAGAAACGGCTCACACTATCTCGTGAGGCCATGTCTGGTTTTTATTTTCGTCAGGTTATCTACATGCACCATACTCCTTCATATCATTCCCTATATAATATCATGAGCACTGAAGCACATGTGCATGAAAGTTCATAGAATTATCTCTGTTAGTAGTGAGTGACTGTTAGCATTCCTCTACTTGACATCACATGACCTGATATCTATAACTCATGAAAGTGTGCAATGGGGACCTCTGAGGGGGGTGCAGCTACTTGCTGGTCGAGATTTTTGCATCAACCCTACGAACATCATTGAGAAGCAGGTTTGCTACTTTGATTGGCACCATTATTCCCCATTTTTTTTAATTGACTGCAGCATTTCTGCCCATGCAATACAAATCTCTGCAGTGTTTCAAGTTTGGAGTTACAAACATAAAAGGAGTGTAGGTATGGGTTGAGTCTTAATGACCAAGGTCCCACCAGTGAGGAGCCATAATTCAACTACAAGTGTGAATCTATCTTGGAGTTTTGGATGGAAGTCTCAAAGTCATCATTCTGGAGGGCAAACCAATGGTTGACTCAGGATTGGACCTTTAGATTTTTTATGGGTTTCCTTTTTACCATCTTCTCACTTCAAGCATACAGCAGGAACATCAATATATCCTTTGATGAACTTTGTGCTTATACCTGAAGTTATCATCTAGTGCTCATAGCTGAACCTTCCAACTTTGAGATGCTTTTTGGTTAAGTTGATCAATAATTGGACTTTCTTGGGGTGCTTTGCAGATCTTCAGCAGTGCACAGCAAATGAAGAATTTTGTATATTTGGTTGGTGATGCAAAAACACGGGAAGCTGTTGTAGTGGATGCTGCCTGGGATGTCAAGGTGAGCGTGTCATTGAAAAAGAGTCTGTTCAATGGTGTTTATAGTGTGCACTCCATTCATTTCTTGTCATAGAATGGCATAAGAAGTTGAGGTGGTTGTCCCAGTATGATCTTTACAGGATTGCTGGACCTATGTGTGTTGCATCACAGAGGGTTGGGTATCTGGTTTTGTGGGTGGACTTCACAGGGCATTCGAGCAGCTTTAGCTGCAGACAACATGAATCTGGTGAGCTGAACTAGATCTGGCAAAGGAGGAAAGGAAAGTAGAACAAAGGAGAGAACAAAGATGTCCTGTTGACAGCTCAGAGAGCCAATTTGCCAATATAGCATTGCCAACTTTATGAGGTCATGTACTTGGAAGAGTCCTTGGCTTGGGAGGTGGTGGTTCCAGGAGAAGAAAGAGGGATGGCATAGATTGTAGGACATGACTGCAGATGGAGACTGCTTGTGTATTAGCATACTGGGTCATGTAGATTATGTTAAGTATTGGTATGAACTTAATTGGCTGTATCAGGCAATTCTTTTTCTGTTTGGGTGCTGATAAGCAGGTCAGGATTTTGTCTTTTTGCACAGGTGGGAGCTGTGGTTACTCACTATCATTTCGACCACACAGGAGGAACTCCACCCCCACCTTTTGACCAACTTGGCATAAAAGTTCCGGGTATCCGAGAGCTTGCCATTGAAGACAAAGTCCCGGTACAAAAGATACTTATCAAATCCTATCACTCCTCTGACCCATGATGAAGTGAATCTGAGTCTCCTTTGCATCTTGATTTGCAAAGGCACACTTCGCACTCTCTTATGTGAAGGACACACTAAGCTTGTTACTCTTTCTGTTGACAGGTGTATATCAACAAGCATGATGCAGAGACAGTAAAGCATCAAAACGGTGTCCCCACAGAGTGTATGACTTTGCTTGAGGTACCATCTGTAAACTCAATTAACTATTTAACTATGGTGAGGACTGAATGGTAATCAGCTTGTCCAACTCTCTGCCACACTAATAGAGGTTGCATACATGTGCACAGTGATCCATAATACGTAGAGCAGAACCAGCCATTGTAAAAGCAGATAGTTCTGGAGTATCATCTAAAGCTGATTTAACTTTGACACAGACAAAGTGCATCGCTGTTTCTTACAACTTGTTTATGTTGCTCTTCTGGATGTTCTTTAGACCTGCCATGTACTGGTCAAGTGATCCATAACATGTACAATAGCAAGCAGCCCATAATGAAACAGTTTACTTCTGGAGAACCTATTTCCTAGCAGTCAGTTGGCACGGACAACACATTTGGTAGGTATGAGAGTGCCATTTCTGACTAATCATCCAAATCAACTGTTAGGATGGGATGGGTTGAATTTGTGCATATGAGATGCAAGTGAATGAACACACTACTATTGAGGCAAAAGCTTCTACATGCGGGATTGTACTGTGAAAGGACCAGAACTAGCAATGGAATCATATGTATCAGTATCATTGAATCATGTGGGAAAATTGTAGTACCCCAGGTCAGTGACTGTGCCAGTAGGATCTACAGTCCAATATTTTGATGTAATTGCACCTCTTTTCCACTTGTGGTGCAGGACTCAGCAGTTGTCTCTATTGGGTCTGTAAAATTACAGTTCATTCACACACCAGGGCACACACCAGGCAGTCAGTGCATTCATATTCAAGGGTAACACTTCATCCTTGCTCTGTCTTGTCCCTTTAATCCCAGTTTGTCAGGTTGTACAAATGTTATGGCCAATTGGGGGGATTAAGACAAAACAAGACATTGTAACTCGGAACTGAGACCTTATGTGTGGGTGTAGAAATGAGGATATTTTGATGTCAGGTGACACACTTTTCATTGGCAGGTACTCACCATCATCCTCTCCTTGTGATGTTTTGAAGTGGAATTTTTCCTTTAGATTATGGATGGGTGTTCCATCCTACACTAACTACCCTCATCTTGGATGTTTCAGTTGTGGGAGGCTGGATTTACCAGATTGTGATGCCAAAGCTATGTACACTAGCTTGCAGAAAAAACTTGCATCTTTACCATCCAACACCAGGTAAGGGCCTGTCCTTATACACCACA
>Ga0209208_10006535_pt1 | contig 16054 bp, 15 predicted proteins | sample S1TSphfallax_3_FD_187694 | JGI IMG/M metagenome (GOLD analysis project Ga0209208, IMG submission 187694) | Host-associated microbial communities from peat moss isolated from Minnesota, USA - S1T2_Fd - Sphagnum fallax MG (SPAdes) (version 2) | ecosystem: Host-associated > Plants > Peat moss >...
GGGTCATTGATCAGGCGGAAAGAAAGACCATTGCCATAAAAGGCACGACCCCACAGAGCATCTACTTTAGACTTATCTTGCTTTCCAAAGGCAGCTTTGAGAGTGCTCTACTTTTTGGTGGGGCCTTGCGGGAGAGCAACTGCAGCCTCATCCAGATCTTGCACCTTCCGTTTTTGCATTTCATGTTCTCTTTTCGCCTGATCAATATCCTGAAGCTGCTTTTTGAGGGCTTGGGGGCATTTGGTGCATTTTTTGACTCCACAAGCCACCTGACCCAAGAAGTGGCCCCGGATTCCTGTGGCACCCCCCCAAAACATGAACTCACAGTGCCCACACTTGACTTGAAAGTTCCCCCCCGTTTTCTTAGGTTCCTGGAAGATGGTGACCTCGGTCCACTCGGGTCCTTTCTCCTTCCCCATTCCAAAGGTCGCCTTGCTCGATTGTAGCATGAAAGAAAGTTGAAGTTATTACTTAGTATCAGATCCAGACTTGCAGGTTGCAGCAGTCTGATTCCGAATGCTGTCAATGTCATGGCTGAACCATCCGAGTCATGGCCAATCAAAAGATTTATCCGCGAAACCTTTTGATCCTAGACCGTCCATATTTGGTGGGGTTCCGAAATGAACATTGTGAATATCAGGCGTCGACAGGTGATTTTGTTGTTGCAAAAATCGTCGATTTTGATGGCGAAAATGTAACTAGGTTGTTAACTAATGTAGAGTCTAGCAGACTGCAATTTTTGCGGCTCGGTAATGGTTCTTTGCATAACCTTTACCACTCTACGTATTTTGGGCCGTATTTTTTTAAAAGCCCCAAAAACGTATAATATGTGTATGTTTGAATCAAATTGAGCGTATGTCACTACTATGATTAAAACCATGATCCTTAATATTAAATCAAACAGAACATGATTCCATTGACATAATGTGTTCATCAATCATAAAAAACAATTAAATAAAAAAAAACCTTATGAATTTTTATCATTAGTAAAACTTGCTTCCTATTAGAACAAAAAATAGCAAACAAAAAATTGTTAGGTTTGTGAATTATATTAAATATATAGATATTGAAAAGTGGTCATAAGAATAATGTTTTTTACATTCACCATTCAAATATTATGAAGATTCACAATTAAACACACATATTACATGGCATGATGTATATTGTTAAGTAAAAGAAAAAAAAAAAATCCAAATTCAATTTTACGATGCAACACATACATACAAATCAAAAGGATGATGTTACCAATTTAAAATCAAAATCTTCATGTTCACAAACCATATGGAATGATGATATTAATGATGACATTGGTGACATGCGTCCTTTAATTTCCATAAAAAACAAATGAAGAGTCGAAAAACATGATTTGAAAAACGATTTCATTATTCAATCATGTAATACATTAGATCAAAAATTACAAAAATTTGAAAATGATGGTTTCACCATAGCATCAAATTCTATGATAATATATGAATATGGACATTGAATTTTTCTTAAACAACTAAATGAAGAAAAAATAATAATATGTGATGATGTCTTGTATTTAAAAAATGAATAGTAATATTCCAATACATCTATTTTTCTATAAGAGGTGCTAGAACTAGTAGAAAATAAAATAAAATAAATAGTTCAAGGATAATTATGATTAAACATGTCGTAAAACTTTAAAAAACACTCTATTAATGGCATCTACAATTAAAATTGCATTTAATATTGATGGTCAAACAATGCATTCAACTTTGAACACACCTATCCAATAAACATTAGCAAACACATCAAATGTATGATTAGATTCTTAAAATAAACTCACATATCAATATGAACAAATATAACTAATTGTTATAAATGAAATATCTCATATGTGTTGAAATGTTTAATGTTGTAAGTCATCAATTAAAGTACCAAAACATATTCAACATCAAAATTTTGATGCTCTAAATGTCATCATGTCAAATGACCTTTATCAAGCACCTCCTATAAAAGATTGTTGCATAACTATACACAATTATTAAAAAATTAAACAAATTCCATACATGCACGTAAACTTTAAAAGACATTCAATATCTTAATTCAAATTATTATTGACAAGTGGAAAATGCATTAAATATACCACATTTATTTTATACAAATATCATAGTGCAAAAATTAATAAAATTATATTTAACAAAACAATTGGCCCAACATTCAATTTTGAAGTTATGGACATTCATTACCATTCATGCCCAACACATATAAACTTCGTGATGACCCAAGCAAAACTTCAAGTTTGCATATTATAATTTGTATGAAACAAAATATGTTATTTGAATTATGTGTTGAAAATTATGCAACATTTGATGGCCTTGTTAATGGAGTCAATGGTATATTCAAAACATCAGTATTATATCATAATAAAACCAAAATTTGGATATCTTTCCCAAATAAAAAAATAGGAATGTTATTTAGGGAAAAATCTATTCACCTTTATACAAAAAATATTCAACTAAATTGGACACTAATTGCACCAATTATCAAAGACATAAGAATTGACAAAAATCAATCTCGTATTACAACAAGAATTCAAATAACAACATTAAGAACCATTCATCAATCACACAAATTATTGCTAAACAAATTAACTTTTGATCGTACTAATGTTTTAAAACACAAACTATTTTACACAACTATTTTCTAGATTCAAACAAAAGAAGGTTTGTATTTGTTAACTCCACTCCAACATCACAATTTTCACATTTATCAACGCATAGTTGAAATTAAATGAAATATAAAAAACATTTACAAATTGAACACCTTTTGTTCTTCAATTGAAATACTTTTATCATTCACATGTTATTATACAAACCTTCAATACAAATTCTTTGTGACAACATTATCAAGATATAAATTGTGATCCCAACCTACAAGTATCACACATTTTGTATAGTTTGGAAAACAAAAATACAATCATCAAATGAAAAATAAAAAATCATAAATACATCAATATATTTTTATATTTCAATTTATGGTTGTCGTGGTTTGATAATGATGTATAGTATGCAAATGCTCTTACATTCTTATAACACAAAAACATGTAATGGATCTAAATATATAATAACTACATTTAACATAAAATTTCAAAGAATAATTCATACTATATGTGTTTATAAAAGTCATTTTTTTACTTCTACATTTTTCAAGACACTAAAAACCTTGGTTAAAAAATCCTCAAATGATTGTTCACTCATCATTTTAAAATATTTTATTATCAACATATTAAATGACAATAATCATAAGAACAATAGACAACAATTAATAGACTTTGTGAATGGATTCAAATTGAAATCCCAATTCAAAATAAACACAACAAAAGTTGAATATCAATTGGAGCACATTCGAACAAATACATACGACAATGAATGCAAATTGGGTGTATTAGAAGCATATTAGCCATATTTTCACAAACTAATTTATATAACATTCAAACTATCAAACACACTTCCAATCTATAACGAAATTAAATATCATCTCCATTCATATAATGTCACTTTTAAAATCAAATATACTTTATATAAAAAAAAGCTTGTCATGGTAGAACCATTTGTTATGTTATCGGTACTCTATGAAATATAAACTATAAATCATGCTAAAAAGTTAAGTGGTTAATTGTCAAGGGTTCTTACTCTAATCAAGGTTAATGCATGTTCCATTTCAAATATTTCCAACATTCAAACTTTGAAATGCATTTTGTTCTTCATGTTTTACTCAAATGAAACAAATGAATATTAAGTAGTATGTAAATAACTAGGAATAATATAGTAGCTAGGTGATATATGCTACCTAATTAATAGACCTACCTAGTTACCTAGGTAATAACTAATAGTTGGCTAGTAAACCTAAATTCTAATTGCCTAGTAAATTAGTAGGACATAGTTAGGGAGGTAGGTATAGGTAGGTAGGTATGAGTTGGTACATAATAAACCTAGGGTAAGTAAATAGGTTTAGGTGGGTAGGTATGTACGTAGGTTGTTAAGGTATGCAGGTAGTTATGTAAGTAGGTTTGTTAGGGTATGTGGGGAGGTAAGGATGTAGGGAGATTGTTAAGGTGATTAAATAGGTATAGGTAGGTATGTAAGTAAGGTAAATAAATACGTTTTAAGTAAGTAGGGTAGAGTGAATGGGTAGGTAAGTAAGTAGGGTAAGTAAATAAGTATATGTGGGTAGGTATGTAGGTAGGTAGATAGGGAGGTAAGGAGGTTGATAAAGTGATAAGTTGGCATAGGTAGGTAGGTAGGTAATTGTTAAGTTGGGTATGTAAGTAAGGTAAATATGTATGTTTTAAATAAGTAGGGTATGTAAGTAAGGTAAATATGTATGTTTTAAATAAGTAGGGTAGGGTGAATGGGTAGGTAGGTAGGTAAGTAAATTGACAGGGTAGTTATATTTGACCTATTTAACTAGCTTGGAACTAAACCTTTAGGCTATTATGTACCTTGTTAGGTTTAGCTTGGCTACCTAGCTTAAACCATTAAGTTAGGTAAGTAATAATTACCTAAGTTTTATTAATAGACTACAAATTATGTTAGGTAGGCAATCTAGGCTTACTAAATAAACTACTAGGCTAGTTATATTAAGTTAGTTAATTATGTATGTTAAATATGTAGGTAGCCTTGATCTAGGCTTATTTAACTAATGTCAAATTAGTATGTTCAATTTGATTGGGGCATGGTCATTTTGATGACCTTTTTTTTTTGTTTGTCCCTTTTGACTAGATGATTGATTAACACCTAATCAAAAATGTCACTTTAGTCAAATGTACTAGTAAAGAAAACACATGTCTTTCATGCTCCAACCCACTAATCAAGATCGACATCACTTCTAGTTAAAACAAACATTTTGGTCAAGTTGGACCTTCTAAAAGGTCATGATTTCTAGTAGTGGTGGTTGGTGCTAATGATGGAGTTTAGCTTGTGGACGATTGGAATAAAAAGTGCAACAACATTGTGAAGTTAAATGCCATTTTGCATTTTGTGTTTTTAAGGAGGTTGATGTTTTCTTTGGTTTTTATCTATGTTGTAGTCATATTAATGAGAAGAATGCTTTGATGTGAACTTCAATTGATAGGTGCATCAATCTCCAAAACTTTCACCATGCAAGAAATTGAAAGTAGTATAGTCCTTAGAGGCATAAATGGTGTTGATGAGAGGCTCTAGGGGATCAATGCGGGCTTAACTATGTATGACATTTATGGTTCAAGTTAAGTATACCTAAATGTTTGTAAGCAGTTTACAATGTTGTGCATGTATGGGGAGGTCAAATACTTGTCAAGATGAGAGCTCCGAATAGAAGTTTTGTCTTCTAGGAATTCTCTTGCTATGTGTAAGTTCAATTGGTGGCTTTGAATATAGGTTTTGTCTTTTGGGAATTCTTTTGCTATGTGTAAGTTCAATTGGTGGCATTCCTAAGAGGTTGAGATTTTGTACTTGTTAGCACCTTCCCAAATTGTGATGGCAAAAGAATTAGTGTTAGTTGTTATAAGATTGTGTGGGGCAGATTGGGATGTCTTGAGAAGGGTTTATAAGGTGTGTGTGTATGATGCCATTTGAGAAGATCATGATAGTCCAATGAAAGAAGATTTAGAGTGATTTGATCCATCTCATGCCAATAGATTTAAAATTATTAGTTTAAATCATGTAGAATTTTTTTTGGATATATAGAGTTGTAACATATGTGAATTATTATTCTAAGCAGATCTCTTTGTGTTCTTGCCATGTGTTGTTGTGGGTACATAGTAAATATTGCACCTTCCTCTTTTTGGTTCAACTAGTGTCAGCTGGTATCAAAATAAGTTTATACCAGACCAACACTGGATCAGATCCAGAGGTTGGTAGCCATCATTTTCTCACAAGCGACTGTAGTGTCATTAGGAACTTTGTAGACCTGTGATGTTCACTATGTGTTATGGAATGGTCAAGCCCGTGCCCATTATGTTGAGCAAGGTCTCAACAGAAGTACATCTATTGTCAATTACACTTACATCTTGAACATAAAGGATTTTGAGCTCAGATTCTGCCACCTTGTGAGCACTTTCCATTGCAGAATTCATCCATTTCCAAGGAAGTGCCGATCTTGAGGGATGTGCCACATTTTGAAAAAACTAAACAGATATTTGAATTATAGTTTGCACTAAAAAGCTTGTTCGCATAGAAGCCATCCCCTAGGGCATATTCTACCACTAGTGGGCTTGTATGTGGCATAGCAGCCTCACCTTAAAGGCTTACAGGGGTGAAGGACCTGCGCCCTTGGCAGTGCCTCCTCTAGTTGTTAACCTCTTATACTACAAATGAAGCTGGGGGACATAAAACTTGTTTGTAATTTAAATACAAGGTGTCTAGTTGTTCAAGATGGGTGCATTTTAAAACTCCGAGTGCACACTCCTGTAATGCAAAACAAGGTTTCTGCAAGAGTGATCACAACTCTTTCACATAGAATTATAATATCCAATAAAAAGGCAGATCTGCTGCTGTTCGCTACCTTCCTCCAATAACATGCCATTTACACAAAAATGTGTCAGTTTCTTTTAACACCCAAATCCCTGATTTTATCCTACAATATATATATATATTGATCTTAGAGTGAGCGGGTCCAGCCATAGCCCCTATTTCAGTCTCTACCACTGTTTATCACATCCATCATAGAGTGTTAATTGTTTCCCTTGGCAGCCCCACCCATAAAACATGCAAAGCTGGACAGAAGAAGCCGGTTCAAGACTACTCTAAAAATGCCACTACCTGCCTGGTGGCCAATCATCAGAAGCAGTCATTTTTTTCTTTTGCAGGAGCTTGTGGAGTAGACCGCTGTAATCATGTGCAAATATACATGTCCAAACTCCAAACCCATTTTCACACTATTTGGAAGCCTGTACAGAGTATGTAGGCCATTTTACTACACTGCCCGTGGACATGTTCTGACATGCTCAACATGTAATTTAACCTACATAAAAATGGCACGCTTCACGCCACTTCTTTTGAGCAACTGGAACAAAAATTCAATGTGGGCTATGTGGGCTAATCCCAACCCATTCCTGAAATTTAAGTCAGTCCTGGTTTTCTGGGTGACTGTGGAAGCTTGTGCAGTTTGCAGTGTTTGTTGTCCATTGATTTGTCAACATTGGTGAATCTGTAAAATTATGGGAAAGAAAATTGCAACTCTGTCGTTATGAAGCTTGCCAGTTTTCCAGCAGCGAAGTAGCAGCAGGGGCAGCTGCCAAGTCAGTTACAAACTCGTCAAGTATCATTCCCAAGAGCATGCTTGCAATTTCCAGACTGATGTCTCGGATTTCATGCTCATAGTACCTCCACTTGCCTAGTCTGCAGCACTTGTTCATGTCCATATCTATCAAGCTATCTATGGCATTTGATGCCAGCTCTCTCCACTTGCTAATAGTTCTGTATATGTCTTCCACTAGTTTGTTGCTGCATCCACCTGGTGGCCTAAGTGTGGGATTGGGGCCCACCAGAATGTTGTCGTTCACCATCCATGGCTGCTTTGGCTCTCCACCATACCCAAATTCTGTGGCCAAAGCTTCATTTATGCTGTCAAACAGAAGTTTGCGGTCACATCGCCATAATGCTCCATATTGGCAATGAGTGCTCATCTGCGCCAAGTTCAAATTGCCACCACCACCACCACCTCCTGCTCCTATGCTGATTTGTTCGGTGTCGCCACTTTCTAGCCTATCAAAGAGAGATGGGTCCAACGGTAACCCAGGTGCAAACCACTTGAGTGAGCTCTCCTCCTCGTTGTTGTGTGACAGAAATTGTGCAGCTTTAAGAATTCCATGGACAAAGCTCTGCTCCTCATCTGCACGAGCAGGCTGTGATTTCCCTAATCTGTCATGTAGATCAGCAGTTTGAAATTTGGAGATTTCTAGGATGGCTTGACGGATTTTCTCATTCTCCCTGATGTCTGCTATTTCTTCAGTCAGCAGATTGCTGCCTCCACTGTGCTTACTACTTTCCTGCTGAGTGTCACGAGCTTTCACTACATCAATTTCATCCAACTGAGAAGAAGGTTGAATACCTAATACACCACACATGTTGTGAAGTTCAAGCACTTCATCAACGTGTCGATCTGACTCTGCCCATCACAAAATCCAAAGCAGAACCACAATCCAATGAGCCACTCACTCATGATGAAGACATCCATTAAACACTATATGCAAATCTACCTACAGAACACTGGGGAAACCAAGTAGAATAGAATGCAAATGTGTTGCATAGGATTGATTCTACTACTACAATGTGGGGACATTTGATGATAAGATTCTTGATTAGAGTACAAGAAGAAGTTATGACCTGCAAGGCTTGGTTCAGGAGTGATGGAAACTTCGTCTTGAAAAGGAGAGTCCAAGATTGATACAGGGCTTGGTTGCTCACCCTCTCCAATACCCATTGCAGAGCCATTGCTGCTTTCCAAAAACCACTTGTGCAGAATTGGTGTCAAGCCTTCTGATGCTTCTTCTTCACCTGTCGTTGAAGAGTGTAGAGTATGCTGCACATTATCATCACCAGACACAAAACAATGTAAGAAAAAGCCCATTACAAAAATACAAACTCACTTGTCAATGTACCACCATTGTTTGCACTGAGAGAGAGAGAGAGAGAGAGAGAGAAATTGTGAGTTGAAGACTGGTTGGTGGTACCCATGACACTAATTTACTCCATACCTTATGCCTCTCAGGAGTGCAATCTGCAGAACCGCCAGCCACAGAAGGAGTACTCCAGGTGCCAGTCTCAAGACAATCCCCTGAAACAAACAGATCATGAGCAGAATCCACCATGTTTGTATACGCCTGGCTCTCAGAGATTGACCCCATCAACAAAAGGCTTCTCCTCCACTGCTCAGTTTCATCCTCTATGCGCAGATCATCAGAACCCTCAGTAAACAGCTGCATCTTTGGTTCTTTCTGAGGACAAGAGACGCTGGTGGCATCACCAGTGCATGTGTCTGCCAATGGACATGCTCTTACATCTGAGTCCACAGGAAGCTCAGAAAGGACCTCATCGATACTTCTCATCCTTCTGTGCATTGGAATGATGCTACCCACAGACATCTTACTCTCAAACTTCACAGAGGAGATGACTGCTGTGTCAAGTGTCGATCCCCTAAACCTATCAGTGTTACTATCTGTTGGACTCTCTGCAGAACATCCTCCATTGAACTCCACTGGTGTATTTTGGTTCAGTGCATCTTCTGTGGCTCTTCCATCTCCAGTCTCAAGCAGCAGCTGCTGATCTGGAATTTTGTTGCACTGATGGATCTCCGGTGGAGTTGATGTCTTTGTTGTCCTCAACATTGTTGCTTTCAGGTTGACTGCAACCATGGTGTCAACAATTGATTTTCCGCTGCATCTTGAAGGAGCCCTAGGAGGTGCAGATTTTCGCCGCAGAGCAGATCGAACTGTAATTTCAGCTCCTGTTGGTACAACCACAGCTTTCTTACTTGCTGCAGTCCTGTCTTTGTCTACATGAACATCAAACAGTTTACTGTAACTAATCATTCTCATCCCTGCTGCTACTCCTTGTTTTCTATGTGCGTTTTCTTGGGTCTCCAGAAATGCAGCACACCTATCATGCGCACCCTGACCCTGCTGCCGCTGAGCTCCATGGGCTGATGAGGAGTTTGCTTTGGCTGCACTCTCTACTGCTGGGAACACTCGATGTTTTGGAAAAATTGCTTCCTTGTCCAGTTTCACAAGTTTCTCTGACAGTACCTTGGTTGCACGTTTTCCACCATTTGGTGCTGGTTTTCGATTGTTTGGCAGTGTGACAGTCTGACAGGGAATTGTTGCCTCTTCTGTGGGAGATGCCAGCAATGATCGGCTTGGTTGTTGTTGTTGTTGCATGTCCCTTGTGAGAACCTCATCCTTTGATCTTGACTTGCTGGTGGATTGTGATGGGAGTTCACTGGATGCAAACAAAGTATTTGGCACTGAGGAAACAACAACAACAGGATTCTCAATGGGTCGTCTCTGGTCTGCTTTCCCATTCCTTGCATTGCTGGGAGGAAGCATCTGACTTGGGGAAATGGAGGAGGGTACAGATGGAACTGGGACCTGAGGGCTAATAGGCTCAGGAACTTCTGTGGAATCTGCAAAATCTGCAGTGGAGGTGGTGGTGGTGACACTCTCTTGGTTGTCAAAGGAGAACTTAGACATTGATGACCTTTCTTGGTGGTGCCTTGCATTTCCCTCGTCAGGGGTGGTTGCACTACTACTCGAAGAAGCTGTTATTGCAAATGGTGGCTTCTCTGATGATGCCTTGATAGAACACCCATAAGAGTTGATTCTTGATTCAGCTTTGGACTTCTGTACAGATGCGGTGGCATCTTTGTTCTTGGGTATGGCTGATGATGGCCTGTTCACCTCTGGGGAATCACCAGTTTTGGTATTACTTATTGCTTTGCTGCGGCGGCAATGTTGATTGACGGGAGGTGAGAGAGATGGCAGCTGGTTTCCCAGAACAACACAATCAACTCTTCTTCCCCTAATACTACCTACATGATGATCATATCTACATGATGACTCACGAAATGAAACAGAACCTCCATTGAACCGTGATGACACATCTACTCGTGCACTGTTTACCTCCTTCTCATCTCTTCCATTCCAAGTTCTGCTCATTGCCTGACCCCGCAGATCTTTGCTGATGCTTGAGTTGTTGGATAAACTTGCAGTACTGTTATAACCAGTATTTCTAGCTTTCCTTGCTGCAGTTTCACTTGCTACTACTACTACACGTTCACCTGATCGAGAAGATATACCATTCTTGCCACGTGGATCACCAACAACAGCAGAGTGCACAATTGGTGGTGGTGGTGGTGATGGCGATGGTTTCCTCCCATGTGAAGAAGAAGGAGAAGAAGAAGCCCGGTGGGGTCGAATGCAGGGTTGCATATTGGGCTCCAGGATTTTTGCAGCAGCTTCCAGAAGGCGGGCTGTGCCTTTGTGTGCTGATGGGCTTCGCAGGGGTGATGGTGTGATAATCTGGTTATGTGACTTTGAGGGGAGTAAAGCAGGGCACAGTTGGCGAGGAGACGAAGAAGAGCGGTGTGAAGAAACAATTGATAGCTGCTTCTCATCTTTCCTTTCTGGCAGAGGTGGTTGTTGTTGTTGCTGAACAATGTCCCAAGCTCCTCTGGAAGAAGTATCCTGATGTATAGATAACTCTGACTCTTTACTCCAACGTTGTGAAGATTTCTTTTGTCGTGTTGCATCCTTCTTCCCTGCATCCTGGCATCTCTCCTGCTGCTGACCCACCTCAAGCTTCTTTCCAAAACCCCCCAAATGTTTAGCTTTCAGTGATGACTGTTTTGAGCTCTTCAAGTCATCATGTGCAAGAAACTCGTGAAGCATCATAATCATTGCAGCAGGCCGTGACTCTGAGTTCTGCTGCTGCTCATCCCTTCTTTCATCAATGTAAGAAGCTGATGACGACACTACCGTATCAACAGAGGTGATGGACTTTATATTCTTTGAAGTTCTTGGATAAGCAATTCCACCCAGTGGCAGAGACTCCAATCCCATCAGCCGAGCCACTACCCCAGGTACTTTCTTGTTGCAAACAACCATGGGTGATGGTGCTCTGGAATCAGACGAAGTTGTCTTCTGGGCATTCTCAGCAGCTACTGGCATTGGAAATCCTTTTCTCTTCCCCTCCTCATCAGTCTGGAAAACCCCACCTTCCAAATCCCCCGTAAGCAACAAAGTCACAACAACGTCACAATTGCTTCTGCCAAGAGAAGGGAAAGAAAAACACACACAGACATTGAGCGATCAAGGTTCACAAAACCCATAAGAATCATGATGGCAATCGTGAAGAAGAAGAAGAAAAGCAAAGCTGTGATGCTCGGGATCATCTTACCAGAAGCTGTGCAGCTGGTGCAGCAGCAGCAGCAGGAACAGGTTGATGACGATCCTCCTCCTCTGGCTTAAGACTCCTCCCTCTCCTGGAGAATTTGTCGCTTCCATCTGTGTTAACCGACCCATGGATCCACCCATGCACCCACAAAAACCTAGATTGTGAGGAACATGGGAAGAGATGGCATGTCTTCTTCCACAGGAAACAACATCACACTGCAAAATGCTTGGCACCAGCAGCTGAGGGTTTGCTAGATGAGCTTCCAGAAGCCAAAAAAACACGCACACGTGGGTTCTTCCGTTCTAGACATTGTTGTTTTAGGTTACAGTACCTGCAGGGAGACGCTTGGACGTTAGCGAGAAGCGGCGCTTGCTTGAATTCCGTTGGAACAGCTGAAAGAAGCTGCTGGCGCAACCTCCTCCGACTTGGGGAGACTGCATGGTATGGAAAGACGGTGTCGATCTGCCGCCCTCTGCCATTGTCGATTCCGTCACTCCACCACGTGATCTTCACAGAACCGACGTACTCGACGACCTTGCAACTGATCTCTCGCAACAGAACTACAACAATTTGTCCGATTGCCAGCAGCTCTAGGAAATGCTTTGCACGGCGAGGAGCATTTCTTCTGATGTGGGATTCAAAACGTGACTAGAGTTCCTGCTGAACCTCCAGATCAACAAAACATCAGCTTCAGCTCCAGCTCCAGCTCCAGCTGCAGGTCTAGGATCATACGCCAGTATGATCATCACCATCATCACCCACTTCAGCAGCAGCAAATGAGCACCCATGTCAGGCCCACCAATCACTACTCCACAACCTCAAAGCTTCCCCGAAGCACACCGACAAACCAACCCACAAAGACTACCTGAAGAATCAGATGAAGAAACAAAACACTGCAAGTCAAACAAACTGCAGCACCAGAACTTCCATGCAAAATGCTCATCATATGATCATCATCCCTCCTGAGTCAAGAGCAACCACTTCCATTACCCAAATCACCATAACCCTCCTGTATTGCAGAGCTGAAGTCTAAGTCTAGCCCATGATGACGACGACGACGATGATGATCAATCATCTTGTTCTTGTTCTTGTTTTTGTTTTGCTTCGTCTTTCTCTACTAGTGTTGTAAATTGAGAGATGGAAGGGATGGGTTGATCATTGAGAGATTTTGGAGCATGTAGCTGCAGCAGCAGCGTCATCATGTCGATCATATATCTACCTACCACTGCAAATTGTTGTCGGGTCCAGGAATGGAAATTGTGGAGGAGTGATGAAGGAGGAGAGAGAGAGAGAGAGAGAGAGAGAGTGAGGAGGAGGAGGAGGAGGAAAAGCAAGGAAGGAAAATGGGAAAAGCGGTAAAGCGGAGAAAGGAGCTCCAATGAGACGATGACAAATCAGCCATAAAGAGCAGACGGTGTAAAACCTACCCCGTAACTTCTGTCCTTCTCTGCACTTTGCTTTTCACACTCTGCTCGCGCAGTCGCGCAGTCGCTCGGTCGCTTCCTGCCCGGCCCCGCCCTGCCCAGCCCAGCCCAGCCCAGCCTAGCCATGTGCTTTTCTTTTCTTTTCCTCTTCTTTTTTCTTTCATTTTTTGTTTCGTTTTTTTGGTTTTGGTTTATTTCTTCGGGTAGCATGTTTTTTTTATAAAAAAATTTTAATTTGGGTTTTGGTTTTGGTTCCATTTTTCTCGGGCAGATTTTTTTTTTTTTTTGGAGCACCGTTTTGTTCGGGTAGGTTATTTTGTATGGTTGGTTTTGGTGTTTTTTTGGGGGGGGGTATCCTTTTGTTTGGGTAGGTAATTCTTATGGTTGGTTTTGGTTTTTTTTCGGGTAGGTTTTTAAATTTTTTTGGGGGGTTTTGGTTTTTTTTCGGGCAGTCTTTTTTTCTTTTTGCAATTCTTTGTCCTTTCTTGTTTGGTGTTTGTTTGGTTGTTTGGTTAGATTTGGGTTTGTGTGGGCAGCCATGTATTTTCTTTTTTTTGGTTTGATTTGGCTCCAGCAGCCATGCTTTTTTTTAATTTAAAAAATATATATTTTATTTTTTTAAATCCATTTTTTTTGTTTTGGGGCTTTTGGTTTGGTTTTGTTTTGTATAGTCATGTGTTTTGTTTTTCTTTTTTGGGGGGTTTTGGTTTCATTTTGTTTTGGCAATGTAGTGTTTTTTTCTTTTTTCCCAATTTTTTTTGGGTATGAAGCCAATGGAGCAATCATCACAAGAAGATTTTTGCCAAATTTGGCTATAAATGAGATATGACAATAAATTTTTTTTAAGCATGCTTCTGTATTGTAATTTGGGTATTTATTGGAACCTATTATAATAATTTGAGAATTTGTTTGTTTGGTTTTTATGGGGGAAGAGTCTAGTGAATTTTAGTCATTTTTCCAATAAATGTTTTTTGTATGCATCAACATTAGATTTTGTAGGATGAAAAATCACGAAGATTAAAGGTGAGATTGGAGAAAATTATCTTTCATCATGTACTAAGGACCACTCAATTGTGCATAACGGAAGCTATTATACCTTGTCTTTAACCCCATCTAAAATGGAAGATGAGAAACTAGTCCTCTTTTGAGGTGAAATCTCCCTCAATTTGTCTTTCATCAGAGCAACTATGTCTTCATTTTAAGCACCTTTTGAAAATGGGCATGGAAAAAATAATCTTCTCACATGGTGAATAACCATTCAAACATGTTTAATTAGAACCATTTGTGCTTTCAACTTAACCATCACATCTTCAAATTGGCGAAATGTGAAAATAATTAGCAATCATACATGGTGAAAAGCCATTTAACTTTGCTTAATTGAATCCCATTATGCTTTGGATTTTTTTATCGCCTTTGAAAAGGAGCTGAAATAATCGCCTTTTGTCGTGAAGAATCGATCAAACATGTATATTCAAAGGTGTTAAACCTTCAACAAAAGCAATTGGACTCAATTTAGAAGGTGAAAATTCACTCAATCATGTTAAATGACAATTGTGAAGTCTTTGTATGGAAGCAAGTTGCTTATGAGATAAAGCATGATTTAGTCACATTAAAATAGAATAAAAAAAATCTCCAATGAAAATGATTGTACCTTGGAAGGTGAAGATCCAATGATCGCCTTTCATTTGAATCAATATATTTCTCATCAAGCTTTCAATCGAAACAATTGTTTGCATGGTGTGAAGACTTACTTGTCATGATTAATTGGAGCTAGCCTACCAAGGTTCCAAAAGGAAGCAAATTGTCATAGATTGTGAAAAGCTTGTCATACTAAGTTGTCACATGTTTCAATTGAAGTTGCTACATGCTTCTTTAGATGTATATTCAAATTCAACTATGCATTGCTTTGCACTACTAGTGAGGATCAACTATGCAAATGATAAAAAGATAGGCATGTGTTCTTTTCCAATTTCAAGGCATTTTATTGTGACATTAACCATATATTCATGTAATTATTTGTCTTGTTTTGTTTTGTGAACATGTCTTAACCTTTTTGAACCATGAGGGTTCATATCACACTTTTGGTACTATGAGGTAGCTCTTGACAAAACAATGTGTATTGTAGTTGTTTCACAATTTTGGACTATTAAAACAAAATTTATTGAACCCATAATTATTTTTTCTTTGGAAATTCATTCAAAATGATAAATAAATAAATAAATATTGGTCTTTTTTACCTATCATTTCACATCACCTTTTCAAAACACATGAGAAAATGCACAAGAATTTTCCATTGGTTTCATATTTGCCTTTTCATGCCATCACCTTTCACATCATATGGAGAAATGCATGAAAATCTTCCCTATTTGTCTTCTTAAATTATGAAATTCCATTGAGATATTTAATTTTTGTAATGCACAAATTAACTCATTAATTTGATTTCCTCATATAAACCAATTTACAATTTTACTCCACAACATCTTTGGGTATCCAGAAACATACGTTTAGATTTTCTTTTTTCTGGGTCACCATGAATTTTTTAAAATTATAAATTACATAAGTTGCCCCAAACAAATTCAAGCTTTCCTCCCTCCTTTTATTAGTTGGAATACAAGCACAATTTCACACACCACACTTCTATGTGTTATTTAACATTTTTAGTCTACCATGTCATAGTATTTCCAATTGATTGAAATAAGACAACCCAAACTAATCATATTCCTTAACTAGTAA
>Ga0209208_10006536_pt1 | contig 16052 bp, 12 predicted proteins | sample S1TSphfallax_3_FD_187694 | JGI IMG/M metagenome (GOLD analysis project Ga0209208, IMG submission 187694) | Host-associated microbial communities from peat moss isolated from Minnesota, USA - S1T2_Fd - Sphagnum fallax MG (SPAdes) (version 2) | ecosystem: Host-associated > Plants > Peat moss >...
CCCCCCCGGCCTTTCATTTTTCTGGAGTTCAGGGTTTTACAATACTTGTGGGGAAGAAGGTTCCAGAAGCTCCCTTAGAAAACATTGCTGGCATCTTTGAATATATATAGGAACTTTACCTCTTTGCCATTTCACACAACCGGAATCTGACGCTGGATTAGTGATTCCACAGTTCCAAAATCTAGAGGTCCAATCTGCAAACATTTGATTGTCACTTTTCCTTTACAGCAAGTGGCTTTTGTGGAGCATTTCAAGTTATCCTGCAGCATCTGCCTGCCTGGGGAGTCTGTTGACATGGATACTAGTTTATCTTGGTTGAATTTCAATGCTGTGTTGAAGAGAGGACGATCCACATGGAGCTTGACATAACCTTGGTTGTTGTCTCTTGTAGCCTCCTCTTATGACCAAACTTGGCATTACAGGGAGGGTTGTGTGAATTTCCAGAATTGCTGTTTGACTGGTGAACCACTTCTGTGATCTGTATTTTCCTTTGTGTTAAGTGCCACTAGGAATGTGGTCAACCTATGTGCTGGCAGTGGAGGCATCATTGTTTATACATGGCTGGTGTTTATTGATCCCATAATCTCTGCTGTTGAGCAGGCTAGATGCCCAAGCTTTGACAGGAATAATTGGGGGGACATGTTGAGCATTACACATTGTGAATTTAAGGTCTTATTTTTTCTGTCGGTGCTTTCACTTTAGCCCTTCTTCTCACTCTAATGTTGTAGTTTGCTCTGGTTAGTTCAATGGTTTGCTGCAGTTTACTTGGAAAACTGCTGACGATATGGAAGCTCTAGGGTGTTTGATTAGTTATTGAGGATGACTCTTTGCATGTTGGGAGATTCAAGGGCTTTTGCATAGCCCTTGTGTACCATAGGTGGAGTAGGTAAGTGACATTGCTAACACCTGCAGCATAACCTAAGCCATGCTCAATTCTCAATTCTCTGTGTTCCTTTTCTATGCAGTAGCGGGTGTTGTTACGGAAGCAACATGGAAGTCTCTTGTGTTGGACAGTGATATCCCAGTGCTGGTCGATTTCTGGGCCCCATGGTGTGGACCATGCCGCATGATTGCCCCACAGATTGATGAACTTGCAAAGGAATATGCAGGCAAGGTTAGGTGCTTGAAGATCAACACAGATGAATGGCCGGCAATTGCAACTGAATATGGTATCAGGAGTATTCCTACAGTTATGATTTTCAAGAAAGGTGAAAAGAAAGACACTGTGATTGGAGCTGTGCCTAAGTCAACCTTGTCTAGCACACTTGATAAGTATGTTGATTGGTAAGCACCTGGGTTGGGGAGGTAAATCACAACCTGGAGTTAATATCTTGCTGAATAGCAATTGCTTGAATTTGGGTGGCCAGCTAGGATCATTCTTGTTTTGTGTCTTGTTACTAATCTTTATGAAGGGGTTTTGACATTATCACTGAACCATTGTGATAATACTGTATCAGAGTGGAGCTTTGCATGAGGGTCCAAAGTTTCCTCATTGGAGACAAAGGACTCCTGCCTCCAAAGTGGGGGCTCATAGGTTGGTTATATGCTTCAATACCACCCAGCATGAAGCTTCTTTGTCTTTTTATGTTTTATTTTGGGGAAGTTGAATTGGGGAGCTGGTACATGCTGTTTAATTATCATAGGTGTGGGCAATTTGCACAGAGGGCTAAGCACTCAATCTCTGTGGTCTATCTTTGCACTGTGCATCATCAAATGAAGATTTTAATGCAGTTGTATTTTGGTTTCATGCAATCCTGCTTTGTTTCTGTGTTGCTGAATGAGTTTAGAATGATTTGTCTGTTTACTGGAGTGCCTGCTGTGTCGGGCACTTTCATGTATTATCCTCCCTTTGACAAATTTCTTGGGTGTGTTTCTTCAAGTTAGTGGTGGCAGGTTGTGGTCAATATGCAATCTACTGCATTGTCAGCAAGCAGAGTCTGGAACTGGTTGGTGTTCTTAAACTAAGTTCAACACCTATCACCTGGGTAGGTGGACAGCCACCCTGCAATTCCTCACCCATGTCAAAGCCTTGAAACAAAAATAATTGTCTGCCATGTTGCAGAGGAACAGTTTTCTGGTCTTCTGTTTGACTCCCACAGTTTAAAAGTATACAAGAGTCAGGAGAGAGGACACATGTCAAAACCTTGAAACAAAAATAATAGTCTACCATGTTAAGGAACAGTTTTCTGGTCTTCCAGTTGACTCATGCAGTTTAAAAGTACACCAGTCAGGAGAGAAGGGTAGCAAGGGGTGACAGTATGGCCTGGTTGTAGGTCATAGAATGAAAGAGAAGACCTAGGTACTAGGTTGTGTTGAAGTGGATCAGTAGAGAAGTCTCGACACGTCAGATCAGTAGAGAAGTCCTGTCATGTCAGATAAGTAGAGAAGAAGTCTTGTCACGTCAGATCAGTAGAGAAGTCCTGTCATGTCCAATCAGCAGAGAAGTCTTGTCATGTCAGATCAGTAGAGAAGAAGTCCTGTCATGTCAGATCAGTAGAGAAGTCACATCAGATGAGTAGAGAAGTTCCGTCATATCAGATCAGTAGAGAAGTCCTGTCATGTCAGGCTTCACCATGCTTGATTCTTCCTTTTGGAAAGATGAGCTTTATGGAGTAAGTGCTTTTACATTGACATTTCTTGGGAGATTTGGCAGTAAGTGTTCAGCAGATACTGAACATCTCTGTTTAAGGCTTTAGGTCAACTTTCATGTCCTTTCTATGTGCTGCATCCAAATACTCTAAAAAATGATTGTGAAAATTGTTATTCGTCTGCAACATTGTCTTTTACCAGATTTTTGCCATTGCTACTGTTGCAAAATGTATTGCCATAGTCACTCCAAATTACATCTTGAGAAAATCATATTGACAAATTTGATAATGGATGGTGTGTGGATTTTGGCAACAAAAGTGTGTGTCATCTACAGCATTGTGAAATTTCCTTGGGAGCGAACAAAATTCTAATTTTGTGGAAACTGTTGAAAAAGCTCAAAACCATCACCTTGAAAGATTCAGAGTTCAAACTTAACTGGTAACTGAAAATGGATAGTCCCACCAAAACATGTACAACAGCACTAGATATGATTTGCTGAAGCAAAATATAACTGAGAATGTTGTGGTTTTTCTCCCAAACAAGGCCACAAACCAGAAGGAAGGTTACACACTTGCAAACTCACATACTAAATAGGTGTATGAAATTGCAGAGAAAAACTCCACAACAAACAAAGTACAAAGTATTAACACTGATATTTACTGCATTTTTTACTCACCCAAAGGTTCAAACTCAGACACACTTGAAAATCAACACAAACACTAAATCTAGTGTGGACCTTCGCATCATTACAGTGAGAATACAAGCCAAACTATATGAGCAGAACACACTAAAATTGCAACAAAGCATAGATGTTGAACAAACTATGTTCATACATCTTCTATATAACTCCTCCAGAGACTCATTGGCAGCAGCAACAAAACTCCAGAAAAGCATGTATAAAACAACAAGACATGGAGATCGACAACAGTCAGGGTTTAAGGAAAACTAGGCTTTTGCGCTTCCTGCTGTGGTGTTCAGGTGGCAAATATCATTGTCACCAATGTCCACCCAAACCTCATTCAGACGGCCAAAGATATGAAATGGGGGATTGTATTCTGCAATGGTGTATGCATCTTCCCCATTTCTTGAATCCACTTTTGTAGCATCTGGACCCCATGGAGTCTTCTGAAGACTTGCCTCTAGCAAGGCTGCTTCCTTTGCAACATTGTTGTCTTTAGCAAAGCCCGGAAACTGGCGCACGGCAATACACTTTTCTCCCCATCTCTCCACTTTGAGGTCTACCTCAGGGAATGGAGTTGGGGGTGTCTCTTGGAAATCAGGTGGCACATAGAACCGCACTGCAAAGGCTGAAGAATAAAATGGCCCTGCGGATGGTACTATGCCTGTCAAGAGTGGTATTGTCATGGGAATCTGGGAATGGTTCAAGTTCCCACCCTGAACATAATGGATCAACCTGTGCATGCATGCACACAACTGTAATGAAATTCAACAGCATTTTAAGTTCACAAAGTGCAAGTCAGAGACCAAATTTAGGCCAGACATGTAAACTTTTCTTCCATGCAGCAACAGAGAGAGAGAAGTCGTGAAACAACATCTGCAGATTCTGTGCATTTGAACAAATCTTTTTTATGTTTCTGTGAAGAGACAGACAGACAGACAGACAACAGGGGCCAGGGCTGAGAAGACAAATACACAACCTGTGCACACCGCACTGAGTAGCTTGGTTGAAGGAGATGTCGTCCACAGAAGCAGACACCCAGACAGTGGGACGTAACAACCGAATCTCAAAGTCCGACTCCAAATGCACCACAGTGTAAGTGGGAGTCTCAATTCCCCCAAATACCAACATCACCATTGACATCAAGAGCATGAGCCTGACCCATATCCCGACCAGCTCCATGGCTCCAATCCTCTCTCCAACCCCCTTGTTGCACACACCCAATTGTTTTTTCCCCCCAATTCTTAAATTCCCAAAGCTCAGAATGTTTTTTTCCTCCAGACCTCACAATTCATGTGATCAACAGCTCAGTTTATGATTTGTGCGAGGTTGCGTGCAGGGAGAGACAAACCCAACGGAGATGGCGGCATTTCTCAGTCCTGAAAGGATTCTTCTGCGAACGTCACTTCTGGATTGTGCTCCAAGTATTGCAACCGTGGCGCTGTGGAATGAACGCCACCTGTCAAACCACACTAGCCTAGTAGGTACCTAGTAATGACACGATACTCTAGTACTTACCAGACAGCTTTAGAGGCCCATTTTTTGCCATTTCATTTTATAGAAAATGTTATTCCAAATGTTAAAATGCTGATTTCCCTAAACTTTATTTCCCGAGTTTCATTTTATAAAATTGTAACCCTGGTTTTTGTTTTGGGGGTCTTATTTTATTCCTGGACTTTTGTAGGTTTTCTCCTAAGTTGAATTATTGGTGGGAAGGGGGTTTGGCCCCATCTACTACCACCCAACAAATTCACCATGCAGGATGGATGATATGTGGACAGGAAACTAGTTTTTTTAGTTGTTTTCAGAACCCATAGTTTAACCACAGTAGCTAGCTCACAGTTCACCATGGTGGTTAACTATGTACAAACTGTCCATATGTATCTCCCTGCTTGGCAGCCTTTTTTTTATTGGAAAACCATCACCAAAAAGTGAAGGAAAAAAGTGTTGTATGAAATCCATTAAAGGAATCTTTTTTCAAATTCCAATATTGCCACATCTCATTGGTGTTGTTGAGTCAGATTCCCACCTTGTGCCCTAATTGAATCGCCAATTAGGATCATCATCCACATAACACATGTTGCCTATTTGTCTAGTTGAATTTAGGTCATCACCTAGTAGCATTGTAAATGATGATGGATTCATCAACATAGCACGAAGGCTTCACATCATCATCTCTTATCACCACTATTTGTGATCATTATGGAGCACACCATTGCCAATGGCCACTTCCAGTTATTAGTGTTAGGAACTAAAGTTGCAACAAACAAAGGACCTTGACATAATTAAGTTTAGTGATAACTAGTAAAGGGGTGTACAAGTTTTGTCCCTTGTTGAAGGCGATGTGTCATAATGTGTTGTCACAATGCAATGGCAACCTTCAAGAATCAAGCAACATTGCAACAAGTTTCAAGAGTCAAATCATAGGTTTGAGGTATAATATTTGACCAAAAACCCTTTCTTTGTAAGTTTTTTGTGTTAATGTGCTTTCAAGTTTTTGTTATCACCTTTGCAACCCATTGTTGTCACCTTTGCAACTCGTTAATCAAGTATTTGTGAAATTGAACACTAAATTTGTTTTGTTGTAAGTCAATTGGTCATTATGAGTTGATGTTTTTTGTTGTGTTGTGTGCATTTGGAATTTGGATGTCGTTGTAACTTTTTTGAAAGTCATGACACCAAATGGGAAACACAAAATAGACAATGTATCGGTGCATTTTTCAAGTTTAATAGAAATCCCAATTATGCATCTCCTTTCCTAATCCTTCCCAAATTTTGATTGATGCCATCTTTTGAAGGAAATTCAAACTACAACAAGGTTTATTCAAATTTTATATCAAATTGTAGTAATCCTACAATTCAAAATCAATGTGCCCTAATAGATTGTTAACCTTCATTCTTCCTACAGCTAAACTATTTGAAATCCATTTGCTACCCCATGTCATTGGGGTTGATGATGTTAATGTCTTCTAGGGGGTGTGCAATAAAGTTACTTGCCAAATTAAAAACAAATTTGCTCCTCATTTGGAAAGCATCAATTACATGGCACATTACATGAATTTAACTATGCAAACTTTGTCTCAACTCCTTGTGATGAAAAACACAAAGGACATGATTCAAACCCTTTTCTTCTTCTATTCTCTCAACCTAAAACAACACCTTGAGTTTTTGAAATTCGTAGAATTTATGAAAGCAAAGGGAAACAAGATTTTGTGGAATGTCAAAACACGTTGGATCAATGTGTTAATCTAGCAAAACCAATGATGTCCATGTACATGCTTGCAAAAATGGTTGAGGATGGTCCACCTCTCCTTGTTGCCAAAGTTAATTTTGAACTTTTGTGTGATGTGAATTTTTTTATTTCTTTTGTTTTTTGTTGCCCATGTTGGAAACAATCCATGCATTAATCAATTTTGTGGAAAAGTGAAACATATTTGTTTGTGATTATGTTACAACTGTTAAGATTTGTCAAGGACAACTATACTTTCATTATTCGAATTCTACCACAAAATATGTGTTTGATGTGCTTAAAAAGTTCCAAGATTTGGTTGTTTGTATTCATATCACAATGCATTTGAAATGGAAGGCATGTTCATTGGACTTAAACATGTTCTATGTTGATTATTTGTGTTTTGATTCCTCAAGTTTCATTTTTGGGTTACGTGTTTACAATCCAATGGTGAGAATATCCAAGTGACCCAAGAGATTTCATTACTTTTATGGATGATGTAGAAGCATCTTGCTCAAGTATATGCACACATTTGAATTATGGTTTTAGTTAATTTGAAATATTATCCATTTACTAATTATTCTTTCTTTTTTTTCACAGGTCTACCATCTTTTATAATTGAGAAATGTAGTTAGGTGCCAATGTTCATTATTGGTTTAACTAGGGCCCAACAACAATAGCTTCAAGTTTTCAACATCAATAACTTATGTTCATTATCATATTTGAATTCTCGTTTCCCACTACCCACTACCTTTTACCTTATACCTTTTATTCAATGTTCACTATTTGTGTTTGCTTTCTATTTAGTGGTCATTGCCCACTACCTTATGTGTATTATATAAATATCAAATGAATTCTTTTAATTTTGTATAACTTTTTAATGATTTATTCATGTATGTTTTGCAATTGCAATAGGCAATTCACTTGGGAATTCCAACTATTAATTCACTAGGAATTAACTTCCAAATTTCCAACATTTCATTTGATGGATGTTATGGGGATTTGTTATTTTCAATATTGGCTTCGAAGTGATGTAGAAGTCAATTTGGATTGTCATCTTCAGTTGATGATGAGTCTCATTATTGCTTTGAACAACATTTGGAACTTATTAAAATTTTAGATGCAAGTACACAACGTCCTTAAAAGCAACCAAGCTTAGTCCATCCATTTTGTCAACAAATGTTTTGGATATGTAATCTAGCCTATTTAAATAACCATGAAATCTAATGCTACTACTATGATGGAGGCTCCATTTCTTATCAACCCTTAAACATGATTTTGGCGCACTTTGGAAACTTTTCATATTTTAAAGCATTTGTTCCCTTAAATTTTTCAAATTGGCAAAAGTTGCAACTATGCAAATGCTAGAATCAATGGAAGATGAAAGAAGTTTTTCCACCCTCTCTTTCATGAAATCAAAGTTGGAGAACTACCTCAACAATCACCTATACACAGTTGTTGGGATGTACTCCCAAACTTTATACATTTTGGATACATTCCCTTATGATACATGTTTTGATAACTAGAAGGAGTAGAAACCCAAACAAGAATTGAATTATTGTGCATCTACCCTAGGTGTAACCATTAAGTTTAACCACTAAATTTAACCATTAGATTTATCCAATTTTTAGCCAATAGGTTTAATTCAAATTTAGTCATTAGGTTTAGCCATTATGTTTAACCACTAGATTTGGCATTAGGTTTAATGTAAGTTGAACCATTAGATTTGGCCACTATGCATAGTCTAAGTTTAATTATTAGGTATAACCAATAAATAAGCTTATGTTAGCCATTATATTTAACCATTAAGTTTAGTTTAAATTCAACCATTATGTTTAACAAAGGTTTAATCATTATGTTTAACCATTAGATTTAACTACTAGGTTTAACCATTATGTTTAATCACTAAATTTAACTAATGTTCAACCATAAAGTTTAATATTAGATATATTAATTAAATTCAGCCATTATGTTTAGCCAAAGTTTAATCATTATGTTTAGGCATTAGATTTAACCATTAAATTTAATCAAATTCTAGCCATGAAATTTAATCATTAGGTTTTTCAATCAACTTTAATCATTATGTTTAGCAATTAGATTTAATCATTAAGTTTAACCAAGGTGTTGTAGCCGGACAATGGGTGACCGTGCACAAGACTCTCTGGCCCTGTGAACTCAAGAGCTGTTCTGCCGCCCAAGTTGATCAGTGACGGCGAATCTCGGTTCCATTAGTGCAAGGGGAGATTTTGTTTACATGGGATGCTTGGGTGTTTGTGTTCTGGCAGGGACTTGGAGAAAGATGGCGGCGAATCGAGGAGGATATGCGGCGCCTCATTGATGAGGGATGGAGGGAAGTGATCTGGGTGATGAATGCGAGGAAGAAGAAGCTTAAGGAGGAAGCCAGCAACAGTTGATGGAGGGAGCTGACGCAAGTTTTAGAGGGGAAGAAAGGAAAAGATAGGGACGGAGGATAGACAGGCAGGAGCTTAGTGAACATTTTTGGAGTCGGATTGCTAGTTTTCTCTTCCGATGCGATTAGCAACTGACATGTTCTAGCTTCTGATCTAAAAGTAGTGGAACAGATTAGATGATGGCAAGGGTCTGGAAGCTTGTGCTGTCGGAGTGTTTTCTGTGAAATAAAAGACAAGAAGTTGATTTGTGAAGTCGAATGGTGTCTGTCCGTGATGTCTGGCTGTGCAGGTGCATTGTAGATGTTCAATCTGAGGCCACATGCCGAGTAGTTTTTGTGTTGTGAGACATGAGGTTCGGACGAACCATCTGTGTGTTTGGAAGTTGCATCGTGTTGTTCTGCACAGTAATCCTTGAGTTGTAACAAGTCAGGGAAACAGCAGAGAGTTCGTGGCTTGGAGTGTATATTATAGAGTCCAGGGAGGTCAGACGGATACCTGTGGGTGTTCTCTGGGCGTTCCTTTCTTTTTGGTATCAGAGTAGTTGCGATCAAGTGACTGTAGCGAGTTCCAGCGTTCGGAAGGTTGATGCATGCTGATGCTGAGCCATAGGACATGTCTTCATCTAGCGACGATGATATTCCTAGAGAATTGTTGCAGGAAATCAGGGAGCAAAGGATAACTAGGAGGTTTGATTTCGGCATTGAGCCATACGGACCTCAGAGAGGTGCTGTAGTTCTACGAGCGTTAGGATTTGGTGTTATTAGATTAGTGGGCATAGAACCTGATCTAGCACGAATAGGGGACATAGCTGTAGAAGTGACCCACAATGGGTACTTCACAAGAGCGAGAGTTTGGCTAAAGACCATCGATGGAGCCGGAGGATGGACATGCACCTCAGAACTCTAGTCCAGTTTCTATTTCACCTCCTACCTTGCGTAGGGTTACTCCTGAGGTTGCTGAGAGACAAAGTAGCATACCTAGAGTGGGAGACGTCTGGATTCCCAGATCAGAGGTGTCACCAAATCATTTCATAAGATTGTATATACTCGGAGTGGAGGACTTGTTTGCGGAAGGAGATCGCCTAGTGAGAATTGAACACATCGGATTTCGATCCCGCATCATCAGCTGGGGAATATGGCGAAACAAATATGGAGGGTGGCAATTCCAGCAGCAATCCTCGAATGAACAACGATTCTCCACCTTCACATCCAATTTTGAACCATTGTCACCTGTGCATGAAGGAACTCAATCGGAGTTTGGAGAGTAGTTCGACGTTTATTCTTTTTGAACGGATCAGGGTCGGGCTACAGCAAATAAGCCATTGTTGAATCGTTGCAATTGTCTTTTTGTTTCTGCAGACTTTGTGTCTGAACAGTTTTGCAGTTTTCTCTGTGATCTTTACGCTTCTGCAGAATGACTAATCCACAAGGCATGGATGAGTTGTTCTAGGGGCGTGAGCACGAAGACATGACCGATTGGGCTGAAAGGCTCACAATGGCCGCAGAGGTGCGAGACCTCAACGCGAACAAACTTTTCAAAATTGCTAAACTCAATCTGCGAGGCAGGGCTCGCGACTGGTTCAGAAGGTTGCAACCGGCACCTGTTGATTGGGTTGAGCTGAGGGCATTAATCTTACAGAAGTACGGAAAGGTCGACGATGATGACATCCGAGCCAAGCTTGATGCCATAAAACAAGAACCCAGGGAGAGGGTTCAGAAGTACTTCGAGCGTTTGGATAGGCTGTTCCAAAGAGGCAGAATTACAGATGCCGAACAGCGAAGGAGATTTCTAGCCAGACTTCGGCCGGAAATTCGAAAGTTATGTGTTGTGCGGACTTTTGCTGATATTGAAGAACTTGTGGGTGCAGCTTCTGAGCTTGAACGGGTGCTGGGCGAAATAAGAGAGACCCCATTCAAGCCTCTTAAGGAGGAACTAGAAGAGGGAACAGCTGACACGTCCATGGGGCACCAGGTTGCCGCTTTAAATGACACTCTGATCAACTTCTTTAAGGGAGGTGTGCCAAATTCTGTCCCATTGTCTTCTTCTACCCTGCATAGAGAGTGTCAGATCTGTAAAGGGAAGGACCATATAGCCACAACATGTCCAAGGTTTTATGAGCCACGGCCTAAATGTGCCAAATGTGGCATGCCTCATAGGACAAACAACTGTGGTGTGAAATGTTCGTTCTGTTCAGGTCTTGGGCATTCAGAAAACAGGTGTTGGAAGAAACCCAAAGACGGGAGATCTAATTCTGGAGCGGCGAATTTCCTTGAAGTACTATTGGACGATGAAGCAGCAATTACTGAGCAGCTCAACAGATTCTGTGAGAACGAAAATGTGTTCTCATACACTCGAATACCCAGGCAAAGGCAACCTGTGGAGTTAACACCAGTAGGTGCTGGACCATCGGCTGAAGTTGCCGAAGATGGTACTGTCACGAATCAGGAGCATTCTGTCAAGTCAAAGATCCTCTCTCATTTTATCAAAGGGAAGATCTCCCTAACACCTATGGAGACTGTTATGATGATTCCGGGTGAGTTAAAACAACTGGAGAACTTAGTGAAAGTTGCTCGGAGGAAAAAGGATGCAGAGACCGAAGGTGCTCAGGTCTCAATGGTATCTATAGCACCGGCCGTAAGAAGAATCTGTGTCAATAGGACACACAGAAGCAAGACTCTACATCTGTTAGTTGAAATCAATGGCTGTCTAATTGAAGGCCTCGTGGACATAGGCACGTCCATGTCGGTCATGGCGGTTGCAGTTGTCAGGGAATTAGGACTGATGCATATGGTCTCTGGGTCTGAGACATACAAGATGGCCTCAGGTGCTGTTACACAAGCACTCGGCCGGATCGGAGAAGTGCCAATTAAAGTAGGAGGAGTGCAATGCAATATGACATTCATGGTTGTCGACACGGACAGCTATGATGTCTTGCTTGGGCTCGACTTACTGATCAAAATCGGCACGATTGTTAACGTCGAACAGGGATTGATCCAGGTCCGGCGTGGACCAGGTACCAATGTCGAAATTCTGCCACTAACCGTGGTGAATTTGGTTCAGAGATCGGACTCGGGAGCTGATGTCCGCGGGGAGGATGGGTGTGTGAAGTGTACTTCTGAAAGATCAGGTGCCGAAGACCTATCATCATCCTGGTGTGCGGATGGCATCAGTCGGCAAATGAGTGCACAAGAATCTGAGTCGGAATCCGACTCAAGTGAGGATGCTGACGAAGCAGCTCAGTTGGAAGGACTGGTGGAAGGTGAATCAGAGTTTGGAGACACTGAGCTGGAAAAATTAGTGATGTTGGAAGGGCCGCAGCAAATTCTACAATTGACGCTGCAGAATCAGGCTGATGAGTTTATGAAGGAGGAAATTACAGATGCTGATGACTATGCTGACTGGATTCGATGGGCTGCTGACGGGGAAGGTCGCAATAAGGGCCTCTCTCAAGCGACGGAGGCAACCAAGGAATTTGTATTGCTGCAGATTCAAGAAGTGGAGACCATTGCCTCTAACGACAGGGTTAGGGAGCAAATCGCTGATGGTCTTGAGGATGATGCGAGGTGGAAGGACATCTGCCAAAAGCTCAGAATCAATCAGGACCTCAATGAATTAAGGAGGTCACTGCTCTGGAGACTTTTAGGAAGGTACCAGGACGTGTTTGCCTAGAATAAGGGAGAATTGGGGTGTTGCACGATTGGGGAGCATTCGATTGACACGCAAGGATTTCCACCATGTCGGGTAGCTCCTGGGCGACTTTCATATTGGGAGGAGGTGGAGGTCAAACGACAAATAGATGCGTTGGTGGACCTGGGGAAGATGAAACCAAGTGACTCGGAATACGCCTGCAGAGTGACTTTATCGATCAAAAAGGATGGGAGCATGAGGTTCTGTGGGGACTACAGGCCGCTCAACCTGCAGACCAGGAGAGACTTGTTTCCCATGCCTCTAGTTGATGACGTTATATCTCAGTTGGGCAAGTCGGCATGGTTCATTGCGTTGGATTTGCAATTAGGTTTCTGGCAAATCCGCATGGCTCCTGAAGACAAGAAGAAAACTGCACTAATCACGAAGACCAGGCTCTATGACTGCACCGTAATGCCTTTCGGTCTCAAGAATGCTACCAGTACCTTTACCAGGACAATGTCTCTGGTGTTCAAAGAATTGGGGGGCGAGTTTCTGAAGGTGTTTATGGACGACCTTAATATCCACAGTGAGAACTGGGAAGCTCACCTTCGACATCTGGAGGCCGTGCTCGCCAAATTAAGGGAAGTAAACTTGAAGCTAAATCCTTGGAAGTGCAGTTTTGCTGCCAGAAGCATTACATTTTTAGGACATGTGGTCAGTAGTGAAGGAACTAGGCCAGACCCTAGTAAGATTGATGATGTAGTGCATTTCCCTATGCCAAAGACAGTCACAGATGTTTGGGTTTAACAGGTTACTATCGAAACTATGTGAGGGGATATGCCCGACTAGCTGTTCCTCTGTTCGAATTGACAAGAAGGGAAGTGGCTTTTGTGTGGGATTCGGGATGTCAGAATGCGTTTGAGGCTCTGAAAGGCGTGCTAGTGGATGTTCCGGTGCTCATTCGACCGGACTTTGAGAAGCAATTCTGTCTCGATGTGGATTGGTCACCAAAAGGAGTCGGTGCCATCCTATCTCAAAGGGAAGAGAGGAAAGAGCGAGTGGTGGCATATGCCAGTAAAGGACTAACATCTGCACAGAAGAAATTCCATCCCATGGAGGGGGAATGCTACGCTCTGATCTGGGGCATGATGCACTTCAGACAGTATCTCCATTAGACCCATTTTCTTCTGAGAACGGACCACAAACCACTAGAGTGGTTGGCCACAGTATCTGATGCATATGGGAGAAGGGGGCACTGGATAGACATGCTCCAGGATTTCAGTTTCAAAATCCAGCATCGACCAGGTATGAAACATACCAACGTCGATGCACTGAGCAGGAATCCGGTGGGGGCTGCCGAAGAGGATGATGAGTTTGGCCGAGAAATCCAGGATCTCAACCTAGGACCAAAAGACTCATATGAGGAAGCGAAAGGGATGTTCTCTGTCCAGCATGGAAAGGAATCTGAGTGGCTTGGCCTACGGAGAAAAATGGACAGACTGAAGCAGCACCATGGGTGCTGTTTCGGCATCAACCATAGGCGTTGGTCAGGGGTACATCAGTTATGCATGCTTGAGGTGTTGACTGATACTAGTCAAGGTGAGGAGGACGAATTGCCAGAAGATGGGGATGAAATTAATAAAGGAAGGGAAACCAGGAGGTTGGCATCTCCCGAAAGTAGACTAGATCTGGGGAAGGGAAAGGCCAAGTACTACAACAGAAAGCAACAGCTTGAGCTGGTGCTAGCTGCACAGGAACTGACGGAGGATGTTAGACTTGAGACGCACACTGCGAGGTCTGAGGGTGAGGAAGCCTGTGCGGACGGGGCAAGCAATACCGATGTCTAGGAGGATGAGGTATGTATGCGGTTGCTGAAGGAAGGTTACATCCCGGAAACCATAGGTCCTCAGGAGAGTAAGAGGGCGAGGAAACGGGCAGTGCACTACAGCTGGAAGGGTGAAAGGCTCTATTTTAAGGGGCTGAGTGTGCCTAGACCTGAGGAGCGGAAGAAAATCGTGACACAAATGCACGAAGACTTGGGGCACTTCGGGGAACAGAGGACCTTGGTGGCAATTCGCCAGAGGTACTTCTGGAATAACCGAACCGAATGTGTGAAAACAGTCGTGAAGGCCTGCAGGCAATGCCAGTTAGTGAAGAGCGAAGGAAGTGTTCGCTCTGGAGATGAGCGTCTGAAAAACATTCCGGTTTGTGACTTGTTTCACCGGGTTGCACTGGATACAGCTGGTCCACTACCTGAGACGAAGGCGGGCAATAAGTACATTCTGGTGGCCATCGACCACTACTCTAAGTGGTGCGAGGCCAAGGCAGTGGTTGATCATGGGGCCAGAACTGCTGCTCGATTCCTGGAAGATGACCTGATCTGCAGGTATGGAGTTCCAAAGTTTGTTTTAACTGACAATGGCGGGGAATGGTGTGCAAAATTTGAAGCGATGTGCAAGGATTATGCCATACAACATCAACGAACTGCACCACAGTGGCCCCAGTGCAACGGAATGGCAGAACGCATGATCAAGACCCTCAAACATGGCATCACTGTTTTGGCGACTGATCCTGCAAACGTGAACTGCTGGGATGAGCACCTGGCTAAGGTCCTATTCGGATACAGGTGTGGAGTTCAGGCAAGTACGAAATTCTCACCTTTCATGATTCTGACCGGTAGATCACCGCGCCTCAGGGCCGACAACCATCTGGATGCTTTGACTGATGAGGTTGATGACACCGCCAGTGTGGAGGTGACTGCCATCCAATTCCTTGAAAAAGTGCAGCTCATAGTAGGTATACACGAAAATGTATTGCTCAACGTTGAGCAAGCACAGAAGAAGCAAAAGAGTGCATATGCAAACAGACCAGGCAAGCATCTGTTCGAAGGATTGGTTGTTGGGGAGTCTATGGTCAAGATGAAGAAACCCGGGAAGAGGAGGGCTCTCATCGCAAGTTGGGAAGGTCCCTACCAATTTGTAGGACATGCTGATGGGAAGGGCAATTTTGATTTTGAAGAAGGATGCCGCATCTGCATTGTCCAAGATGCAAATGGTCGACAATGGGAGAGGTCGTGAAGGGACTTGCAGATTTATTACGCTCCTCTAGATTGAGCTGAGGGACTCAGCTCTTTTCAAAAAGGGAGGGGTTACATATGTAGCCGGACAATGGGTGACCGTGCACAAGACTCTCTGGCCCTGTGAACTCAAGAGCTGTTCTGCCGCCCAAGTTGATCAATGACGGCGAATCTCGGTTCCATTAGTGCAAGGGGAGATTTTGTTTGCATGGGATGCTTGGGTGTTTGTGTTCTGGCAGGGACTTGGAGAAAGATGGCGGCGAATCGAGGAGGATATGCGGCGCCTCATTGATGAGGGATGGAGGGAAGTGATTTGGGTGATGAATGCGAGGAAGAAGAAGCTTAAGGAGGAAGCCAGCAACAGTTGATGGAGGGAGCTGACGCAAGTTTTAGAGGGGAAGAAAGGAAAAGATAGGGACGGAGGATAGACAGGCAGGAGCT
>Ga0209208_10006537_pt1 | contig 16050 bp, 11 predicted proteins | sample S1TSphfallax_3_FD_187694 | JGI IMG/M metagenome (GOLD analysis project Ga0209208, IMG submission 187694) | Host-associated microbial communities from peat moss isolated from Minnesota, USA - S1T2_Fd - Sphagnum fallax MG (SPAdes) (version 2) | ecosystem: Host-associated > Plants > Peat moss >...
CTTCAGTTCGACATCCAAAAATATTTTCCTAGTATTGACCATGAAATTCTCAAAACTTTGCTGCGTAATAAATTAAAATGCCCAGATACACTTTGGTTGATAGATAGTTTGATTGACAACAGTAATGAACAATTTTCGGTACTTGAATATTTCCAGGGAGATGACTTATTAACGCCCCTAGAAAGACGACGGGGCTTACCTATAGGTAATCTTAGTAGCCAGTTTCTAGCGAATGTTTTTTTAAATGGCTTTGACCATTTTGTCAAAGAACAGCTAAAGATATCCCAATATGTCCGTTATGTCGATGACTTTGCTTTGTTTTCAGATGATAGAGAATTCTTGGCAGATGCTAGATCCGCCATAGAAGAATACTTAGTACAATTAAGACTGAAAATCCAACCCATCAAGAGTCAATTGTTTGAAACAAAGTATGGTGCTAATTTTCTAGGTTTTCGCATCTTACCAGACTGTATTCGAGTCCGTACAGAAAACTTGCGTAGGGCAAAGCGCAGACTCAGCAAAAATAAATTTGGAACGGTTTTGCATCATTCCAGCGATCCCAAAATTCATGAAGAATTATGAACTCCTGTTGGAGCAATGATCCCAATGTCATGAAACCCTAAATTGAGAATTGCTGGCGCAGACTCAAAAATATGCAAAATAACTACATTCATGGTAGAATTAATTTAGAGAAAGTACACCAATCTATTCAAAGTTGGTTTGCTCATCTAGAACATGGGAATACTTGGCGATTACGCCAACAGATATTTACTACTCTTGATTGGACAAGAGAGTAGAGAAGGGATGGGCTACCTTAACTGCTGCGCGGTGGTTCGTGGAACAACAATCCTCAAAATTGCCGTTCTGCTTATCGCAACAACAACAACTTCGACAACGACAATATTGGGTTTCGGGTTGCCTGTGGTGGCTCGGCGAGCATTCTCCTGTACCAGAACTGACGGATGGGAATTCGTCGGGTGTGTCAAAGAAGAGTCCAGACCTGTTCCTGTGATGTCGGTGACGGCATCCAAAAATCAAACTGGGGTTGGGTAGCTTGGTAGGTGTCAAAGCCGAACAGTTACCTAATTCTCCCTAAAAACGATCGCTCTGTAAAAATCCTCTGCAATAACTTCAATCCCCTTCCGGGGAATAGGTAAGCTATTGAGGGTCTGCTGAAAAACTCTCCTATTGCGAATCTAGATGCCATACAGTGCAAAAAATGGGAGCAACGGAAGTTGATCCCCAAATTAACCCCACAATTTTCTCCCCAAATGCAGAGATTTTGAGCATCTATTTGCCATATTCTTGCACCTATTTGGACTAAAAACAATTCAACCCCTTATTTAGAATGGGTTGTAGCAATATTGGGCAAGCCCTATTTACTCCCTTCCCAGGAAAAAAGTCCTATTCTACCGCCTTTCTTCCCCCTCCATATCCCCTGTTAAGAGTCAGCAGCAATTCCAAATTCAAAAATTGAGGTTCGGGGGCTGTGCTGATGGGGGTATAATCAAGGTGGGTAGATATATAGACCAGGAAAAAAGAATTTTGGATTAGAAGAGAGATTAATCTGTTCCCCTAAGTACTTGAACAAAATTAATTATACAAAATCTGGGCTGAAATCCTGTACCCAGTGTAGATAAGACTAGATATTAGTTTGTAAATATTTCTGTGCGGTTACTTACACCACTGTCTCCCTTTCTACCTTATCTGCTGTTCATCCCACTAATCTAAAATTGACAGAGGTAACTGAAAAATGGTTACAGCCAAACAAATAGAAGAAGATATACTCTACCCCAGCAGCGATGGTGAACCGATGGCGGATAATACCGAGCAATATAAATGGATTGTCACCATCAAGGAAAATCTCGAAATTTTGTTTGCGGCTGTAGATAACATTTTCATTGCGGCAGACTTACTTTGGTACCCAGTACCATCGACACCGATAGCATCCATGGCACCAGATGTGATGGTAGTATTTGGTAGACCCAAGGGAAAGAGAAAGTCATATCTACAGTGGAAAGAAGACAACATTCCCCCGCAAGTTGTGTTTGAAATTCTCTCCGACAGTAATACTGAGAAGAAAATGCAACAGAAGCTGGAGTTTTATGCAGAATATGGGGTAGAAGAGTACTACATCTATGATCCGGAATCATGGCAGCTAGAAGGGTGGATGCGACGGGAGAATCAACTAGTACAAATGAAACAGGTTAATGGGTGGGTGAGTCCCCGGTTAGGGATTAAGTTTGAGATGGGATTTGGGGAGTTGGTGATTTACCGTCCAGATGGGAAGAGGTTTTTGACACCAGTAGAATTAAGCGCCGAGTCAGAGCAACGGCTGCAACGGGCCGAATTTGAATACCAACGGGCAGAAGCTGAACGGCAACGGGCTGAACTTGAACGGCAACGAGCCGAAAGGTTGGCAGAGTATATGCGTTCCCTCGGATTAGACCCAGATAATTTACCTGGCGGTAACTAATATCCTCAAGGTAGTTGTCCCCATTGTCAAAATTTGAATTTACAATTGCTGGTATCCAGTACCTCCGCGCATGGCAGTGCGATCGCGCAATGTCTGCTTGAGGTATTGGCTAGTACTTGAAGGCCTCAATGCGTTGCTGAATTATGGGGTGACTTTACCCCATGTGAAACCAAGCACCAGCAGTTCTAGCTAGATACACACAGTGTTGGTGAAGTGGCCGCAGTAAGCGAGCGTAATCTCTGTTGTAAGCGTGTATAGCTCTTATACCATTTCATTTTAAGTTTGATAGATTTAGGGAGGCAGGGAACCAGGAAATAAAGGGGTTGGACTGGATCAAGATTTTCGGGAAATAGTATTACTTGCTGAATCCTCTAGAAGAAGATTTTATTTTGGGGACCAGTTGAAATCGACGTTGCCACCGCTAATAATTACCCCAACCCTTTTTTCTGATGCGTTTACCACACCTGTTAACAAAGCTGCGGCAGCTAATGCCCCAGTTGGTTCGACGACAATTTTTAACCGCTCCCACAGGAAAAACATGGTGCTGATAATGGCAGCTTCGGATACTGTTACCATGTCATCTACGTAAGCCAATACCAGGGGAAAAGTATATTTACCTAAGCTGGGAGTGCGGGCACCATCGGCAATGGTATCTGGGTTGCTCACGGTTTGCAGGGTTTGGCTGTGGAAGGAACGGGTGGCATCATCGGCTAGTTCTGGTTCAACTCCAATGATTTGGCAGTTGGGGAGGAGTGCTTTGGTGGCAATTGCACAACCAGAGATTAAGCCTCCACCCCCACAACACACGAGTAATAGGTCTAATTCACCAACTTCGGCAATTAGTTCCATTGCTGTTGTCCCCTGTCCAGCGATGATATGGGGATGGTCGTAGGGAGGAACCAGGGTTAAATGGTCACCGGCTAGATTTGCCGCTAATTCTTGCCGATTTGTTGTTTGCCTGTTGTACAGGATTACCTGAGCTCCATAGCTACGGGTAGCGGTTTGCTTGACATTAGGAGCATCATCGGGCATGACAATGGTAGCAGGAATCTTGGGAATAGGGAACACAGAACAGATTAATCTCTCCTTTGTCAGAACTGTTCCCCTACCCAATGAGGGGAAAAATCCCTCATCTCCTCAGTATGCGATGCTAGGATTTTGCCTGTTTTTGTAGCTTCTGGATGCGACGTAGAGCTACACCAAAACCAGCAGCAGTCACGGTCCCCAAGGTGGTTATTGGTTCTGGTACAGAAGTTGAGCCTATTGGTGTATCATTTACTTGGAATGCGAGGGTTGACCCAGAACCATGATTACTCCAACTTGATCCTCCATTAGCGGAGTAATAGCTTGAAGGTGGAAAAGTGGTACTTGAAGTGGTCCAAACGAAACCTGCGGCATCAGTACTTAACGCTAGCCAATAGGTTGTACCAGACGACAACGAAATTGGGGTTATGTTAAAACTAATTTCATATTCTGGCTGACCGGAATCAATTTGACCATCCGCAGTATAAGTGGCAGTCGCGGTTCCTGTGGCTCCTGATACTAAAGTGCCGGGTCCACTACCTCCTGTATCCGTATAGATAGAGTATGTAACCTGGTCATCCCATGTGCCTATACCACCAGTATCAAGACCCCAAAAATTAACACTTTGTACAGTGTCATTGCTGGTTAATGAGAAACTCTCAGCCTGGGTGAAGGCTGGATCAATATAAAAACCATCAGCATGATTAGGATTCCCAGTCCCACCAATAACGGCTGCTTGGACTGTTCCGGTGTTAACAGATACGGCGCTGAAAGTTGCTACCGCAGCAGCACAGAGGAAGGTATTCAATTTGAGTCTAGACATTTGAGGAATCTCCTTTGTTAATGTTGTTTGCTGCACCAAGATTTTGTACCTTAAACATCCATAAACTTTAGACTACCTTTATTGCTAACTAGTCAGTGATTTTTACTTAGGTATCATTTCTCTACCTTATCAAATCAGCAGAGCAAGGTTTTCAAGCTTAGCGTTGTTTTTTGTTCCGTTACTAAGATAACCCCGTGTTGAGCGTGTGGAAATAATTTTCAATCATTTTCAACTCTTTTTACCCTTCTAACGCTTTTATCTTGAACTTTTTCAATTTTCACTTTGACTATCTCTCCTATAGAAAGAGTAACTTCTTGCTTATTCACTTCCTCTGTTGAATGACAGTCAGAACCTACAATTTTATATGTAATGATAGTTCTTAATATAGTTTTCTTTCCCTTCTGAACTGCTTTACTTTCATTTTTAAGTACAGTTGCTTCAACAATTTCACCTTCTTTCAATTCATTAGATGATAGGATTTCCCTAATTACTTGTAATGGTGTTGGTAAAATGGGACGTTTACTATACTCATTTGTTCCTTGAGCATTTCGTTTTAATTCACCAATACAAGGTTCTTGCTTTCGCGCAATTTCCATGTAGCGACCAGAGTTTTCGGAAACCCCTTTCCAACTCAACATTGTTAGTAGAGATTTGATACGTGGTAAATCTTTTAATTGTTTAACGCTGGGATTGATATATTCGAGAATATAGCTTTCAAAATCTTGGACGCATTTTTTACGAATTTCTGTTTCTGAATCTAATCTGTTAGCTTCAGCCCACTGATTTTTTGAAAATAAGCTTTGATATCGTTTTTGACGATCACTTAACCATATTTTTTGATTGCTAATCTTCACAGATCCCATTCCCAATGGCTTACCCATCCCTAGAGATAGGCGAAAATTATCATCATCAGCAATATTCAAAACCCAAAGTAAACTTCCTAATTCAACACTACTTAAATTTTCAAATCTTATAGTGAAATCAAAAGATATATCAGGCTTTATAGGTTTGATATTAGTATATTGAAGAGGAGCTTTATCAATTTTAGTTTTATCACTTTCTTCAATCTGGCTGAGTGTAGTTTCTCCTTGATGCCAATAAAGTTTATGACCACGAATCATAGTTTCATTTGATTGGCTAGCGTAATGTTTTAAACTTTCTTCCTTGTCACTATCCTGAACTAGGTAATGTTGAAATGTTGTTGGCTTTGGACTAGCTAATATTTTCGGAGTGATAGATTTTGTTTGCTCGCCACTCAACCAAATATCTTCATCGGTCGTTTTGTGACATTTTGCATCACTAAAAAATATTCGCCCTGCTTGTTCTTTGCCTTGTTTTTTATGACGAATAAATCCAAAAATTGCTTCAGCGATATCTAAATCTATATGTTGAGTTTCTGAGTTATATAAATTGTTTGGTATGAATTTTTTTATTGACTGCTGGTAAGGAAGACGAAACATCATGGTATGCCCGAAAAAAACTAGTTTGTCATCTTCAATTAAGTAAAATACGGGGTGCATAGGTTGTAATACACCATCTTTACTCTTAAGTTTGTCTTTTTGTTCGTTAGTAATTTGCTCTTTATACTCCTGAATCATAGAATAGTCAAAATTATCAGGAATTGGTATTAGTGTTGTATCTTCATCGGGCAAACCAAATACACATTCCATTTTTTTCTTCCCTGGCATTCCTCCAGTTTCTACTAATACTCCAGCAGATTTATTTTTATTGTTTGTTGGAGTTGCTTTCGCATAATATAACTCGATATATCCTTCTCTACATGAATGCCAATCTAAAGGCTCAACACATATATTAACTTTGTGAGCGTGTTTAATATTGTGCCAAGAATGCTTTATTAATTTGGAAATATCATTGATTTTAATCCTTGCAAATGAAGCTCCTGAAACCAATTCCTTAGCAGGTTGAATTGCCCATCCAGAACCTTGTTGAGTTTGAATCAAATAGCCAGCCTGCATTAAAAATATATGTCGATGTTGAGAATCTTCATTGCTTTCTGGTTCTACTTTTTGAAGAAGGCGATCACGATAAAATTTACCTAAAGACGTAGTGTCTGCAAAAGCTCGATAAATCAGTTGTCTATCTGCAACTTGGTCTATTTTGCTATGACTTGCAATTTCTACTAAAGCGTGTAGCATTCCTCTAATACTACTTCCTGGGATAGTCGGATGATAATTATCTGGATGACTATAAAATGAAGCAAGCATTTTTCGTTTATCTTCTTCCCATTGCTTCTTTTCCTCTTTTGTTAGTTTCTCGTCTGCTTTCCCTTCATATTTAGCGAAATCAGATGGAGTCCAGCCACAGCGAATATAAAGTGGTGAAGAGGTAGTCAGCGTACATTCAATTTTGCCAGTATAAAGCTGAGAATCATAAACATTATGTGGTGGAAGCGGTAACTGTGCTGGTATGACTTCATCGGGTAATTCTACAAAATTATAAGGAGCTACAGCACAACGTTCTTTACGTACATTTGATATATGTTTTTGAGTCATGATTTTATTTCCTTGGCTGTAAGATTAACCAAACGACTAAGATAAATATGTGCTACACCTGCATCGTTATAATCAATATAATGATTTACTTTTAATCGAACTGGATTTTTAAGCACTCCATCTTTTTCAAGAACGATATCAGTAAAGGGTACGGCGTGTTTTAAACCTTGCTTACCGTCCCAAAGTAAAGTGAAACCTCTATCTTCGCTTTTTTCTCCATGCGTTCCTAAAAGTATTTGATACTCGGTAATATACTCATGTTGTTTCAAATGCTTATCTTTGATAACACGAGATTTTAAACCTTCATCTGTTTTCCAAAACATGATTTCTACCGTTTCGCAAAAAACTCGACATTGTTGTAAAGTCTCGTATCTAAAAGCTGGAAATTGCCACTTTGGAAATAGTTTTACAGGCTCATCTGATGTAATTAAATTACACTGCGAGTCAAAATTACCCCAAATTATACCATCTTCAGCATGAGCAAGGAGATATTTTAGCTTATGCTCTTGAACCTTTTCATTTAACCATTTACGTAGATGATAAGTATCTTGGACACCTTCAATATCATCAAGTTTTTCACAACATGGCTTACTCATACATTTCTACCTTTTTCAAAAGCTGAGATACAAGATTATTTAATTCTTTTTGTACTTCTTCTTGAGAATTATTCGGATTCAGTTTATCTTCAATATCCAACTGATTATTTTTCAATTGAATTTTCCAATGCTTAGGCTTATCCTCATGTTGCCAAATTATTGTTGCTTCTTTTCCCTGTAAACGTCCTCTACCAATGCTGCTAGTACCACCTACAGGTAAATCCCCAGTCCATAAATCTTTAAGTAACAGCAGTAGTAAACCTATTTCGCTGTCGTCAGGCTGGCGTAACTCTAGTTTGATTTCTAATTTTGTATTTTCACTGCCAAAAATCGGCTGTTCGTTAAATAAAGTACCATGTAATGCACCACCTGTAAAGCGGTCAATGGCGATACGATTTTGGACTAAATCATTGTCTTTATTAGCACCTTCGATAATACTTTCATCTACAGTTAAGCGGCTAGCCTTTGCTTTTTTTTCCTTATCATCATTAGTTGATTCTAATTTTTGTTTTTTATCCTTTACAAAACCAAATATCTCATTAATGATTTGTTCTGTGAGAAGTTGTTTTTTACCTTGAGTTAAAGTGTTAATGATTCTTTCTGCACGGTGACGCAATGCTCCTGTTAAAGCTGTACCGGATAAAATTGGTTTCAGTTCCTCGTCGCGTCTAGATTTCAAATGAACAACATCAGGTGCTTTATCGCTGGAACCTTGACCTGAACGAATTAGTAAGGGACTAGCGAGGATGAATGTGGCTTGGATGGTTAGGCGATTGTGTTTATATTTTGGATACAGTTGGACTTTGAGTGCTGTTTCAATTGATCCACTTATATTTGGTGATTTTGTGTATGATTGTGCCCAATCACGATCTAGAGTTAACCATTGGAGACGTTGATAGGGGTTGATCATGTCAAATTCCCAAACTTGCCACTCTTTTACATGACAGCGACCAAACCCCCGCCGCTTTTTCGTTCCGATACTAATTTCACCATTTTTTGAACCTTCAGTGGCTTGTAGCCCACGTAATGCTACAGCTAGTGCTTCTTTTAATGTATCTTCATCAGTATCTTGATCGATAAGTAGCTCAAAACTAAGATTAAACTCAGTTCCGGCTTCTAGCAATTCCAAATCATATTTAGCTTTATTTTCTGCTGTGCGAGTTAAACTATCAATTTTTACCCCATCACGCAATTCAACTTGAATAGGAGCCTTACTTACAGCATCATTAATAATTAAAAGACTTTGATTATCTTTTTCTCTAAGTTTTAACTTTTCCTTTTCTGATAAATCTTTTTCATCTTCATAGGCAAATAAATCCCCAAATAATTTCGTTGCTCGCTCATTACGATACTCTCTGACGTTGTAACCTCTATCGTACTCGTGCAGGTAGTTTCTTAATGCACCTGTGATAGATGAACCTGTTAACAAAGCGTGATTGCTAATGCTATCTCGTAGCAATGCTAAATCAAGTGGACTATCTGTATCACCACTACCTAAACAAGTGGGAGTATCTAAAATCAAGTTCCCGCGCACAATTATCCGCTTAATAATATGGCGATTTGAAGTATGACGTACCTCAATCATTTTTCTTCTCCTTAATAGTTTTTTTGGTAATTCCCATGATTAACCGGAGCGTATATTCTAATGCTAAGTAATCATCAACAGTTTTTTGCACATCAGCAATTTTTATAGATGGCTGACCATTATCAACTAAGTTTTTAGTTTGTAGGTCAGTACGCCAAGCTAGATTAATCCAATTTTTGGGAGATTGTAGCCATTCACTAATTTGCTCATCAAATCTTTTACCTATGTTTAATTGAGTACGTTCAAATTGACTGCGAGCATTAGAAGGTAAATTTTCTAGTAACCTGTTTATAGGTTCTGCTAGTTCTACTATAGTTTTACGCTGAGATTCCGCTTTAGTTTGTTCTAGTTCAAGTTGAGATAGAGCTTGTCTGGTGATAATCATCAACCTTGAAAGTTGACTATTGGAAATTGCTTCTTTCCTAATTTCTGTACTGCCGACTTGATTTATGAGTAAAATATTAAGCTTGTTTATGACAATTCTTAAAGCTATATCTTCTGCTATTTTGAATGAATCTGTGCTGAGGGATTGTGATTTGCCAGCTTGCTTATTTTGATTTTCTGAAGTAGCTAACTTGACTTGATACTTGGTCGTATATTCATCTAACCAGTTAACTGCAACTCGTCCAAAACCTTCTATCCTACGTTCGCCAATTCCCTGTTCTTCTAACTGCTGTAATTGCTCTACATTCACATCAGTTTTTTGGAAAACAAATACACTTCCTGCTGCCAAAGCTGGTGTTTGTGGTAGAGGAAGTCCCCATTTACGGTTAAATCCTCCAACAATTATGCTACTAGCATAAATACCATTTTCTTGAACCTCAAGCTCTTTCTTTAACTTTAAATACTTTGAAAGTTCTTGACGTAGCACTTCTGGTTCTGCTACGCATTGTCCGCACTCATTTAGTAAAATTGTGTCGCTAAGCAGTGTTATTATTAAATATTCATTCTGCTTGAAGCGTCTGCTTAAGTCAATTTCAACTTCCGACCAATTAATATTATCTGGAATTAACTCAATTTTTGTATGACCGTAACCTGCGCTTTGAGAACCACCAAACCAAATGTCTTTTAGTGTTAATAAAGACTCAATTATAATTTTGTCTTTTTCTGAGTCACATAGTATCACTGCTTGAAAAGTTTGTCCTGCATCTATAGCATCATAGCTGAATACCGCACCATTGCTATCTGTACCTCTACCACGTCGGCGATTGCGTTGGTTATGAATATTGATTCGTCGCTTCACTCGGTAAAGCAATACATCAGAATCACTTACAGTGCAAAACTTTTCTTGTAACAGCTTGGGAGATAAATCTTCATCACCGTGATCAATCGAAATTTTGCTGAAATCATAGACAGGTGTATCATCATCTTCAGAAAATTCTTCTCCTTTATTTTTATACCAAGAAAGCGGTATAGGTAAAGTACGTTTTTTATCAATATCAACAGGATATGCATTTAAATAACGAGTCTTAGAAGCATCAAAAAATAACCTTTTGATATCAGGAAAACGCTTGCTATCCAAAATATCATCAGTGTGTTTGATATTATTCTGTCTTAAATAGCGACCAATCAACGCCCCGCGAATCATACTACCTAAAATATAGTCATGAGATACGTCGCTATTGGGGTCGCCTTGAAGTGATGTTGCAAGAATAGGTTGCTGCGTATGTAGTAAAAAAGTAATTGCTTTCATATCCCTTTCCCGAAGCGTTCAACATAACAAATTTTTTGAGTAATTTCACTGCTATTTTGGATATCCCACAAAGTACACTGCACATGACCTCGACCGCGATTGCGTCCGCTTCCTATTCTTCGTAATGCCAGTGTACCTACTACTAAAAGTGCCAAGATGTCTTTATCTTCTTCGGACTCTTCGTTTAGTTTCCTTGCAAATAAAAGTTTTGACTCAAAGGGCAGTTCCCGCAAAATCACACGCGCTGACCGCAGACTTCTTTCAGCAGAAACCCCATTTTCCGGATCAATTGCAGTTTGACGACGGATGGTTGTAAGAGATTCCAAAATATCAGTATTGGTTAAAGTCGGCTGATATTTGGGGTTTTCACGCTTTTTCTCAGATTCCACATCTAATTGTGCAGCCATTACGGTTCGTAAGTCACTTGGCAAACAGGCATCTCCAACATGCATAATAGCCTGAGTATCAAGGGTACTGCCCGGTTTACCAAACAGTTCATCAGCTACTTTCCGCCAATGTTCACGCTGATTTTCATGTGGTATCACAGCAACTAAGTTATCACAATCCTCACTTAGTAACCCTTTTAAAGTTCGTCCCCGTAAATAAGGAAATCCGTAGCGGTCATGTTCAACCTCTTGATCAACCAACCCCGCAACCCCATCACCACGACCAAAGGTTGTATCACTTAGCAACTTTATTTTTAAGGTGTAGCTACTCATCGTTTGACTCTCCTAAAGGAATATAAAACTCCATTGCTTCAATTGCGTCAAAGTAACCGCAGATTCCCTTCCAATGCCAACCTTTTTCTCCCAACTCGTTATCTGCTTCTGGAAAGGTTGGTAAGTTTTTAAGACGATATACTTGTCGAAATTGCTGTGTTGCTTCATGCCCTTGGCGCAATACATCACGTAACGCCATCACCTTATTCCGTCGGTCTTTCCAGTCTTCATGTATATTTAATTCATTGACTACTTTGGCAAAACCAGTCCAAGTACGCCACTCGTTTTTGCAGGAGTGCGATCGCATTGGTCGCATCACCAAAGAAGCAATTTCGTTACGTTCGGGGATTTGCACTTCATACTCGCGTTTACGAATTTCATTAATTGACCCAGTTACCCCAGTTGCAGCAATATGCCAGTCCATCGCAGAAAATAATGGTTTTTCATAATCCTTTGTCTCTTCTCTCATCCACTTTTTAGCTTTACCGCACAGTGCTTCACTCAATGCATAAGCCTTAGCGAAAGGATAGTGAGTTTTAACAATTGCAATACCTGCACAAGCAGTTGCTTTCTCTGCTTTCTCTTTTCTGCCAGGTAAATCAGTAGTAAATTCCTCAAATTTCTTCAAGAACTGTGCAGCAAGAGACAATCCCAAACGTCCATCACAGACAAAAGTGATATCATCACCACCGTAAACTATTGGGCGAAAAGGTAAATAAGTTTTTTCATCCCTTTTTTGAAGAGTTACCTTATTTATAAGTTCTCCTGATTGGTCAACGTACTTAATAACTGCTCGATTATTCTCAATAGTAATAGAGTTAAGAATCATTTCAGCAACAGCGCGTAAAGCCTTACGTCCTGCACGATTCACTGCCCTGGAAAATTCCCGCATCTTTACAATACAATCTTCATCGTCCGATGCAGTTTTCAAATATTCCTGAAAGCGATTTCCTAGTCTATTACCATCAGCATGAACAATAGCTATATAACTGCTTTCACCCTCTGAACGTCCCAAATCATCAACATCATATGGTATTTCGTATTCGTATTGACCTAAATTCAAGTTTTGTAAAACAGTTTCTTTAAGTTTTTTATTAGCAAGTTCATCATACCTGCGGTCAACTGTTTTTAGTTTCGCTACTATCTCTCTAGAAACCAAATAACTATCATTCTCTGGAATGCCATAGTATTTGCTTATATCTACTGCCACTAATCCTGTTGAATTACAGTTAGCTGTTACACCCATACCCAATATAGGCATTGATGGTCTTGGCTTTCGTTTCTCGTTTTCCAGTTTTCCCTGGATTAATTTTTTGTCAATTACTTTCTGGAGTGAGTCTGTATCCCAATCAAATAGTTCGTGAGCAACGACAAGATTTAACCCTGGTGCTTCATGTAGTATTTTCCTGGTTAATTTATTAGTAAATTCTTTGGCATATTCTTCAGTTCTAAATAGCAAGACTGTATTACCACCACCTGCATATACTAACTCAGCCACAATTTCTAAATTTGTAGTAATACGTAGTTCAAAATCATCTGTTTCCTCATCAGGAATATAAACTTCACCTAGTTCTAGTAAGCACTCTTTAACCCATTCATATGTTGCTACTTGGACCAAATATGAACCACCAATATTTTCACGCAGGCGGTTGCTACCAAAAATATATCGCTGAATTCCAGTGGTATCAATGACTGTTGCAACTAATTTATTCATTAGTCATCTACCTCTTGAATCCAGGCTTTGAGTTTTTCTGACAAATCTGCAATATCCCCACTTCCGAAAACACTAACTTTTGGGTCATCAATCTGACTCATAAAACGCTGTTTGATTTTTGTTGGCTTATCATAGTAGCAAACTAAAGCAACCCGTGCTTCATCTCCTCCCATCTGTCGCGCTCTATGATAAGCTTCAAATAATTTAGACTTACACAAACCGCTATCATTACTAGTAGTACAGGATATAGCAAAAAGTTGATACCCTCTCAAGCAAGCAACATCAAATTCAAACTGGATAATATTTAGTTTTTCTGGAAAATCAAACGACATACCTACTTCATCAAGTGAACATTCTTTCTGAATTTTATTTAATTGTTGTAATACATAGTCTTCTAGCCAAATACCCTCAAGCCATTTACAAATTTCTTCGGGGTAATCTTTACTTTTTTTAGGTTTAGGTATTTCGTATTCAATTTGCTGTTGTATCTGTTCGAGTTTTTGAATTGATAAATTTCCGTTATCATCTATAAATGCATATTTCTCTAAAACAGAAGTTATCTCTTCCGGTAATTCATGGATAGGTAATGACAAGTTTCTCAAATCAGTAGCATTTTTCCATTCTTTTAAATTAAAGTATATTTCTGTAACGATATTATTTTGGTTACTGGCTATTTCTTCTCCTTCTTGAATTTCTAATTCTTTTTGCTCCCGTTTTAGTTCTTCTCTTTGTCTTCCCTCGACACTAAGTTGTTTTTTACACCATTCTCGCCATGCTAAATCATTTTTGATAATAGTTTCTACTAATTCTGGAAGTGTAACTTCCGTTTTGGGTGGCTTGCTTAGAGACAACCCATGTAATTCAAAGAGTTTTTCTAGCGAAAGTTCTAGCGGTTCTTTTGGTATATCTAAGGGAATAGGGTTATTGGTTTGGTCAATCAATATCTTCAAGCTATGAGAGTCTAAGTAGCTAAAAACCGGAGCCGGATTAAGTTGAATAGTTAAGTCTTTATCATCATGAGAAAGTAGTGCTTGATAGGTATGAGCGGCCATTGCTTTTGTGCCACCCGTATAGTTCAAACCAAAACTATTTTTATCTGGAAAATATTTTTTAATATCCTTAATTTTTTCTCTAATCCTCTTCGTAATTTCATAAGCATTAGATTGATTATTATTCAGCGGAACCATTTCCTTATCGCTTAAATCCAATATTTCCTTGAGACGTTCCGCAGATTTTTCCGTATATTCGCTGAAAACTAGATAAGGTTTACCACCCTCCTTCAACAACAGTTTTGCTGCAACATAGTTGGGTAGAGGATTTTCACCAATCAGCAAAAACAGATGATCTACTTTATACTTGTCAAACTCGGTTGTACTCATACATTAGATGTATCCGTTTTTCAAAAATGCCATACGCCATTATTACACAGCATCGGAAATACCCCTTTCCGAACTACTGCTACCTTGGAAATGGAAATCCAAAATACTTGGAACTTGTATAAATAATAATATCATTCATGATGCTTGATGTAACCAATATCCAATTTCTCCATTGCCTTACTGTCGATTAACAGGAAAACTGTGTTCTTCCCAACTTTTGGTGAAGTCGAGTGACAGGATAATTGCTGTACAAAGTGAACTTCTCTAGAGGTAGAAGCGATGGCGAAACGCCTGCGCTCGCTTCCTGCGGGCGTTTCGCCTTGCCAAAAGGGCGGGGAAGAAAGGAAGAAAAAAAGGAGATCGCTTTTCAAGTGGGGGCCTCAAGGTAAGTTGTCCCCCTTGTCAAAATTTGAATTTAGAATTGCTGCTGCAAACTACTTTGATCAAGGTGTTTGATCATCAGCCCCATACCGTTAAGATTTCGGTGACCAGGAGGCAGGGGGTAGGAGATGAAGAAGATTTTATTTTGGGGACCAGTTGAAATCGATGTTGCCACCGCTAATAATTACCCCAACCCTTTTTTCTGATGCATTTACCACACCTGTTAACAAAGCTGCCGCAGCTAATGCCCCAGTTGGTTCGACGACAATTTTTAACCGCTCCCACAGGAAAAACATGGTGCTGATAATGGCAGCTTCGGATACTGTTACCATGTCATCTACGTAAGCCAATACCAGGGGAAAAGTATATTTACCTAAGCTGGGAGTGCGGGCACCATCGGCAATGGTATCTGGGTTGCTCACGGTTTGCAGGGTTTGGCTGTGGAAGGAACGGGTGGCATCATCGGCTAGTTCTGGTTCAACTCCAATGATTTGGCAGTTGGGGAGGAGTGCTTTGGTGGCAATTGCACAACCAGAGATTAAGCCTCCACCCCCACAACACACGAGTAATAGGTCTAATTCACCAACTTCGGCAATTAGTTCCATTGCTGTTGTCCCCTGTCCAGCGATGATATGGGGATGGTCGTAGGGAGGAACCAGGGTTAAATGGTCACCGGCTAGATTTGCCGCTAATTCTTGCCGATTTGTTGTTTGCCTGTTGTACAGGATTACCTGAGCTCCATAGCTACGGGTAGCGGTTTGCTTGACATTAGGAGCATCATCGGGCATGACAATGGTAGCGGGAATCTGGAGTAATTTGGCTGCCAGAGCGATCGCTTGACCATGATTACCGGATGAATAGGTAATCACACCTGCTTGCCTTTGGGTTGCTGATAGTTGGCTTAAGGCATTGTAGGCACCTCTAAATTTAAATGACCCTGTACGCTGAAAGTTTTCACACTTAAAGAACACCTGGCTGTTGGTGCGTTCATTGACACTTTGAGAAGTGAGGATCGGTGTCCGGTGGATGACGCCTAGAAGTTGCTTTTCTGCTGCTTGTACATCACTAACCGTCACAGATTTAGACAAATCGTTGGGTAAATTCATACATCAAGTCTACACTACCTTTACGGAGCATAGCTCGGTCTA
>Ga0209208_10006538_pt1 | contig 16046 bp, 8 predicted proteins | sample S1TSphfallax_3_FD_187694 | JGI IMG/M metagenome (GOLD analysis project Ga0209208, IMG submission 187694) | Host-associated microbial communities from peat moss isolated from Minnesota, USA - S1T2_Fd - Sphagnum fallax MG (SPAdes) (version 2) | ecosystem: Host-associated > Plants > Peat moss >...
CTGTTTCCTGACCACTGACCATCCATCCTGGATGGTGAGCTGGTGGGTGCTGGTTCACTGGGCCCGGTACCCAATTGAACTCTGCATAGTTTCTCCCTGATTCTTATAGTCAATATCTCCAATGATCTTTTACTTGGTGAGCAAATTCATTCTCTGGAGTAAGTATTATATGTTGTTGAACTAACAAAGAGAGTTTGAAGCCAAAAGCTTCAACAACTTGGATAGTCTGCAATTACAAACAAGTAGCTCATTGTGTAATGGTTCTGCCCCATATGGCCATCTCTCAGGTGAACCAGCACCTTCACTGGTACCTTCACCTTCTTGAGTAAGGCCTCTTAGAGTTAATAATTAAGGGAATGAATATTAAATTTGATTCATATTAATTAGTTCATGGGTGTGCTCATAACTTTTTTTCTTTTTTTTTGAGAGAGCCATATTCATTGGTCCATCAGCAATTCTTTTGAAACATTGAACACTCTCAAATGGAAGCACCTCTTTGGATTGGATCCCAGTTGCAAAATATGAACAAATGTATTTCCCAACAGCCAAACCTTTCAGATTATATGCATGAGAGTTGAACTTTGGAGAAAAGCCAAAAGGAAAAAAGACCAAAAACTCATCACATCATCATAGTGTTGAAGTTTGGGCAAACCATATCGGATAGAATTGAAGTGCTATTGGGAACACATTATGGAATAACTTTGGAACTTGAGAAATGTCAACAGAACATGTTGGGAACAGACTGGGAACACAGAAGAAAGAAACAAACTATAACTCCCCCGCCCCACCCCCAAAAGGAAAACGAAGGGCTCATAATGAGTGCATGCTGAGCCTTCCCATTGGCTGCATGAAATTTCTATTTCCAAAACTGTTTGTCACCATTTTTGGCCTGGGCTAATGACAGGGGCAGAAATTTGGGGACATACCATAGTCTCGTAGTTTGTGCCCCTGCCAGTAGCCCAGGCCAAAAATGATTACAAATAGTTATGGAAATAAAAAGTTTCATGCAGCCAACATGCAATCATGAGGGGTCCAGTTTTTTTCTTTGGGGCAGAGAGGGAGGGAGGATTTTTTCCCGCTTGTTCTTTATGTGTTCTCATCATGTTCTCATATGGTTCTCATCAGGTTCCCCAAGTTCTCAAGTTATTTCTCAAGACATTCCAAATAGAACCTCAGATTTATCCCATATGATTTACCCAAAATTCAACTCTCATGTATAATAAACTGAAAACCTGAGGCACAGGAGAGCACCAATTATTTCTATTTTGCAATTGGAGGGGGTCCAAAGGGAAGAAGTTAAAATCGGCCAAAGAAATTGAATGCAGTGAGTACAAAAAGTCGTGCTGTGACTTTTTTCTCTCAGTCTGCCCTTTGCCCCGATTGTTGATACCTTGTGATACCTAAACACATTTTGGATCCATGTTATGCATGTTTGAGACATGTTATGGGTATTAGGGGTATGTAACATGTCACTGGGGCATGTTATGAGCCCTTTGCCCCGATTGTTGATACCTTGTCATACCTAAACACATTTTGGGTCCATGTTATGCATGTTTGAGACATGTTATGGTTATTAGGGGTATGTAACATGTCACTGGGGCATGTTATGTGCCCTTTGAAACATTCATAACATGAGAGGATATGAGTGCAAAACTTGCCCAGATATCAGGCAATTTTATTTAGAAAATACGAATGGGGCTTAGGGCAGACTGGGGAAAACAATTGCAGCAATTACTTTTGTACTGACTGCATTCAATTTCTTTGGCCGACTTAATATTTTCCAAGTCAAAAGAGTGGTTCTCTTGGGGGGTGGGAGTTGCCCAATGTTCCAAAAAACTTGGGTGATGGGCCAATTAATGTGACTCCTTCCAAAATTAAAAAAAACAAAATAAAAAACAAAAGCGCACCCATGAACTAATGGAAACGAGTCACACTAACTATGTCCCACACAATAATTTTACTTGCCTCTTTAACCTGTAGCCAAATTTGGCTACTTGTCCTTTTGTGAATGATCACCGGTCCACCTACCTCACAAAATTGGAGGGAAAAAAAAAAAACCTGAAAAAACAATTCCTGGGTAAAAAGTGTTGTAATCAATCATCCCAAATGTGTTGAAGGGGTTGAAGGGTTAAACACAATGTGTTGTGATGCCATCATCAGATCGCTGGGAGCCAGCAAGGTTATCTATTTATCTATCTAAGGTGGGGTCCCTCTCCCCTCCGTCCACTCTTGATGAGTGTGGACTGTTACGTAAAATGCTGGAAGGGTTCGAGGATGAAGACGCGGTCATTACAGTTGGCAAAGGACATTTGGGGTCCAGGGACATGCAGAACTGGAGGGATGTGCATAGAGAAAACAGACAGACCATTAGAGACCAAAATGTTTTTTTTTCTTTTTGTCAAGTTTATGATGTAGCCAAAGTGGCGACCATCCCAAGGCAGATTTAGCCAAATTTGGTTACAAGATAAAATCAAAATAATTGTTTAAGAACATCATACTTCCCAGGGATGTAGTTGAAGTGGGGTTCAGTCATAAGATGATTTAGCCAGATTTGGCTACATACTAGATATGAAAATAGAAAAAAGCCAGAATCCTTCTATATTTTTGGCTGCTTAGGGGGACTTATCATAAAATTCTGGCGATTTGGAAACTTTTATTTTCGAAATCTGGCGAATTTGGGCCATTTTTTCGCATGGAATATCCTTTGTACAGGTCGAAATCCTATTTTTCAGTCGAAATTTGGCGAAATTTCGCCCCCCAAACAAAAACTGAACCTTCCTTCTACTGAAAATTTTCCTACTTTACTTTAAAAAGTTTAACCATACATAGAAAGAAGTACGGTAATCTTTTTTTAATAAAAAAAACTGGTTGAATTGTGGCTACTGAAAATCTCATAAAGGAACTTGATTTTAGCAATTTCATTTTTAATTTCTCTTTTTGGCTATATACATGTCAGAACTCAGAAGCTTACCGAGCCTGGAGCTACGAAATGCAACTAAACGTGTTGGCTAAACTCTACTGGGAAGCGAGCGAGCGAGGGAAGGAGGGAAGGAGGGAGAAAGGGAGGGAAGAGCCGCCGGGAGGGAAGCGAAGACTCCACGCACGCTAGCGAGGACTCGATATTCCGGAGCTTTCTGTCTCCTGGGAAACCAGATCACTCAATCACATCAAGGAAGGGGAGGGAAGAGAACAGAAGAGAAGAGAAAAGGACGTAGGGTGGATTCTAGAGTAGATTAATCTGTGTTTAGATTTGTCTGAGAACACTACTGCTTTGGAGGTAAAGCTTGCTTCTGTTTCTGAGATTCAACCTAGAGGGTTGGATTCTAGATTACATCTTGCTGCGTTCAGATTTTGTCTCAGAACACTGCTGCTTTAGAGGTAATGAAGCTAGCTTCTGTTTCGGAGATTCAACCTGGAGGTGAGGATTCTACACTAGATTCTGCTGCGTTCAGATTTGGCTGAGAACACAACTGCTTTGGAAAAGGTAAAACCTGATTCTGTTTCGGAGATTCAACCTGGAGGGGTGGATTCTACAGGAGCGGCAATCCTTTTTGGTTGGCTGATTGCTGTTTCTTTGCTGAAGGTTTTCGTTCCGAACATCTCTGACGGGAAGTTCACGTTCTTCTTCTTCCCTTGGAAACAATCGGGCAGCTTCATGTAGGAGAATATAGATTCGTGTTGTAGTAGTACTGGGGTTCCTTCTGATCTGTGAAGCTTGGACTAGTGAAAAGATCTGCGGCCGCGTCCCATTCGATCTGGAACCCTACCCAAAAACATGGGAAGCAACACATCAAAATCCAGCAGTCTTACAACTCTGCAAGTGGACAGAGAAAGAGGTCCTTTCAGAAGCCTTTCCGTGTCGAACTATCGCACGCCACCTCCACCCAAGAAGGCAGACTTGCAGTACAACCCTCACACAGTGGCGCTCACATCGGCCAGTATCTCCACCGGCGGATTCATGAAGCTGGTGGAGTCGCCGGATAATACTGCTGCCGCTCGCGGCCTCGCATCTGTCATCACTACTGGAGCTGCAGGTCGAAGCGACAGACCTGCTGCACCCTTGTACAAGAGCGTCAAGAAGTGGGACTCTATGCCACCAAGAATGGATGCGTTGTTGTACCAGAGTTCTACGTTGTCGAATTCATGGGCTGATTTGGGTGTTGTTCGAAACTCAGTCTTATGCGAACATGAGAAGGATGATAGGATCAAACCCTTGATCAAGCAGCAGCAACAGCAAATTTCCAAGGCGGATGTGAAAGATCAGGAAATAGAAATCATTGATGCTTGGGAGCTCATGAAAGGACTTGAAGTTGAAGACAGATCAAACCCTAGCAGCACTTCTCCATTGCTCTTGTTGCCAGATTCCCATGCTAGTACTTTTCTTGCCAATGAAGCAATTGACATGGACGAGAAGATGGTGCAGTGCTACAAGTCTCTGGATCAAAAGTCAAGATCACATTCCATGAGTACTCATGGGTTTGATGCAGGTGCACCTGCTTCCTCAACATTGAAACAAATGCTTGGAAATGCTGTTCATGTTCTCAACTCAAGCTACTCTGTACATCAAGACCGAACAAACGGCACAAACAGACTCATTGTGGAGCATGACTTCACAGAAGTATGTGCACCACAAGGCAGTGGTCGGAATCTGAAAGCAGCAGACTGTTTGCAGGAAGCTCATGGCAATGATGACATGGATCTATTTGATCCTGACATCTTGGCAGACTTTGCAGATTCATTGGAGCATGATTCAGATGCATCTGATGGTTGGTGTCATGTAGGTAGTGATGGAGAGGTGACTTCTTGCTCAATCAGCACTTTGGACGATGACAGCCCTAAGTTCCATTGGATGGAAAGTGACAATTTGCAGCAGCATAGCTCACATAGGACCTTCTACGAGCAGCAGCAGGAGTCAACAACCGAAACTACCAATTCAGAAATGCAGAAGTCTGTTTCACTGTTGACAATGAGATGCACTAAGAAGAAGACATCTTCTTGTGAGGAGGTCTCACCCATTGATGTTGAGGAGCAGAAGGATCTGGATCCTCTGTCAAGGTATGAACTCAAGTGCCCTCCAGGCGGACAGGACAGAGTTGTGCTATACACAACCAGCTTACGGGGGATTCGAAAAACATTTGAAAGCTGCAACACCTTGAGGATGATACTGGAGAGCTTCAATGTGTATGTGGATGAAAGAGATGTGTCAATGCACGCCGGCTTCCGAGAGGAGCTCAAAGCCCTCTTTGGGAAACCAGTGTCAGTCCCTAGGGTTTTCATCAAGGGTCACTACATAGGGGGAGCAGAAGAAGTTTTTGAGTTGCATGAGGATGGCTTGCTCATTGACTTGGTCAAAACTTTGCCGGTTCGAATTTCTAGACAAGTCTGTGACTGTTGCGGAGGGATTCGTTTTGTGCCCTGTACAGAATGCAACGGAAGCTGCAAGATCCTTACAGATACCTATGATGTGAAACGGTGCCCCAATTGTAATGAGAATGGCTTGATCAGGTGTACTCTTTGCTCTTGAAATACTTTTGATACTTGTACACTTCTGAGCAGAACTGTATGGTTTCAAGCTAGTGGTTTGACTACATATTTACAATTCTCATGAGATTATGTTAGTACCCAGTGAAGATTATGTTTACAATTGTCATGAGATTGTTAGTGTGCAGTTCACAGCAACTCTCCAAGTTGCAGAAAACCTTACACTCTACAGCTTGATTGATTTGGGTTGAGCTACATACCTAGACAAAGAAGTCTTGGATAGGTAGCTTGAGAGTTGTATCCCACATGGATTCAATTTGTGTCGGTAAATTCAAGAACATTACAGTTTGTCGATTTTGACCAAGCTTCTGTCCAGGACAATTAGAAGCCTGGATAGATAGCTTGATGTTTCAAAGCACATGGAACTCTGATTGAATTTTGAGTTGTGGGCAGTAAATTTGATGACTTGTCCATGTCTCTAAGCTGACTTTTCTAACTCACTGAACATGTACATATGTGTGAAGCACATGGTCCTTTGCCTCTAGTAGATATTGAGAACACTCTGATTGTTTCCTGCTGCAGATCAGGCCAGCTGTTTTTCTCTACTCACCAAAGTTTTAAATGTGCAGATGGATTAGGACAAAGCTTCTAAGTCTATAGAAGTCAGCTTTGCTACAAACCAGAAAGCTCAGACCAGATAGCTATCTATCTTGGTGTATTTGTTTCATTTCCATTTCACTGATTACTGAATAAGTTTGTGTATGCATGTCCTTGAGAGCATGTGAGTACTGGCAGCTGTACATTGTAAGGATTGTGCATTTGAGGCATTCATGGAAGCCATTTTTCAGACCAATTCATAGCATTGGCAATCTGCCATGAACTTTGAATACAATTTTGTTAATGAGATTTTGCACATGGGATGTTTGAGAACCGTCTTTGCAAAACCTTTTTTTTGCAAATGGATTTTGAAACACAAACTCAAAGCCAACAGGGAGTATAGACCAGTATAGACAAGTGTTGACAGGTTATTACTTTTTTTTCCCCGAGAACTGGCAGTTAAAAAATTTTCAATTTTTATGGCATTCCATGGGGTATCAAAAACAAAAAGACTTCAAAATTTTAAGACCCGCATGGTATATTGTCAAACTAATACATTCAGTTACCAATTAACCCAATTATTCTTGTTGATATTAGTTGCTTGTTTTGCATAAGGATTGGTTATCAAATACCCAACTTGGGAATTTGCTCAACATTACCACCTAAGTAGGTTATAGGGTTTAGGTTTCTTTTTACAAATGACCTTATTGACTGTAAGTGTCCCCATGCCCTCATCTTCATTTGAGCCTTTTGAAGCACACAAGCATGGGGGCCTTCATCTTCCTTTGAGCCTTGTAGCACACAAGCAATGCAGCCATTAAAGCCAGAGTGGAGACAAAGGTGGCCTGCTCAATCTCCAAGAAATCTCCAACTCAAGACACAAGCCTTTGAGCTAGATGACTGTCACCAAATGTTCCAGAGAAACATTGTCTGTTGGTTCTCTGGCTTCCTTCAGCAACAGACAATTGCACCACATTTGGTGCAATTTATAATAATATTTTATAGCTGGGTCTTTTTGGGTTCTCTGAATCTTAGCTACCAAGTGGATAGGTTCAATAACTAGTCTTCAGAAAACTCAATACTCATGAATCACCAAAGCTATGTTTTCTCACTAACCAGCCAACACTATATACACCAGTGGTGGGGTGGGTATTTGATTTTGTCAATAACTGCTACTTCCAGTTATATTAAAAATCTCAAAGAACATCCAAAAGAGCCTACAAAAAGGATTGGTTTTGTGGGCTCTCATTTGACTTTTTCAAAAAAAATTGAGACCTATTACAACCAATTCTTTGAGTTCTTGTGAGACCACAATTATGAAGCCTAAGAACTGGGCCAGAGTGAACCAGCTCCCACCAATGCAACAGTTGGCCATTCTGTCCATAGGATGGGCTGCTAGGTTACTGAACTAGCTACATTATTGACCTATATCTTGGTCCTACCTACCAACCCTTCACCTACTAACCCTCTATCTTTTTGTGGCTAAACCTCTCTCTTCGCAAAACCTTTATCTTTTCCAAGCTAAACTTTAACTTTTCAACAAAACCTTTATCTCTATTTGGCCAAACCTTTATCTCTTGACACAAATTCTAATTCTTTTTTGCTAAACTTATATCTCTTGGCAAAACTTGTATTTCTTCTTGGCTAAACCACTACCTATTGACATTAAAGCCCTTATTGTTTTTGGCAACAAATCCTCTATCTCTTCGTGGCTAAACTTCTACCTTTAAACAAAACTTTTATCTCATCCTAATTAAATTTTTATCTCTCAACAAAACTTTTATCTTTTCTTGGTTAAACATCAACCACTTGGAAAAACATCCAACTCTTCCTAGTTAAACATATGCCTCTTGACAAAACCTCCATCTATTCATGGTTAAACCTTTACATGTTAGCAAAACCTCTATCTCTTCATGGATAGACTTTTATCAACAAAACTTTTGTTTCATCATGGTTAAACTTATGCCTATTGGCAAAACCTCTAATTCTTCACAAAACATTTATATCTTCTTGAATTAATTGTTTAAAAACTATTGTTTTGACAAATCTTTTTAACAAATCTTTTTGGCTAACCTATTCACTTCACTATCATATTCATTTAACTACATTATTGACCTAACTTGCTTCTTATTTATGTACATACCTACGTACCTAACTTCTAACCTACTTATTTACCTACTTTTAATCCTACTTACATAATTGCTTAGTTACCTACTCACCCACCCATTCAATTGCCTATCCATCTATTATTTATTTACATGCTTACCTACCTTCCTACCTACCTATCATTAACATGATGCCAACAATTGCCAATGTATGATATACATAATATGATGGTATTGCACTAAACAAATTAACAACCATTTAAATCATATTCAACCCCTTGATGTTGATAGATAATAACCCCGAATATGATTATTGTAAATTTGATCAACTTTGCAACATTGGTCTAATAACCCTCCCTTCATTTTGGATAATTTAATGCATAGTGTACTTAATTTTTGTTAAACTCATTTAATTAAACAACATGCAATAAATTTAACAATTTGACGTACTTATTTTAATGATACATGTACATAAGCAACATGGAGTTATAGATATACGTTTTGGATATAACAAATAATTATGATATTTGCATCTTTTTACATTAATTCAAATGAACCCAATATTGGATTTTGGGGGGAAATTTTTCAAATAGTCACATATAAAACAAGACATACTCATTATATCTTTTCATTTGAAGGGGAGAAGAAAAAGTTTCAACTTGGAGAGTTTATACAGAAGGTAATAAACATGCACCTTTTTTAATTTATTTATAGTTAATTATGTTTAGAATGTAAGGCATAAATAGATAATATTTCAAAAAATTGTTTTACATTTAGATATGTTGATAGAGATGTTAGGTTTTATGGCATTTAACATTAAGATTATTTAAGGTTTTGTGATTTTTTTGGGTGATTAATTAACTTTAAACTCTATGGCTAATTCTTTCATTCATTAATTTTTTCATTTGATTAACTTTGAAGTTCATAACATAACTAAATATTATAAAACTATTTTGTTTTCCATTTATTTATGTTTGTATAATATTAGGGTTAAAGGCATTACCATTAAGGTTATTGAAGGTTTTGAATTTAAGGGTTTAATGAAATGTGTGTTTATTGACTTAGGATTGTGTTTTCAAGATGGGCTAGGACTCCTTTGACCATCACATAATCATTTAACATCATTGGGATGAATTTATCTTTTTACCATTTCCCTTGGTCTTTTTTTGTTTTGTTTTGAATTTAGGAAATTTTTCTCTCCTTGGATGGATTGAACAAAGACATCAATATGCACTAGGAATGTTCCATGTTTGACATATGAATATTGAATTTTGGTTTACCCATAAACAATGTGGATTTAAGGTCATAATGTGGGCATTGTATATTTGACACCCATAGATAGTGAACTTTTAAATATGTCATGAAGGTATTGCATTTTCACAAACCATAAGTAGTGAATTTTTAAGTTTGTAATGTGGGTATTGCATTTTCACCAACCATAGGAAGAGGGTTTTTTAGCTTGTCATGATTGTATTTTCACCACCCATAAATTGAGTGCATTTTCCATCACAATGTGGGTATTACATTTAAGGTACTCACAAACAATGTGGGTTTAAGAGAGACTTGTGAGTATTGCATTTCAATTTACACTTGTGGCCATACTTGTTAATGAAGTTTTGGATATCAAGTTTGGGTTTATGTTTCAATTGAGAATTATGAATGACCTTTTGGTGCAGGCACATATCATATTGTTTTTATAGAATGGGAAGAACTCCAAAGTCTTAAGAAATTGAGGTCCAAAATCTCGTTAAATCCCAAATCTCAAACTTGGATTTAGTGTGGAAGATAGGCATATGACATGGAGGTCAAAACAAAATTTCAATTGAAACTGCCTACACAAGTGTTCTTCTAGCATGGACAATTACAAGTCAACAAATGATTGAAGATTTGCTCAAATGGTTAAGACTCCTAAAGACAAAGATATTGTTAAGCATGCCCAATCGAAAATTGTCTTGCATCATTATTGATGATGCCCCACAAGAGCTAAAGGCATTGTGATGGATGCCCAACCTTGTGTTAATTTTATGTGACATTTGTTTGATGGTCTTTGGTTAATTATTTGAATCCTTTTCATGTTCATGATCTTTGCATACTCAACCAATGCACTAATTATCTTCATTGTGTATGCATGCATAGGACTGCTTGGACCACAAATAATGTCCTTATTTTCATTTGTTGTCGGCATGTCCTAACAGCTTAGTGATTACATGTAATTGAGAAAATCAAAGATGTTGAAATGCGAGGTGCAATCCTTTGTGATCTCCATGATGTGATGTACATGTCCATGAACCACAATGAAAGCATTGAAGCATTCAAAGAACATGCGAGACACAAAATGAAGTAATTTTTCAATCAACATTTGCTTGGTGATTCATGGACAAGTTATTTTTGGACCTATTATTGGCAATTCAATATGTGATAATTTCCTTATTTGCCATGTTTTATCATCTGCCCCTATTTTCTCAAGTTTAATGTTCAATTCTTTGAACTTTGGCCCCCAAAAAAAAAAAAACCCAAAAAAAAATCTCAAGCTTGAATTCATGCCTTGTTGTTCAAGTCAAAACATGGGCCCAAGCTCAAGCTTAGGATTCCAAATCCATCAAGGTTGAAATACTCTTAACACAAAGAGTGGAAATGCAACCTAAAAAACAAAAAGAAAACCTAATATTTGGAGCTTGGGTTTCAAAAGCTTCGAAAGTTGAACTATTTTCAACATCAAAAATAGTTTGGAAGCCCAAAAAAATGGAAGAAAACCTAAGCTTGATTTTGAATCCATATTTGGACCCGACTTCAAAATCAGGTTTCAAAAACCTTGAAAGCCAAGTTATTTTTTATGACAAAAATAGCTTAGAAGCTCCCCCCCAAAAAAACCCCGAAGTTTATGTTTGGACTTGAACTCAAATTTAGGTTTAAAAACCCTTGAAAGTGGAATTATTATTGGCACCAAAAGTAGCTTAAAAGCCTAAAAAACATGGAAGCAACTTGAGTTTGAACTTGGGTCCAAATTTGAACATGAACTCAAGCTTAACTTAAGTTTTTTTTGGGGTGTTTATTAGGATTATTGAACTATTCTGATGTTGGTGATACTCCTTCGGGGCTACCATTGAAAGTGCGATTCATGAAATAAATAATTGGATGGGGTTTTGGCATTTTCATGTTAGACAATGGGGAGGATTCATGCGACATGTAGTTTTCCATCCACCTTCCTATCAATTTAATTTCATTTGTGTTTGCCATCTTGTTTGTCATGTTGTGTTTATGTTGTTCACTTTACTTGTTTGTAGAATTTCATAATGAAGGAAATTTTTGACATGTCAATGTGTAATTTGTCTAAAATGATCCATAAACATTTGGTTCCAATAGTAAAAATAAAGGGGGGGCTAAATTGTATGTTGCAACTTCTAATGACTATGTACAAGCTTTCAAGCAAAGTTCATTGTACCAAACATGTTTGAATGGTGGTTTGTTAGGGAAATGTTTGAATAAGAATGAACTTCATCTACGTAGAGCTAGTGAATTTGGAGACCCCATGTTATTGGTAGTAGCTATTGCAAAAACACACCAAGTTGTTCTTATGCATCAAGGATGCCACATTTGGAAGGTGAGGAGGTTTTTGGATCTCACAAACAAGGTGCAATTCTTTCCCTTGGGTCAAAGGGGGATTTGTATAAACATGACCATGTTAACTTCTTTCATCCATGAATTGACACAACTTCCATTGGCATCAACATTGAAGCACATGACAATGGTCCTATGCCCACTATTGGAGCCAATTGTGGGATTCTTGTTTTCACGCACAATGGTGGGGAAGTCTATGAAAGTATTTGTGGATATGGAATGTGATGTTTTGATTGTCCCCCCAAATCCAACACTCAATGTAGTATTTTGTAAAAGAACATTGACTATGAGTACAAGGCAAAAATCATATCATTAAAAACAATTACTGGGGTTCCTACTCCATGTTATGTTAGTTGGTTGAATACCTTTAGAAGTGGTTCTTGAGAGTTACATAGATTTTAGTTTTGTCATGATGACTTGAACTATTGTGTGGGAAGTTCCCAAAAAAATGTGCAAATGATAGGTCCCTTATGCCCATAGTATGGCATGTCCAAGAACAAACCAATCTCACTTAGGATGAAGTAACAATGTTAGAAGAAGCTAGAATCGTTCTTTTTGAACTTGTCGAATGTCCCTTTTGCAATCTATCCATGTGCACAAACCTTAGATCTAAATGCTTTACAAAAAACTTGAAATGGCAAAACTATTCAACACTCTATTGTATTCAAGCCTTCCAAGGAACATGAAAACATGTGGGAGGTTAAACATGTTATTTCTACCCCTAAAGGTTCCAGCCCTAGAGATTTGTCCTTTTAAAAGTGTGAAACATTTTCCAAAATGGTTGACATTGTAATGTGTCCACATGAAAAATGCATTACCTTTCAAGAAATTTGTGTTATGTTCATTCTTTTGGCTTTGTTCATGAATTTGAAGTTGAAGAGAATGCTTTTCATTTACACTAGATTGATTATTAAAAGACATGTTTTTCAACCATCAATAATTCAAATAATTCGATGCAAGTTATATTTTATAAAATAATTTAAACTAGAAATAAACATCCATCCCCACCTATATTCCCTCCAATATCCATCGCATGGTTTGAAAATCCTTGCTTAATAACAAATACAAAAATGTATGTATATATGTCGTGGCAAAAAAAATTCCATGTTAAAAAATATTCAAGTGATGTGACAAGGAATATTCATGTAATATTTTATCTACATGGAAAGGAATATTTCATCAAAAGATTCTTCCATGCACACATGTTAAGGTTGTTGATTGTATGGCACACAAAATCAACCTTGTCATGGAAAACTTGTTCATAATGATTGTAATTTCCAAATTGGAAGATCTCCTTCAATCATTGTATGAATACTTCTTAGCACCCATTGTCTTGATTCACCAAGTTTGTTAAAATTGTAAAAAAAAAAGGATTCAAAGTTCTTCAAAATGTGAAAAAGAGATGGATAAACATGATGCAACCTTTAAAACATGTTGGGAAAGAGTATTTTTTTATTATTGCTAAGATGGTGGTTAATCACAGTTCAATGGAATTTTCCAAGGCAAATTTATTGAACTTGTGTCACATTGACATTGTCTTGGGTGTGCCATGTATTTTGCCCATGTTGGAATTTTAATTCCTTGATGAAATTTGTGTAGGCCAAAGACATAGTTGTTTGTGACTACATTATAATTGTTAAAATCTACCAAATAGACTTGTACAAAATGTACAATGATTGAAACACCTCCTTTTAGATTGTAAATTTTATAAAATTTATTAATGTTGTAAACATATCTTGTAGGATTACACAATACTAGGTGATTGACTTGAATGACGACACATAACACTTAGCTTTTTGGATTAAGGGTTATGTTAAATGCAATTTTAGTGCACCTTTAACACCTTATCCTGGACCATTCCCCCTTACCCCCCTTGGAGATTATAAAAAAGGGGGGAGTCACAAATTGTTGACCATTTTCCACCACCTCTACCCCCTTGATTCTTGGTTGGTTATTCTATAGATTTCCTTACCCCCTTCTCTTATCTTGTAAACATGACCAAAAAAATGACCAAATTGTATTAAGACCTAGTAGAGTTTTCCTCTTTAACAATTTCTTCCTTGATTTCTTTTCTATTTTCCTTATAATTCTTCTCTTGTTTACTGTAAACAATAATCTTACTTTTCTTCCTTATTATTCCTTTTACCTTTCCTTAACTAGTTGCAACCCTAAACTAGAATCATTCATGCAAGTATCATTTCATAAGGATCACAACATATCATTACACACCAAAATATTTGACATCTTCAAGGATAGGTTACAATCTATTTTTTCTAACTTTGAGTCCTTCTATTCCCTTCTCTAGTTAATTCTTAACTTACTCTTTAACTTCTTCCTTTCACTAGAATTGTATTTCCCATTATCTACAACTGTAAAATTTCTAGCCATAACCCTAAAAGTAGCCCCTCTTGACTCTACCTCTACAAAACATCCTTGCTTCCTCCTAGATATTTTGTTCTCTTGCTTTCATAAGAAGGTAGACCATTGTTTGCTTGCTTTTAAGCCCAACAACCAAAGAATTCAACTCCCCCTTATTTTATATTCCTACTCATAACTTCAACAACATGGATTGGGTACCTTCTCTTGGTTTCCACCATTTGCCCCAATCATCCTACTATGAGTTTCCTCTTCCATTTGCAAAGCCACAATCACCATTACTTGAGAATCTTGCCTCCATTCACGAAACAAAGGTTGATTTGACCACCTTTTGAAAAGTTGGTTGGTTCATGATATTGTGGCCTCCCATTTTCATCTACTTCACCCTTTCATGATATGCCAAGATCTCTCGTTCCTCCTTACATTATCATCATCACTCTTTTTTTCTCACACCCTCATGCCCCACTCATCATTCAAGAAAAAAAAAAAAAAAAGTTGGCAACAAGTTCTTTGCTTTTCAACTCCCTTGAGGCGTCACTAGTACTATCTTACCCTAACCCTAATTGTTAGAAGCTTATAGAAAACATCCTTCCTCCTATCTATACTCGCCTTATTTAACAAGATTAGCCAATCTTGGACAAGGATAAGAAATTTGACCTTGTTTTAATCCGACCAACCTATTTCCCCCCTCATCTTAATTAGGCCACCTCCCTTTAAGTCCTACTAGGATAAGAACATATGTTTTAACCTAACCTCTTAAACTTAAGGTTAACCCCCAAAATTTCTTTGGCCAGCCTACCCCTTCCTAATTAAAAATGGGTTAAGTTAATTTGAGCCCAACATGTTAGTCCTAGATGGTCCATTTTATTGATCTTTTAGATGGCCTCCATTCACTAATTACTTGTGATGTTTTGAAGTGATTATCATTGTTGTGAAAGCCCAATGCATTGCTACATGTGATTTGTTGGTCATTGAGATGGAATGTAGGTTTCCAAATCACAAAATGTTGAATTCTCTTGGGTTTGTTTACCCACAATACTAGTTACAACCAAATTGTGAGTTTACTTTTGCAATTCATCTGAGCTTTTCAAATGACATTTGACACACCCCCAAGCTCCTTGATGACCCAACTGCAAGTCCAAAGATGAAAACAACGAAAGGAAGAGGAGTTGGGGTGTGTTCCTTGGCTCGTAACATTTTGGGGGTAGAAGCGTGTGTTGGAGTTTCAAGATGGGGACTAAGACGATTGATAAACAACTTATTTACTCACACGGACCTGCACAAACCAAACAACAAGTTGCTTAATGCGTAGTTAGAGCACCTTTGGTGTACAGACGAGTCATAAGTATACACGGATTCACAAGACTCACCATGCCCTGAACTTGGGGGGAAGCCACCACCTTCCCCTTTATAATATACTTTGTGCCTGGCCATGTGGCCAACACCCAAATGTCATTTTGTCTCGGGACTTCCAAGTGGGATTCCCGAAATTCCCAAAATTAGGACTCCCACAACTTTGGAGGTTCATAACTTTGTGTGTAGACCTCCAATTGAGGTGAAGTTAAAAAAAATTTGTAGCCTTTATCAAGAGCTTTCCAATGGTATGTGGCATGTTACCTGAATGCAAGAATGTTAGGGCAATTCTTGTCTTTTAGTGGTCGGAAGTCAAATTGGCAATTTGACTTTCGGCCCTTCATTGGTCATAACTTGTGTTTTAATCATTCAAATAAGTCATGCGAGCCCATTTTAGACATCTACATTCCAAGAGCTTTTCAATGATTTAAAGATTTCGATAATCTAATTGGTTTTGATCCCTATAATTGTTTTTTGAAAATTCGAGAGTCCATCTGGACTCTAACTCCCAAAGTG
>Ga0209208_10006539_pt1 | contig 16045 bp, 12 predicted proteins | sample S1TSphfallax_3_FD_187694 | JGI IMG/M metagenome (GOLD analysis project Ga0209208, IMG submission 187694) | Host-associated microbial communities from peat moss isolated from Minnesota, USA - S1T2_Fd - Sphagnum fallax MG (SPAdes) (version 2) | ecosystem: Host-associated > Plants > Peat moss >...
TGAGATTCACCCAGTTTTATCAGAGTTTTATGATTGGTCAGCACATTGCTTAGACTTTCCAAACTTCACCATCTGTCATGACCTGTGATTGAATCTGCAACAAAATCATGTCATGCCTGCACCAGAGAGAGAGAGAGAGGGAGAGAGAGAGAGGGAGAGAGGGAGAGAACATCCAGAAGCCTCTGGGGTGTGTTTGTTAACCCATGTCTCCTGAGATCATCCTTGGGCACTAATCTTCAGTCTCAAACCTTGCTTGCTATCCAAGACAATATCATCATGGTTTCTGTTGGCAATGCAAAGGATCACATGAACTGAAGTCCCAATGTATAGATGGTTGTATGGTAGCACAGATTGTCCACATGAGCTTATAACTGTAGCAATCCCTGAGGCAGAACGGTACATGATTTTAACAACTGTACAAAACATTGAATGAAATTTGTTAAAGAAGTGGATTGTTGACAGGGACAATGGTGCTCTCTGGACACATCTATGGAGTTAAATCTTGTTGATGGTTGCCCTCCAAAGAATTGCTATCTGGCATTCCTGTGCCAATAATTTTCTTGTGTTGTTCATCATGTAACAGTGGTAGACTTGATTTATGAGGTACATTTTGTTTGTGGCATGATAAAGTAAAGAGAATCTCCAGTGATGCTCAGTATGTAACCCTGCAAAAAATATTTTTCACATCGAAGTTTAGTTATTTACTTTTTTGCAACACCACTCATAAAACTGAAAATGGGACAGCAATTAGGTGTGGGACTACTAATGGTGAACCACCTGGACGAATCATTATGATAGGCCAATCAGAAACACTGAGCAGCAGTCAGGTCATAGTTATTGCACTTTTTTGTGCTGGTGCACAGCATTGCTGCATCAGTTACCAGCCACTGCAAACTTTACAGTTATGCTGAGCCAAGACTATTTTCCTGAGCCAAACCGGCATTTAAAAAATTTTCTTAACCCAATTTTACTATGCAGAATCACATTCAGAGCACCGCTGGAGATGCTCTAATACTCCTAGTAATGCGCTGACACTGACAATCTGTATAGAACTGTGCAGAGCCAGGGCAGATATCATTGGATCAAAGTCCACTCCTTGCATGCAAACCTACCCAATGCTGGTCCAAAGTTCTCTTTATGGAAAACAAGTCTCCTTGGTGAAGGTACACCCTCCACTTCCAAAATTTCCACAGGACTTCTTTGAATAACAGCTGATTAAGTTACTCCTATGCCATTGGCAATTGCTTCAAGAGCTGCAATGAGGTTTCATGGGAGTATGAATGACCTCAAGCTCCATGAATCAGAACAACATCCCATTGTTGGGTTGCCAACCACATACAAGATCAGCAAGTAACATTGTATTGTCTTAGTAATCAAATACTTTCAAACTCAAACAAAGATACAGGGACCATCTAAGCATGAGAAGGGACACAATGCGCATGGGATTTGTGAGCAAAACATCCAGAATTTTCATTAGAAATATCTTAAATCTACCACTGTCTCTACCTTGCACTACAAGTGATATTGCACTACACATGTGAATCTGACATTGAATTGCATTCAATGCCGGAGCATGCAACTGCACATTGCTCAAACTTCATTAAGGTGCATATTCAAATAACTGCCTGAGAAGAAATCACCCAAACAAGCAGCCAAAAGATTACCTATCTCTCTCCCATCTATTATAATAAACATATCAGCTTGCATATGACAGACTTCCACAATCACAAAAAATCCATGCTTGTGCAATATCACCCTTCAACCTGCGTGGTGACATATCACATTCACTGTAGAGAAATCTCAATATCACCTCCTCTAGGATGTGATTCACCAGATATAAACTGTAATGGAATGCAATTCAAGCACAGCAGATTCCTGAGCCGGTTTTATTGCAATTTGGGTTTTAATCAAACATCATATCCACATCTTGAGCTTTCTTTGCTACTACTACAGATCAAATACTTGTACACAATTCCTATGAGGCCAACCTGTGAAACATACTCAGAATTTGCAGGCTCGGTTACTAATTTACATGCCACAAAATAAGAACATACTATAGCAAATGATAGAGTCCAGCTGTTTTGGAGGAGACCAGTACCAGACAATGAAGCTGTGAATGACAGTGTATGAAAGAGACTATAATCATCTCAATCCTCTGGTTCAGCTTCCACGGTATGTGCTAAATGAGTATGGAGACAACAATACTGGGACATGAAAATGTTCTGAAACCTGTGAGGGTTTCACCTCAAAAACTATCATGACATATGGATAAAAACCCCCACTCACACCCTCCTTTTGATTGACACTTGAGTTAGTTCTAGTCAAATATGTACCTGTGTTGAAAGTTAAGCGGTATATTCCTGGCTGAATCTTGTTGGATGTTGGCATGAGAGGGCCTGCCCGACCATCATTGTTTGTCACTGATTTTCCAAGGGGGACCCAAAAGCCATTCTCGTCACCATCTGACATTTTCTCTGCTGATGGTGAAGTCTGTGTCCACCAATGCAGGGCAACATCAATTCCTGACCCTGGTCTTCCAAGAGTCACATCCAATACATGGGTAGTAATAGGAGGGCGAAGGTTAGCCACGGTTGATATTGCAGGGTTCAGTTTTTCTGTTACTTCAGATGATGAATTGTCTGTTGAAGATCCCAAGTTTTGATTTGTGCTGAGCTCTGTTGGGCTTGTCGCCTTCTCAACTTGCATGGTGTCACTTTCTGTGATTGCTGAACCTGAAGGACACCAGATTTACTCATATTTGAATACTGAAGTGTCTGATGGTCAAAAATTTCTGTTCATAATTTGGCATCTCCAAATGCAAAGAGGAGTGTCTGAAAGATGGAGAGAAATGCATACTTGACAACTGTGAGTTCACAGACATGAGCTTTGCAAGGCGCAGCTCTGTGATTTTCTGTTGCTCTGCAGCTGCATTTTGCAGCTCAATAATAGGGCGGTTCCGAAAACGTGCCTGTGGCAACAAAATGCAAGAGGCAAATACAGAAATGTGAGGAACAATCAACATACATATTCATTCTATTACCAATTGAACAACAGTTACCTACAGGAGGACACCTTTAAAATCCATGACTCAGTCTTTCCACCTTACACATGAACCTACTGGATTCTTGAAGGACATGAGTAACAATTGAGGGGTAGGCTTCATATTTGTGCTAGCTTGAGGGCTGCACAGATGTTTCCAGTGGGATCAGGTCCATTCCAATTTACAATTCAGATGACTTGCACAGAGACTTGTTGAGATAATTGCCTGGAAATGAGTGACATTTTCCAGCATGAGCATCTAAGCTACAGGAATCCAAAGCAACTGCAACAAGTTTCCCCAAAACCAAGTATCACCTCTCTCTCATGCATGTGCTCACTAATTTGAGAAATGAAAGAAACAATACAAGGAAACATTTGCTGAGAATCAAGTGAAAGCATGCCTTTAGGATAGACAAAATCTCAGCACTGCTCTTGCCTGACGCACACACAAGGAAGACAAAGCCAAACTTGGCCTCATACTGCCGGTTCAATTCTGCCAGCTCCTGTGGGACCAGAACACAGAGCATACTGTTCAAAATCTCCACAAACAACCCAAGTCATTGGCTTCTTCCAAAGTAGGAGAGGGTATCAACATGTTGACTGAGAAAATTGGCACTCTTACAATAACCCACAGCTGACTTTCACACAAACCAATTACCAAGGCCATGAGTCAAACTAATAGAAGGCTCTCATATGCTGGTGCTATTGTTGTGTGCAATTTGAGGAGAACCCAAGATTGTATGCCAGAAAAATTGATGGCTGCACTCCCTCAGCATCATGTTCAACAATAGGCATGGGACATAGAGTACCTGAAGGATGTGTTCATTGGAGCTGTTCAAAGCAGATGATTGCTCACCCTCACAGAAGCTGCAGATACATCAGAGAATAAGAAAAAAGGTACGGGATTTCCACCAGATAGTGTCACATGTTTAGATAATATATTATCATGATCCTTGCATCATGTCAGGGGAAGAGAAAGGGCCATGACATAGACACACAGACATTGATTTTGAAAAGTACACCTGAGACTGGTTTGCCATAGCATCATGGGACTGGTTCTTCACCTGGACTCTGAGGAAAATTTGGTCCGCAATGCCTGTATATCACCAATTCGGGGATGGGCAGAAAACGCTTCTAGCCAACCAGGAATGTCCACCTGGTAACCCACTCCAATGAATGAGACTCAGAGCACAAGCTACAACACTCCAAAGCACTTGAATCTAGGAGCATTTCATTAGGGTTTTTAGAGCATAAAAATGTTGTTTCTGAGATTTGAGGTAACTAGAATTTGGAGAGATTATTGTACAGTGAATACACAAGCAGGCACACTGTCTAGCACAATTTCCAACAATCTTTTTGTTGGTAATGAGGAACCTAAAGCATAAGATCATTTCACCATCATCATCTGAAACTACCATCTGTTTGCATTTGATTGCTGGCTCACAACATCCTCTGAATCCATTACTCGGCTCCTTCTCACTCCAAATCTCACAGCAAAACTTTCTGAGTTTACTGAAATCCTTTTCCAGACCCAATTTCTCAGTGACATTTCCTTGGCATATGAAAGCCACAAAGTGACAGAGAAAAGGGAAAAAAATGGCATCTGATCGACCACAAATTCAAAGAGAAAAATAAAATAAAATTGGATCCCTCTGGAAAAAAAGTCATCATCACTGCAAAGATCCTACCTCAGATTCCGTGATCGTCTTTCAGGAGTGAGTGAAACCACAGAGAAGAGGAGGAGGAATGAAGAGGCGACACAATCACACCTTGTTCCACCAGATGTCACGGGCGGAGTCAATCGCCGACTGAAGAGAGGAGAAGGGACCCACAAGAGCCATCTCAGTGGCAAACCTGGTGCTACCGCAACAGCTCATGATCTGCGGCACTGCCAATGCCATGGCTACTGCACTCAACTCCCTCTCTTCCTTCCTTCCTTTCTTCCTTTCTAATGCAAACAAACACAAAACTGTCTTCCAATTGTCGATTCTTCTTCTTCTTCTTCCTTCAAACCGCGTGCTTGGGTGGTTAGTATCTCGATATCTTCTGTGTGACAAGAGCTTAGCAAACGGTTCGGAGCGTCCCGTTCCGCGCGACCCCTCGGCGATCCCGCGAGGCTCTCGAATCCCGTGAACGTTGTGGGATCCAAACCCTAATTTCGTGTAAACAGAACAATTTAGGGTTTGTGTTAGGTCAACCTTTTTTTGCTTTCACACACAGTGATTCGATTCATTCTTAGGTTGAGTTGGGTTCACACTATGTCTGCTGATTTGCAAGGAGCAAAGAAATATGTGTATAATTTACATTGCACACACTTTGATGTGCTTTTGAAATTGTTTTTAGTGACAAATCTCCTACAACTGAAGGTTATGTACTTTTGGAATGCTCAAGCCCCCGCTCATCATGTTGGGTAAGGTGTCAGGTGGACCTATTAGGAGGAGCCAGGCGATGCACCCAACGTAATGGGCAAGGGTGAGACCACTCCGTGATGTTAAGGTCTGTCACCTAAGAAAAACAACTTTAGATAAACTTGAGTTGGAGAGCTGTATGATGGGTAACTATCTTGCGGTCAAGTCATGCTCATTGTGTGTCTGTTGCCTGGCTTGTGTATGGTGCCAGGTGAGCCTGTTATGGCAAGCCAAGTGACACACCCAACATTGCACAATGAGATGCTTGTTGGTTGAAAAGTGGTGTCTTCTCAGACTTATATAGTGTACTAGAGTTTGGTGTGATGGAACCATCACTACTAGTCCATGGAGCTATGAAACAGACCTGAATTAGTGCATGTAGTGTTTTGTCTTCTATTTTTCAAGGGTGAAGACATAGGTGACAGACCTTAATGTCACTTTCAAATGTGTAGGATGTTGGTTGCGATGGAACCCATGAAGCAAATATCTCTCATTAGAAAGAGAAATCTTCATTCTTGTGATTAAGAGGAGGCATAAAAAAAAGGTTAACATTTCATTAAGTCACAGAAATTTTCAGAGAAGGATAGACAAAACTGAGAACAAAGGATCATAAAACAAATACAAAACAAGTACAAAACACACCAAAATGAACAACACACTTGCAGCAATATGAACAGTGCTCCTCTCACACTTGTTCAAGGACCCATCGACAGTAACTAACATTCCAGTGATGATGAATTTTCATCAGACATGGTTTAGATGGTTTAGGTTTAGGGTTTAGATGAGAATGGGCTCCTATAGTATTTCATCTTACTATGTTCCTTCCCATAATATGCCATAATGAATTATTTTAAATCAATTTTTTTTATATAACTATCTAGAATGACATATTTATATAATGCCATCTTCTATGGTTGCAACCTTTTGAATTTCCTATTAATTTGTTTTTTTGCATTCATGCAGTTTTTGAAATTTTGAAACTTTCTTTCTATTGAAAGCTTGCTATATATTAAATTTTTTATTTTATACAACACTCATGACCTTTCTTTTCAGTTTTACTTGTATAGTGTAAGAGATGAAAACACATTTCATTTTGAAGAATTTGAGAAATCTTTCTTTGTTTTTTGTTTATTATAATTTTGTTATTATAATCACAATTCCAAACATGCGTATAAATTTATCATCACTGTTAGTGCATAGCAACATGGAGCCCAAGTGTCTAATGGTGACTTCTCGATCAAACCTTCCCCACTGACTTCCAGTGTAAACACTAACCCAGGCATGCCCAGTATCTGCTGCAAATCTGGAAGCACCGGGAAGACTCAGCCTTGCTACTGGCTAGCAAACCACATTGCTTATTTTGATGATTGGTGAGAGCTACAAAAAAATGCCATGTTCATGTACAAATGGCCATGGCAAAAAAATGCTGCACACCCTGTCAGCAAAAAGCGGATGTCTATCACATATCAATATGTGCATGCATAGAGAATGAAGAAGTTGGGTTCAACCAGTCCAAAATCAGCCACTCAAGACATCATCTACCAACCATTCCTCAGTTCATAGTTCACAGTTCATTGATGGGAAAGGTTTGTTGCAAGCCACAGAGGTATGATGCAAATCTTCCCCTTCGAGCAGTAAACTAGGAGAAAGTCCCAACTGGATATGATTCCTTCACCTCTAGCAATTCCCTAATATGGCCGTCAGAATCACAGACGAGAAATAACCAACATCATCTTCAATATTAAGCTATAGCAGATTACTTAGTTAGTGCCACTGATGTTCTGACACGACTCATTGCTAAGTGCATCAGGTGCCTGGAAGTGACAATGGGCACCTCAATAATAAAGAGAACATCAACAGTACCAATATGTAGACAAATCAGCAATTGAGTGTTGCAACTAATAATATTGTGATGCAATCATTTTTAAAGCTACAAAGTGGACAGAAAAGTAATGGATTTTGGAACAGAAAAAACCCTTAGATCTGAATCCTCAACATGACAAGAGGCCATTGTGTGTCAAAATTATGCGAGTTGAAAAGGCAAGTGACTATGGTGCACTGCATTCTTATGGGTGAAGTTAAGAAACTTCTGCAAAGCCTTTGCTGAAAACAGGTGGGAATGGTGAGGAGCCTTAACTTTGTGATGTTGGAGAGAAGTCAGCAACAGTTCATAAACATATCCCAATCAGGTGCTTGTCAGTGGATCTTGCTCTGATGATCAAAGCTGCAGAAGCAAAGGGTAATTAGTTGGGTATAAATTGGATGTTAGGAAATCTTGTAACAATTTGAAAAGAGGTTGATTGCAAAGTTTTTTCCACCCACAAAATGACCATCGGCCAGTAACACAGGCTCCTTGATGGCCATACGTGAAAATAAAAAGTCAATTGATTTATTAAACAGGTAGAGAACTGTACCTGAGGGTGTGGACTGGTGTTATTTCCGATAAGTTTGGAGACAGCTATGCATTGCACTTCTCAAGCTCTCTGGAACTCCCATCCAACAGTGTCTCTATATCTCACACGACCAGAGGTCACAATTCTGCAATCAATAGCTTGGGCTGCTGCAGGAATACAAACAACACAGACTATTTTGCAACACTTGTAACTCAGACTACATCCCAGGATATGCTTTCAACAAACCAAAGTTTGCCTCTTGAACTGTGCTTCAAAAGGACATATAGGTACATCCATTGTATTTCAGTGTTATGCACCACATCACATAAAGCTCATAATTGGCGGTAACACCAACTTATCCTTCTACTAGAAACACCAATTATTCCCTCCTGATTTGTAAAACCATTTTCTGTTGTTAGCCAAAGCAGTTTCTCCCAGTTACTATTGCCCTACAAATAAACAAGGAAAAATTTCTGGCATAGAGGTCTTTCCAATTCTGGAAGAAAGCATTCTGCTGCATTTATGCAATATCATCTGCACATACACTACCATGTGGGATGGTGGGAAATACTTGCTCCAACAGCACTCCTCAACCAAGTTCTGATGTATTTACAGAAACCAGAATGAAACACTAATAACTGGCTCTTTGGGGAACCCAACCTCAAGGATCCCAAAAATTAGGCCATGAGTTTTTTGGTGAATTCTACATTACATCTGGCTATACCCAGCATTTGCACCTCAGCTTTTATCTACAGAACATGGGAAGTAATACCATCACAGGTAGATACCAACTATAAAGAGATTTCTTTGCCCTGTACTGATGATTTCATCATGTTGATATCAATGATGCACACCCTCTTGAGCATCATTGGACGCATAGAATGGTGCATGACTGACTCTCTTCGTTTTGGCAGTCAAGTGGCAAGGGCTCTTTTAAGTGTGGTACAATGCTGCAGTGAACATGAGAGCCATGGATGCTGCAAACAATGCCACAATGCCTGCTGGGCTTCCTTCTCTCTTCACCAAACACCGTTCCCCTGCAGACAAACCAGATGTCAAGTTTAATCTGCACTGAAGCACACAGCACAGCTTCTGCAGTTTAAGGGGACCTATTGCCTAGGTGAGGAGGAGTCCAATAGCAGCAACTCTTCACCCTGGATTCCCTGAGCTGACCACATATAGTCAAGCCACATAACATGTGATCAACATATGAATATTCAAGTCCCACACAAGAGACAGTCAAAATGGACATGTCCATAGAGGCCATTAAACAATCCAAGAGAACCAGGTGATATACAGGGAGGAGGGTGAGATGCTTGCATACCTGTCCATACCATAACTCCAACAGATGCTCCAAGCCCTAAGATATATGCATCAATTCCTGTGCGCCTGCATCAGCAGATAATTATCTAATGAACACCACAGCTTCATGGACACTACCACATTAAGAAAGAAGTAAGAGAACTACATAAGTCCCTCTGTCTTTTAAGAACTTGCACTGAGATTCGAAGAAGAAGAAAGATTGTGAAAGAGGACACAGAGCTACAATCAAGTCAGACCTTGTTATGCTAAAACCAGAAAAACATGCAGGCAGAGACACTGAGAGACAGAAACACTCACGCATTTAAGCGCATTGCAGCTACAGCCAACAGGCCAAAAAGACCTAAGCCAGTTCGAAAGAATTCGAAGTCCAAGTTATCATCCTTCACCCAGATAGCAATGCAGTAGCCGAGATGGAAGGCTGCAAAAGCTAGAGTAAGAACTGGAAGCAAGAAAATGTGATCCTCGCCATCATTGTCCCCTCCACCACCTCCTCCATCGCCTCCTCCATCATCTCCTCCTTTCCCATTCCCTGGTGGTCCACCTGCAATGCAGAATACATGTGCACAGCAATCAGTGCTTCATTGTGACCAATGAGCTCCAAAACAAACCAGATAACATTAAGAACTAGTTTACAAACCTCTCAATGGCTACAGTGCAGCAGAAGACAAGGTCAATAAACTCTGTGGTAAGCACTAAAATGGAGGAAAGGAAAATCCCATCTCAGTGTCAGCTGTGGAATCCTGTATACAGCCTGTGATGGTAACAAGGGATCCTGATCTTCTTCAGTACAAGGAGATTGCCTATGTTGGGTGCACAGTCAAGGGTTCAACGCTAAGGGGGGGGAGGGTCCAACACCCCACCCCCTGTGCCCTTGACTGTGCACCCCAAATAGCAACCCCCAGTACAAGCAACTTCACAGCCAAAATACTGAAAGCTAAAATATCTATGGAGTTGTTGTTCAGACCAAGGTGACCACCTGTGCTCTCCTTCAATCGGCTCACATCCTTGTTCCCAAATCCATGCATCATCTGCACTGCCCAAGGGCTGTACCTGATCTCCAAACTAGCTCCCATGCTCATGTTATTCCAATCCTTGTCCACCAGGTACTCTGGAAATGGTGCATTGTCATCTCTAAAGCACACAATTGACGGACATGTTACAAAAAGTTTTGGATTTTCCAGGCTTGCAATTTCAGGCAAAAGGCGTGGCACCATTAGGTCTTCCCATATTGTTCGAGAAAAGAAGGGAGGAACTGATATGCTGGAATGCTTATAGACTTTGGAGTGTGAGATTTGACACGAAAGCTGGCGCTGGAGGCTGGCTTGCCACCAAAATGCACCTAAGCACTGAGCCATGTCACACCCCCCACTACAACACTCCTTTCTTCAAGCAGGCTTGGACACCACTTCCTTGAATCAATGCAGATCTCTATGACTGTGCTCAGTTACAGTTCTCAGGAGAGACTTTAGGTGAAGTGGAGGACAAGAATAGCACCAATGGCTTGTTCAAGTGTCACAGCTCCAATGCCAGAAACCCATAGTGTGATTCACAAGCACGTTACATGATAAGTGACTAAGATCTGCACAGAAAAACAAAACAAACCAGCGCCAAAAATGTATCATACAAACAGAATGTGGTCAAAGGTCTCAATAAGAAACAGCACAAGGACTGAAGTATACCCACATGAGAACCCACAGTACTTCACAAGAACCAGAAGAAACATCTGCAAAACAATTGTGATCATTTGAGTTTCTAATGTCTCTGCATATCCAGTTTAGGGTTAGAAGTTCACACTTGACTCTGATTCAGGAGGGGAAAGCTCACTGCCGTCCACACAGATGATGAGACATGGAAACCTATTCTCAAGCTCTTGAATGCTGTTTGGATTGGCACACAGTCTCTGCAATGTGATAAGACATTGTGGAGGGCAACTGTGCAACATCCAATTCACATCTCAAGAGTACTGCAGAGTGCTCTGAGGTCCAACACACATCTGATTGGAACAATTTGTTTGTGTAAAATGGATGTTGGATTGTAGAGCAGTCAACTGGAGTTGTGATGGAAGAAAGCAGAAATTGGAGTGTAATCAAGTTTGAAAATAGAACACCCAAAGAAGAACATAAAAGAAAGGACTCTACTATCTAGGACTTTTTCCCTTACCCCCTATTACTGATACCCTGTTGCTGCAACTCATCAATCTGGAGATGCTGCAAATACTTTCAGTGTCCTTTGCTGTTGAGACAGATATCTAAAAGACAGCAAACGGCTCTGAAGAGATGAAATCGAGTGCGAGAAGAAGGGGGCCAAGGGGCAAGAAAGAAAGAAGAGCGGCCAGGAAACAAGAGATAGGGCAAGAAAAATGCCGTGTAGGTTTTCCTTTCCTTCTGCACTCTCGTCTCTAACAAAGAAAGCAATCCGCACACTCCGCATGAACAACAGCATCGACGACGACACTAACCTGGTTTGAGACAAGCCTCTAATCCTCCTTCAACTTTCGCTGAAGCAGAGAAAGGCAAAAGATTTGAAGAATACCTCCGTCTTGATCGGCTCCTGCTGGGATGGGATTGTGATGTGCACAAGGAACTGCTGTGTGTACTGGTGCTGCCTACACAAGTCCCGCAGGAGGAGCAACAACAGACCTGCTTGAACTCCCCAAAACTTTATAACCTTCTCCTTCTCCTTCTCCTTCTTCTTTGTCTTCAACTTCAACCTCAACTTTCAAACCTTTCTGCGCTCCAACAACTCCAGGAGAGCTCTAGAGAGAAGCAATTTTGGCAGTGGATGAGTGAAAAGAAAGTTTGCAAGCGATGGTTGGAAAGACGAAAGTTGCAACGAGTGACGAGGTAGATATTGCAAGATTCTTCCTGCTGGATGCTATCAAGTGGTAGCAAAAGAACGAGTCGTTCTCGCTGCCTGTGGAGCTAAACACTAACTCCGGAGAAATAGGGGAAAAAAGGATAGAAGACAAGCTCTGAGGTGGCCCACCAACAACAACAAAGTAAAAGAATCCGCAGTAGTTTCCAAACCCTAGAATGCACAATCACCAACAGATCTTTTCGGATTACTCTCTCACGCTGTCTCTGTGTCTGTCTGTCTCTCTCACACAGATCAATGGACTTGATGAAGAACAGTAATGAATGAGCTTCGTGCACCTGCCTGAAGCCCTAATTCATCAAACCCTAATTTTGTCCAGTCGAAGAGATGATGGAGAAACAAAGCTTTGTGCATTCCATCTCATGAGCTTGCAGTTGGGGTTCGAGTATAAGTACTCGGGGGGATTTACAGGGGTTTTCTTCGATTGCAGCAGAGATGTCAGAGCCAAATGCAAGGAACTTTTTTTGCAGGGACGTTAAAAGTCTTGAGAGCTGAAGGATGCAAGGAACTCTTCTTGTTCGAATTCCGTGGTTTTTTTGGTGGAGCTTCTTCTTGTGGTTGCATGCAATTGTGTGAACTTTGACAACGCTGATCTTCTCAAGAGGGACGACCTTGCTTTATCTATTGAGCAAAAATGTGGAGGTTTGCTTGCTTGCTTGCATTAGAAATTGCTTAATCACGAAAGTTTTGAGTTTGAGCATCTTGTAGTGTGCAGCCCTAGCTAGCTACCACGGGTTTGGTGGTGCATCATGGATCCTCCTCCAGTTTCCAAAACCGAGAAAGATGGAAACTACCTACGTGCTTGATTCAAGAATCTTATACAATCATTCTTGCAAGAGTCTGTACCAAGACCTTGATAATGAATTAACACAGATCATGACAGGTTTGAAGGCAAATTTTCAGCAGATTTACAGGATTGCAAGCATAATAGACAAAGAGACAAGAGTCTTCTCCAGACTCCGAGCACACCACTGCATTAGGTACTGTCAATGACTTGGGTGGTCCAATGGCCTTTTGTATTCTGAAGCATTCTTGGATCAAAGATGAAGCAATTTCATGGATCTCAAAGATTGGGTTCATTGTTCCTTTTTTTGGGGACTTTCATTTGAGGTTGTGAAGAATGGGATTTGAGAATGAAGTTGGATGCAATTTCCTTACCTCTGGGATGTAAACCTGCACCATACCATCATCAGCTTTGCAGATATGATCATCAACAGCTCCACATCCCTCCTCTCAACCTGCAAGTCCCCAGTTACATCTCCATCCAGAGAACAACTGTTGCAAGCAAAGAGCTTGATTGAAACTCAAACTGAAGGAAAGAATTGGTATATTAATCATCAATATGTGATCCTCCACATCTCTCCTTGCCTGCAAGTCCCCAGTTACATCTCTACCTAGGGAACAAATGTTGCAAGGAAGGAGCTGGATTGAACCTCAAACTGAAGAAAAGAACTGGAATATTGATCATCAATATGTGATGCTCTGCATCCCTCTGTGCCTGCAAATCCCCAGTTACATCTCTACCTAGGGAACAAATGTTGCAAGCAAGGAGCTGGAATGAACCTCAAACTGGAATAAAAGACATGCCAGAGATGGGAGTTAAAAGGAAGCTCAGGTGGAATTTTGGAACTACTTTTGCCACTGCAAAGATAGAGAGAGGGGTCTTCAACTTCTCAGTCAGGAAAAAAACATTTCACTTCTGATTTCAAACCAAAAGTGTAGGATATCATCATCGTCATTGCTGCATGTAATTGCTACAAGGATATTAGTGTATAAGATTGGCCCCTGGAGAAGAATGAAGTGTGACGTGATGGGAGAAAGACCTGTTGTAAGATCCAGCAGCACCACCATCTTTGGATAATACTCAGAGAGGTACATGGAAGGTGGCTCAGACATCTCCAAGCTTTGTTTTGGTGTATGGCTTGCTCAAGGCATTTTCTGTGGTACCTCGTGGACGCCATGAAACCGGCAGAAGATCTCTCTTGGGTGTGCATGTGATCTCTCTTGCAACCTGAGCTGCATTGCACAATTCCTGCACCTTCTTTCTTGCTTGCAGACTATATTCTGTGTGATGCAAGAAAGAGTCATGGCATGTGTCTCTGTGTCTGTGTCCAAGAAGCAGAAATAGAGGTCTAGACCTTTGAGGTTGTTGTTGATGATGCCCAGTGCCAAACAGAAGGCGAGTGTTTCATCGCTTTTCTGCCGCGACGACGGCTCACAGGAGCGGCAGTAACGTGCATCAGCATCTGGTTGCCTGTGAACAAATCAGCGAATTGGAGATCGGATTGCCGCACTGCTTCTCTGAGGTTGTGATACGAGTTCTGGAGCCTGTCTATCAGGCGGCGGAGCTTGGACTTTCTCTTCGATTTCTCTGGCAGTTGGGAGTTAGCGGATACGCGTTGCTTTGCAGGTTCGAAGGACGATTGCGATCTTCTGCTCGAGTTGGAAGGGACTCCTTCTGCTTCTTCCCGTTTTCTTGATGCCTGTTTCGTTAAGGTGGCCGCCACTTGCTGCGGCGGGGAGCAGCTGGAGTAAGAGGATGGTGAGGAGACGTTTTGAAGCTTTGCGTAGCCGCCGCGTTTAGTGCTGGCAGTTGCAAAGATAGGAGGCTTCGTTCCCCCGGGCCTCCAGAACTTGGACATCTGAAACTGCCTGATGCTCGCCGCCCTCTTATTGTTGCTTGCAGAGCTCAAGGCAGTTGGAAGGCCTGAGCGGATGCTTCCGAACAGCGTCTTTCTCGCCATTCGGTGAGATTCACACTCAGAAAGACTCTCCCTCCAAATCCACAAGAGCGTCAAATAGCTGGATGCAAGAATCGAGAGCCAGAAAAAGACCAAGAAAAAGAGAACGTATGAAGCAAGCTGATGGAAAACCAGGATCCAAGAAGCTATGGATCAGCATCACCTGCTTGGTGGACAACAAGCAGCTCTTCAAGTGAGATCCCCTTCAGTATGCATTGTTGTTGTTGGTGCTGCTGGCTTGCGGCATTACAGCCAACAGCTCAACTCTCTGCAACAATTCGGAACCTCACAATTGCACGCAGATTCTCGACACTGAAAACAGCAGCAAAGCGAAGATCGCACTTCTGATATTCGGACGGTATCTTACATTCAAGAAACTCATACAACAGAGAGGAGGCGAGGTATCATAAATACGCCAGAAAAGTTTAGAAATTTTGAGAACGACAGGATTAGGCTTGAAGCATCAAACGAGGAAATATATTACAAAATGTTCGGAGAGCGGGAAGAAGAAGTAACACATGCATTATCGCCACAGAGCTACAAAAAAAAAATCGAGAGAGAGAGAGAGAGAGAGAGAGAGAGTGTGTGTGTGTGTGTGTGTGCGCGCGCGCGCAATCCAGAGGAGAAAGAAACAGGAATCACCGCGTGTTTTTGTGTTTTGTTTCTCTGATCTTTTTCTTCTCCCTTCACAATGCCACAAATCTGGCATCTCTATAGCTACAAGACCAACCAAAGAACATTCAATGCCATAATCATATACCATCGCTGCAAATCGAAGATTGCTCCGTGAGCTCGATGCCGGCCATTGCAGAGAGAGAGAGCTGGAAAGCTCGAAGCGTGCCCGCCATTTGCACACACAGAGAGATGGAAAGCTCGCAGTGCCGCGCGGGCGCAGACGGAGAAGCAACTTCTTCTTCCTGGGAGATCACCCATCCCAATAACTATTCTGCCCCAGAGTCGCTTAACTTCAAGTGTTCTCATGACATCCGGCAAATTACTAGCTTTGGGTGGGTTTAGTTAGAGATATCATCCAGCATGGGAAGGAGGCATTCATTCACAAGGGGTGGTTAGTTAGAGGTATCATCTAACATGGGAAGGCATTCATTCATAAGGGTGGATAGTTAAATGTATCCACCATGGGAAGAAGGCATTTAAAAGGGTAGTTATAAGGTATGAAACATGGGCACATAGCCTATGTTATGTCAGTATGGGCATGTTGCAAAGACCTTCTAGAGCCTATTTTTGGTCAGAAGATTAGCCATTCATC
>Ga0209208_10006540_pt1 | contig 16044 bp, 6 predicted proteins | sample S1TSphfallax_3_FD_187694 | JGI IMG/M metagenome (GOLD analysis project Ga0209208, IMG submission 187694) | Host-associated microbial communities from peat moss isolated from Minnesota, USA - S1T2_Fd - Sphagnum fallax MG (SPAdes) (version 2) | ecosystem: Host-associated > Plants > Peat moss >...
AGCTTGAATCTGCATCCAAAACCAACCACAAAAGGGTTAGTTCACATTCGGGAACACCCTTGGGTGTTGGGACAAGCCACGGGCACTTTGACACACAAGACTCATCACGGCCCGGACTCAGGGGAAGCCACCACCTTCCCCCATATAGTATTCTCTGCAACGCTCCGCAGGGGCTACATCCAAATGGCTCTTTTTCCCGGGACTCCCAAGTTGGAGTCCCGAAATTGTCCCGAAACTGTCCCGGTTGGAGTCCTGGGACTTTGAGCGCTCATAACTCTCGACTGTAGAGTCTGATTGCAACGAGGTCTGAACCAAAGTTATAGCCCTCGTCGAGATCTTTTCAACGCCATGTCGCAATCTCAATTCCGAGGTTGGGAAGAGGTCGATTGCCGACTTTTAGTGGTCGGGAGTCAAACTGCCAGTTTGACTCCCGGCCCTTCTTTTGCCTATAACTTGGACTGTAGATGTCCAAATGACCAATGCGAGGCCATTTTCGATATCTACGCTTCAAGACCTTTCCAATGACACCAAGAACACCTCAATGAAAGGTGTTTTGGGCCTTGCTGTTGAACTCTAAACATTCGGGAGTCCCGGAGGACTCCAAATCTTTAACTTTGGGAGTGGGAGTTTCATCCTCCCACTTCACCCAAAGTAAGGTTGCGACACAATTTGCACATAATTTCAAAAAAGATATTACTAAAATACAAAATTGCTTTCATGTTTTCAATAAAAGAGAAACACAATATCAAATTAACATCAAAAGTCTCCTACTTGATGCAAATCTCCTTTCCTAAATTTTGAACATGTATAAATTATTTAATGCTAATAAGTACCATAAACCCTAAACCCTAGCCTTGGGCTCATGACCAAGGCAAGGGCTTGCGAAGGCATAGGTCAAGAGTGAAGTTCGGGAGTCACATTTCATGCTTTTGGGAATGTGGGAGAATGTGAGGGAATGAACCTCCACACTCCCAAGTGAGCTCCCACTTTGCGAGTTGGAGTCCTGATGGATTCTCGAATCTTCAAAAAATGATTATAGGGGTCAAAACTCATTGGATTAAAAAATTCATTATATCATTGGAAAGCTCTTAGAATTTATATGTTTAAAATGGGCTTGCATGACCCATTTGGGTACTTAAAACACTAATTATGGCCAAAACAAAGCTTGGGAGTCAAATTGTCAAATTGATTATCAACCACTAAAACTTTGGAATCTCCTCAATTCCCTTGCATGCAAGTAGAGTGCCACATATCGTTTAAAAGCTCTTGACGAGGGCTACAACTTTGCTTTAGACCTCACCTTAATAAGAGGTTTTCACACAAAGTTATGGGCCTCCAAAGTCGTAGGTGTCCCAATTTTGAAAATTTCGGGACTCCAACTTGGGAATCCCGAACAAAATGACATTTGGGTGCTGACCCCGTGGCCAGTCACAAAAAATATTATAAGGGGGAAGGTGGTGACTTCCCACAAGTTCGGGCCATGGTGAGTCTTATGAGTTCATGTTTGCCCATGGTTCGTCCATGCACCAAAATGCTCCAATTATGCACTAACCAACTTGTTGTTTGATTTGTGCGAGTCCATGTGAGTAATTGATTTGCTTTTCAATCTTCCTAATCCCCATCTTGGAGCTTTAGCATGCCCTTCTACCCCCAAAGTGCTATGAACCAAAGAACACGCCCCAATTCCTTTTCCTTTTGTTATCTTCACCTTTGGACTCGTAGTTAAATCCATCAAGGAGCTTGGGGGTGCATCAAGTACTCTAACTTGTAATGAGAATACAAAATTGTATTAAAAAATCAGAGTTTATACATTAAATATTTCAAAAAGTAAATATGGAAAGTAGAGATTTGATGTCTCTCATGTTCTACCATCCCTCCTTTATATTCTAAGTTTGAATTTTGATATGCTTCATGTAAATCACCTAAACAATCACTAATTAATAAAATTCCTTGTTCTAATTAACTAATAGAACGAGTTAGTAAAATTGTTATATATAGTCATAACTTTAAAAAAATCTATTACCTATTAAATTAATTACCTATTATGCCAAATACAAGTTTTGTAGACTGCTTGTTCTATAGGTGTCACCAATTCAACAAATGTCACCGATTCAGTTACTATTAATTATATTGTCACTATCGATTCAATAAGTGTCACTAATTTAGTTACTAATGATTAAAGTATTGGTCCACAAAGAGTTTTGGTTAACACTTGGTATAGGTTCCTGGCATTTGTACCAATTTGAATGGGATATTAAACAAGTTTGCATCATGGCATTGGTGATTTAGAAATCTATTGACATTGCCGTATTTTGTCCCATCCAAGCACAATGCCTTTTCATCATTTAACATTTTTTCCATGTTTTCATCAACATCTTAAAGTATGTTATTAAAGTATGGCTATTAAAGGTCACTTCATCTTATGTTATTATTAGTAATTCTAAGCTATTATAGGCTATTTCATCTTGAATTACTTTTGTCTATTGTAGATTATTTTAGCCTAAATTATTTTTGGCAATTCAAAGTAATTTTAAACAATTATAATATATGGCTATTGATGGCTATTGATTGTTCTTTTGTTGGGGCTATTGGTGGCTATTAATGACTATTGGTAGTTATTTTATTGGTGGTTATGAATGTATATTTTATCAATGGCTATTAATATTTATTCTATTGGTGGCTATTGGTGGTTATTCTACTAATGGCTATAAATGGATATTCTATTGGTAGATATCAATGGTTAAATTCCATGGGTATTGGTGGTTATTTTATTACTGGTTATTAGTGGCTATTGTATTTTAAATTATTATACTTAAGATAAAATAACTTATAACAACATAAAGTAAAATGATTTTGAATAATTTGAAATATAACTTAAAATAACATATAACAACTTAAAATAAAATAACCTCATGTATAGCTTAAGGTTAGTTGAATAATTTAATTTAAAATAACTAAATAGCCTATAATAAGTTAGCAAAGATATTTTAAAATATAATATTATATAATAGTTTAAAATATAATAATTTATTACCAACATAATTTATAATAACATAGGATATAAATTATAATAACTAAAATAACCTAAAATAATATCATAAAATAACATATATAAGGTATTTAAAACAACATAAAAATTATCTATTTACTATAATAAATTATAATAATGAATTATGTCAACTAATAGTGAAACACAATGTTTACATAATGATATTATAGTGAAATAACTTTAACCAAGGTGAAATCATTAAAATGCAATGAATTTATTTCACTTTTTAAAGTCCCATAATGATTTAAGCTAATGAATTGCACCTCACTTTGGTAGTAATGGAGGCAATTATTACATCATTGACCCAAAGTATGGGCATTAATTTTCACCCGCTTGAAATCTTTAGTCGACAATTTGCCAAGCCTTATTGTTGTTGACCAAAACATTATATTACACAATTTATTACAAATCAAAATCAAAATCAAACTTAATCACACCTCTAAAATCAAATTGATAAGACATTTAAAAATATTTTTTCATAAGCAAAAATATCAAATTAGCTCTATAACCAAAAAAATGCAGTGCAACCCACAATGTTGATATAAAATAGGTTTGGGCATATCCAAAAAGATAAATTTGCATGTACATAAGTAGACTATACATTATTTAGTATGCATAGATTCCAATAGTAAATCAAACATAATCAAAATTATTTCTTAAAGACTTTTTTCAAAGGTCTTTTGTATACTTGTTTATTGTTCTAAGTTTTTTTTTTTCTTTTTGATTTTTTCTTCTTAGATCCACTTTTAGGACAAGTAAGAGACCCACGAGTGATCCTTGGTTCAAACTTGTACCATAATTTTGATTAAGGAAATCATCCACCTTTTGACGGGTAAAAATTTAGGTTTTGGATGTACATCATTTTGGGTGGTTTTAGATGCACTATTTTGTACAACATCGACATGCCATGTGTCCTTGTGACACAACCCCAATTATTTGACCTCTTTTGTTAGACCTTGGTGACTCAACACTAGACATGACAATGTTGGATTAAGGGTGTTATGTAGTTACTTGCACATTCTTTTACCCCACTTTGAATGTTTTTTTTACCTCAAGGCCATGATCCCCATCCATACATGTAGTAGGATCATGTATTGGGTGTTATTTTTTTAATAGGATGTAGTGGGGACATAATATCATTATTATCAAAACTTTTCTTTTGCATTAATATCTATTGACTAACATCTAGCTTGAGGCTTGCATGAAATACTCCCTCTACTAGACAATAACACCTAGTTTCAAAAATGACATGTCCTTAAGGTCACTAGACTCATAGTTGTTTAAAATGTGGTTTTTTTGGTTTGACTCACTAACTTTTAACCCAAATGTAGCCCTTGCTAGATCTAAAACTTCAACATTTAATTCTATATCCTTCAATTTATTTTTAGAAATAATTGGCTTCCTAAATAAAACTTATTTTTATTGCTTCTATTTAAAAGAAGGGTGTGACATCTAGGAGATTCTAACATACCCCCAAATTCCTTGAGGCACCCAATCATGGATCCAAAAGTGAAATAATTGAAAAAGAAAAGAGTCAAAACACGCTCCTTAATTTGCAACACTTGGGGGGTAGGAGGGTATGTTGAAGCTTTGGGATGGGACTAAGATGAATTCATAAGCAAAAGTTCAAGATGAAATCAACTTGCACAACCAAGAAAAGAGGACACTTAGTGCAAGTTGAATACAAGTGGTGTGGGGTGGATTTAATAAGGATAATCTCAAGCACAAGCTTTACACAACTCGCAACATGTGAGAGGAGGCACCACTGCCTTTCCTATAGTATACTATGTGATTTTTCGCATGGGCATCATCCAAATGATATTTTTCCCCAAGATTCCCAAGTGGGAGTCCCAAAATTGGGACTTTTGTTGTCCTGAAAATTTGGAAGCTCATATCTTCTTCAAAACAAACCTATTTGGAACACGCAAGGGCAATGTCGTATAACCCTCAAAGAAATCTTTGCAATAGTGTATTGCATTTCCTGATTAGAAATCATTTAACCCCTGCTCTAAGGGGATTTATGGTAAGAAGTCAAATTCCCAATTTGAATCCCGACCTTTTTTTATATCATAACTAATGCATTTTAAGTTAAATGAATAATGCAAAAGCACTTTTGGCATCTAGATTTCAAGAACTTTCTAATATATCATGGGAGCCCAATTTGGTGTTTGTTTTGCCTTTTCAATTAAAGTTCTAAACATTTAAGACTTCCACACAAGTGCAACTCCTAGTGGGAGTGCACTTACAACTCATTGGGCTCCATCTTTTGCATTATCCCCCATTTGTGAAAGTGTGTTTCACACCCAAGTTTCACATCTTGGCCTCATGGGCCTTTGCACTCTACACTTAGTTGTGAATCCAACGTTAAGGTTACGACAAAAGACTTTCAAGAGATTCCATCATGAACATGATGAATAGTATTAGAAAAAAGTTGTAGAAATGTAGTTGGGACAAATGAAAATTCCTTGTGTAAACTCAAATCAAAATTAGACTCTCATTTTGGGGCTAAAAAATATTTTGCCCCAAAAGATGAAGCAAGCAAGGTGAGCTTGCAAAGACGTGCTCATGCTTAAAGTGCATCCCAAAGGTTGGTTGGTAGTGGCAATTAACGTGTGAAGTCATGACCTTGTTCGCATATTAGAATTGCGTAACTTAAGACTTGGGTTTTACAAAACCCTAGCGTACATTCTTGTGCATTAATAGACATACCTTTAGTTAAGTTTAATTGTTGTGATCAAAGCGCATGGTTGGGAAAGGAATCATGTGCGTCAAGTAACTTAGGTCTAGATTAGACTTGGTTTGAGTTCCTCACGAAGGGAAAGATTGAATAATTGCCTCCCAAATGGAGGCTTCATCAATTATGCTAGTTTAAGTCTTTTGATGAAGTCAACATTAAGGGTTTTTCTTGAGCTCCTTTTGGATTTGCCAAAAGAGTGTTGGAAATTTGGGGATGCTTAAATTAATTTGAAGCAAAGTCATGTCACAAAAGTTGACAATTCATGGCCATGGAACAAAAGAAAAAAATTACATGGGAAACTAAATGTTCAAAATAAATCCAAGGTTGGTGACAATATTGTTATGTGAAAAAAATGTGAAAATTTTAAATGTCAATGCGGACATTAACCTCTTTTTCTAGTGGGGGAGAGTGTCACAACCTTAACATTATGTTCATGATTAAATGTAAAATGTAAAGGCCCACGAGGTCAAGAGAGTGTGTTTGGGTGTGAAACATACTTTCACAAATGGGGGAAAGTGCAAAAGATGGAGCCCAATGATTCCTAAGTGTAATTCCCACACTTTGGGAATTACACTTCTGCAAGAGTACTGAATGTTTAGAACCTTGGTTGCAAAGCAAAAAAAAAACCAAATTGGGCCCTCATGATACCATTATAAAAGTCTTGAAGTCTATATGCCTAAAGTGCCCTCACATTGTTCATTTAGACTTTAAATGCATGAACTATGATCAAAAGAATGGTTAGGAATCAAATTGAGAATTTGACTTTTAACCACAAATCCCTTTAGAGCGAGGGTCAAATGAGTTCTGATTAAGGCATGTAGCACACCATTGGAAATATCATTTTGAGGGATATAAAATATTGCCCTCACATGCTCCAAACGCATTTGTTTTGAGGAAGATATGAACACCCAAAGTTTTGGGACAATGAATGTCCCGATTTTGGGACTCCCATTTGGAAGTTCGAGGAAATAGTTCCATTTGGATATAGTCCCCATAGAGGATTTTTATTTTATTTTATTTTATTAAATATTATTGCTTAAATGAAAGAAAATATATTTACATCAATGATCATACATAACCACTCATTTTTACAAATAAAATTACATATATTTTAACGTTTGATGAATTTAGATCATAATTCTTAATCAATATTTAGATATACCACAAAAAGAAATGAATAAAAATTATAATTTCACAATTTAAGCATAATTGTATATCATTACTTGATATGTTGTAAACTAAAATTGGTTTACATAAAAATCAAATATTACATGTATGAACATATATAAGTTAAATTACTAATTTATATTCAAGAAAATTTATTCAAAATTTATATGCGTTACAAAAAATACATCACACATAACGATTCATTTATTTACATAATTTTTACATATAATTTAATGTTATCATAATTTTGCATAAATATAAACATATATCATATGCATAAAAACAAAATCAGTTATTAGTTGTTTAATTGAGTTGAAAAATAATTACAAGAAAGTTGCAAATGAAATTACATTTCATTCATCCTTTAATACATTTTATCATACATACATGTGTTGATGGTGTCACCAAAATTGTTGAAATTAGTTAACATTTTGACTATTTGCCAATTGGAGAACTTTTAGTCAATACATGTTTTTCACTATTTCCCAACATAGTAGACATTTGAACTTGGACATTGTTGATGCCAAAAATATTTAATGGAATATTCAACAAAATACCACTTAGTTAAAAACTATTTCAAACTATATACCGATATTGTTGATGGGTCAACTTAATTGGTAATTGCCATTATTCTATTCAAAAATTAAAAACTTATAGTTGTAACATATTTGCAAACCACGTTTAGTTGAAAACTTTTTGGTTAAAAAGGGGGGGGTTTTCTACTAGTGAACGTGATCATCCTTAAATGGTGAAAAAATCTGGAAGCATACACCCATGATTTGAAGACTATTTGATTTGTTATATATGTTAACATTATAGGCCCATTGTTAAAAACTAGAGTTAACAACAAATATATTATGGCTATTATACATCATTATTTTAAGTGGTGTGAAGCAAAGCTCATGAAGGAACAAACCTCTACTATTGTTGTTAGATTTTTGGAAAAAAAATAATTTATAGATTTGTGTCCCAAAATATGTGCTTATTGACAAGGGTGGGGAATGGATGGCAAAATTTGATATGGTGTGTAAGAATTTCAAAATCACACATTGATTCATTACTCCACATTGGCCTCATTGCAATGCAATAGTGGAAATAATGATCAAGATTTTGAAACATGGGTTCATTATTGTTTCATCACACAATTTCAATAAAATCCATGCAAAAATCATAAAACAATATGTTTATGTAGAATTTGTGGTCTTCAAAATGTAAAAATGGCACGAATTTTTTAAAAATTATTTATTATATAAATGATGGGTCTATTCTACTTATGATGTTTTGATGTGAAGTACTTATGATTTACATTTAACTAAATCCATATAATTACCATGATGTAATTTTGCATAAAACTAGGCAATTTTTGTATGAACCTATGAAAATTGGATTTCGCACAAAATTTATATGAACCTATGAAGCCTGGTATATTTGTGATGATGATTTTGAGACAAAGGACTTCAAGGTTGACAATTGACAATAGTTTAAGCAACCTAACAATGTAACAAAAGTAGTTAATGACCAAGTTGAACCTTAAGAAATGACATTACATATTATTCAAAAAATGGAGCTTGTGGCACATTTACATGAATCTTTGTTGGAAAATGTGGAGTAGACCCCGGAAAAAAGATAGAGGAAAATATATGTTGCCAAAGAAACACGCATCATGTTTCATGTTTTGGTGAGGGAGAAGTTTGAATGAAGATGCACAAGCTTAGTGAAAAGACTTATCTATTGGCAAGTTCAAGAATAAAATGATGGAGCCAAGATTTGCATTTTCAAGGATTAAAAAAATAGGTTTGGGAGAGGGCTAGATGAGATCTCCAAGTATACCATCACATGTGGTAAGGTGAGAATCTATGCATATATAGATATATATATATTATTTATGATGGGAGTGGATACAAATACTTAAAATGAATTATTGATGGATGAAGGATGAAAACACACCTAAAAACCTTTTTGCTTTTGACATGTTTTTAGGAAGATGTGGACATGAGCAATGAAGGAAATTAAGTTTCATTCTTTCAATGTTGTTTATTTGTTGTGACAATGATGGCTACATTGTTGAATGGTGATGTGTTTTTGCTAGGCTATCAAGACCTTATGTGTGGTGTGCTTGGTTAACATCTATCTCTCATGGACCTTAGCTCTTAATGGAGAAGGAAAATGGAATAATGGTGATTGGTTAGGAGGATTCCATTGAGGGGTGTGAGGAGATCTTCAATAGAGATTTAAGATGTGATTGTAATTGGATTGTTTAACAAGGTCTAGAGTGTGAATCATCAAATTAAGTTCTCTTCCATTTATGTGTTTTAGAATTGGTGAGGATGGTGTATGAGATGAATGCTCAATTATCCTCTATTGTCATTGTGTTCAAAATTTTCAAAATCTCTATTGCGCATGGAGAAGCAAAACATGGTGTAAAACTAGGACATTTAAGTGCATAGTGATAGGGTTCATATAGAGATGATGAACATTAGGGGATTTGAAGGAGCTAGTTTGTAATGACATTCTCTTCTTCAAGTTTGGAATACTTGAAGAAATTGGGGCAATTATGTGAGGTTATAGAGGATGGTTGTAGAGGGAAATGAGAACCATATGCATAGGCACTCTAAGTGAGTTCTATTTACTTGGATATCATGGGTGGGCTAATAGGGTGTCTTGCAAATTTGGGTCTTCAAGGGAATTGTCTCTTGTTAGTGATTACATTTTGCATTGCTCTAGATTCTTGTTCTACTCCATTAGTGCAGATACTAAGTAAATACACTAACTATAACAACTTACATTGTTGGAGAATTATCATATTGCCATTATCTATTTAGTCTAATGAAGATATAAAGATATGATGAAATGCCCAGTCTTCTTTTAATTCATTTATGCATAAAGCTTCAGATTACAATTTTTGTCCTATCCTTGCCACCCACAACAGAGCAGCACCTTCCCCTCCCTGGCATACACAAGTTCTCCCTCTCCCATAAAAAGCTCCATGTCAAGTCCCTCTAAACTCCCTTAACTCTGAACCGATATGCCTTCTAGCAATTCCAAGAAGTAATAATTGTCTACCAGTCATATTGTCACAGGTTACTACTTACTACCACAAGTCACCTTGACTTCTATTACTACCAACTTGTTAGGACTTGACTATGGTCATCTCGACTTCTATGACTACTGACTTGAAAGCTCCTAGGAACTTGTTGGGATTTTATCAAGTCTTGTCCCTTTTCGTTAGTGCCACCTTGCTGATATGCCTGAGCATTTCATCCCTTACATCTCTCACTTGTCAACGCTTCTGGATGTGAGAAATTGAAGTAGCATATTGTGGGATTCATGGTTTCATCTAGATGTTTCATGGTGGGATTTGTGATCAAAAGGTTTGAAATTGAAGTGCCATGAAAACCATGATAGCTCTAGAAATTGAATCCAAAGCAATTTGTTCGAAATATGAACTAGTAGGAAATGTATGTTTGTGTCACTGATTTGCTCAGGTTTACTACTTATGTTGGCAACAGGAACTCCCACTCAATAGAACAATGATCTGAGATGTATGGTGTTGAAATGTGAAATCACAAGCTCCTTGTCTGTTGGCAAGTATTTCTTTTTTGGCTACACACCCATCAATAGGTTACTTTCTGGCATTTCCAACAACAGGGACTTCTTTTATGTTTGATTTTTCTTTAGCAGAACATAACTCATACCCTGTGCAAAACCACACTGGGCATCACACTGTTGGCTGGACAGTGCTCATTATGGGGTGTTTGGCATCCTGCATACCAGTCTTGTACTATTAGGCTGAGTTTTTATTCATTTCACCATAAAAGCTCATTGAACCTGAGGTAATATCAGCTTTTTACCAAATTTATACCAGTTTCAATACCACATACCTGTCCCAAAGGCAAAAATTGATTTTGGACAAAATATCAGGACCAAGCTGGTATGAATTTTTTAAAAAGTAAACAACACTAGGACCAAGCTGGTGTGTTCACAAGTCATACCAGACCAACACTGGTATAGACATATGGTTCATGCTTGATACATTGTCTTCTTGAAACCTAGAACTGGACACCGCTGGTTTTGCTGGATGATCAGGATTTTGTATAGTATTTGTTGTTTCGTTCATGATCAGCATTCAAGGGTTAACAAGCAAGCAAACACAAAGAGCTACAACTGAAGTATGTTGAAAGAAACAAAGGGAAGACACACAGGCAAGTGGACATATATGTGGCTTTTACTCTATTGAACTGTATAGAATAGTAAAAATGAGCAAAACATAAAAGGGAACAAACTATTCATTGAAGAAATTTTAGCTCAACTGAAACCTTTAGGTTTGATAGATGATGAATGAGATGCATGTCTGCAACGCAACTTGAGTTCAGATCCACAAAGGCCGTCAATAGACATATAGTGAAGTATCCTTGAACCCTGCAGCAGCTTTATGCTTTTCAAAAAGTTCCTCAACAGCTCTGATATATTGCCCATGTAGTACTGCAATCTGCACGGTAATAACAAAATCACTCACCCTCTGAGCTCCTGGTGTGTAGTAATTTTGAAAATGCAAGTGCCAAGAACACCAATGGACATGAATGCTGAACTTAGAGTTGAACATCAATATCCCATTCATCAAATCCTTACTTCTCTAAATGGACTATCATCACATATTTAGTGAATGTGTGTGGAAACTGTGGAAATAAAAGTGAGGTGCTGAACCCCTCTGAAAAAATGAGTTGTCTTGACCTGATAAGCACCTAGAGCAGTGGCTAGTTACAGGTCCCTGATTATATCTAGGTTATTGTGACAGGTATATGAAAGCTGCATGCTTGGGTACTTAAAAGACTATGAGGATTCTCAATACCTCAGAAAATTTAAACTCAAAGCAAGCAACTCTCCTCTGACAGAGCGAGCTGTCTTACCTCTTCATTCGTTGGACTTGGATTTTTGGTAACATTGATTGGCTTGCCAACTACAAAATACATGGGCTCCTGGAATGGCACTGGCCCTCTGCAAACAATAGTAGGAAGGTCATTCACAGCACACGATACTCATTCTGAAGCCAGAAGTTTCTATTTCAATGCTTGTCTCAAGCATGGACACAGAAATCTCCTGGAAACAATTCAAAATGCTAAATTCTATCTTTTCAGTTCACTGCCTGCTGCAAGCTGAAGTATGCATTGCAGGTACTCTCAATCTTGAATTGCACAGTTCTAATTGGGCACTGAATTCCAATCGAGCTTTTCTGGTCAGCAACCAGCAAGTGGACACGTCTATATCCCACTGTGTGACCAGTTTGGCCCTAAACAATGATATGGTGACCAATAGCCTCATTTGCAGGTTCATAGCTCAGACACATAAATCAACAGCAAGGAACTGTATGTTATACCCAAATCTGCCCCAAAACACAAGGGGGGTGAAGCCAAGTTTGCGAGACATTTGATTGTACCACTTTCCACTTGGCTTCCACCAGCGGTATGTATTTGTCTGGACAACCACATCAAGCAAGCTTAATGTCACATAGAACCACCTACTTAAGGCAAGGTCTAACAATTTTAAAATCAGCAGAAAATGAACAGAACCTTGTGGTGCCCAGCAACTGCTGTCTCAATTCTCATTAAGAACTGAACTACAAGTTTCACTGCCATCTCTGAGATTGCAAGTGAAATCCTGTCCAGGGAGCAATCAGATAATAGAAGTGGTGGGTCATACTTGGCCAAAGCAGAAACAAGGCACCACTGCAGCACCTGCTTGGATTGCAACTTTCACAAAGCCAAACCTATTCTTGAGGTATACAACCTGCCAAGTTCAGGAAGCTCAGTAAGGTACCTCCTTCAACAATATCCATATGCTCAAGCCTGATGCAGATGCTGCTCTTGATTGTCAGAAAACTTCACACAGATTGAAAACTATTCTATGCATGTCTACTATCACTTAAACTATAAATTGACAAACTTTGACCCATTCGACAGAAGGTACATTTCTGTACAATGATCTGATGCCAGTCACATGCCTGTGACCAGTAAGCAGCCTGCTGCTATATAAGAAGAAAATTCAAGTTTGCAATAGGGTACAGTGCAACCTCCCGATCAGGCTCCATGTACAAGCACTCCTGTACACCACCTGGTACAAGTATGCAACTGTATCCTTCTTCAAGAAGCTTGGAAAAGTGCCTCCTTGATACAGGCACCAGGCCTAACCAGGTCCAAATATGCCGTATAATTGGTGTCCAGAATACCTGCATTCCCCCCACCCCAAAAGGTCAGATACACCACTGACTTTTTAATCTCAATATTCATGAATCACCCAGTTAGTGTTGGATATCAAATGAGCTCTTTTATTCCCAATAATGCACACCTTTTACAACAAAGTTCAGGAACTGTTTTTAAAGAGGATCTGGTCAGAAGTGAGGTAGAGAAATTTAGGCAATTACCTAAGTTATCACCAGGCACAAATTTTGTGACACTTCTGCAAAGAATAGGCTCCACACTAAAGTTTGAAGAATACTTCCAATACATCACAAGGTACAGAAGATAGAGGGAGTCCTTGGCAAGAGGGATGTGAAAACAAGGGAAGTGTGGTCTAGATCAAAAAGCAGCCAGTGCTGAAGAGTCTTGGGTTACAAGGTAGAGCAAGAAAGTGACTCACTGCAGTACTTGCAAGAGCACGTATCTTGGTCAATGGCAAAAAGCCACTTTGAGGAGTCAGTACAATAATACCAACGGGCAGCACTGAATGTGGCTCTGCTGCAATCACTGCCCACCTCAAGCACAGATTATTGCTCAGAATCATGAGGTGTTGTTAATTTATTCATTCATCTTTGTGCTTCAAGAAAGGGACTTACTGGCCCTAATCTCCTGTTGGTAGAGTGCAGACCATGCAACAATGAGCATTTGGCGGGCATGTAAAGATTCTTTCTTTCAGAGGAACAGATTGGCATTATTCTACAAGCACTCATCAAGTGGAAGAGCTTACAGAACTGGAATATGTAAATAGCCATCAGGAGAGACATATGAGCAGCAAAAGTACAGGCTGTGCCAAACTCACCATAACAACCATCTGAGTTAAGATGACCTTCATCCTCAAAAACCACTGTGATAGGAAAATACTTTGGTGCATACTTACAAATGAACCTGCTCCCCAAGGACAAAAAATTCATGGTGAATCCCCATCAAGGTCACATTAGCAGGACAGATGGTGCTTCAAATTTCTGCTGCAGATGCAGTAACATTAAGAAGCAGTAATCATGACCTCTGAACATAGAATGTCCACAATAGGACTGCCAGACAATGCAAGATTTTGATGAAATTTTGTTTCAAGATTACAACAAGGCTCCCTGAACTGAAAATGACTCTAAAGTCTTGCTAGTCTGAAACTGTTCTGTAGGTGTTCTGACCGCAATGATTCTATCACTTGCATCTTTTTTACAAGAAAGCTCTCCCTTTCTTTTCCACAGTAAAGAATTCTCTGCCAAGAACCCTTGCAAGAATAAACTGACAGCCATATAAAAACCTGGCTTTGACGGCAAAGCACATCAGCTATTTCTTGATAGAAAAGACCACAAGTACAGGCAAATGGATTACAAGAGCAGAATAGACCACGTGCAAGAGACCACAGAAAAATGAGGGGCATGCAGACGCTTACTTTGCAACGATTTGACCCACAGGCCCGTCCGATCGGGCTGGAATGAAAACCAGCGCAATCCACACTGCCAGCAATCTGTTTCCCAATCACAAGTTTCTCGTCTTCATCATCTCAGTTCTGGGAAACGAACCAGATAGATAGCACAGAGTCCTGGCTTCTGGCTCAAAAAAGATCGAAGTGAAGCAAACCTAACAGACGAACAGAGGCTGACAAAATATACAATCCGCCCGTTTGCAGATTGCCATCGAAGCTCGCGAACGAGTCATCAAACTACAGGCTCTGCGAACAACGAGACAGGAATCTGGCGTGAATCTGCTGCTCTGGAGTACATTCCTTCAAACGGCTAAAACTGGCTCATGGGGCAAACATCTGGTAAACGTAGCACCTATATACCTTCTTGAATAAAGTCGCTCGCTCGTTCCCTCGGGATTTTCCCTGACTTCAGGCATTTAGAAAACACGTGGGGTATAGAGCTCCGCAACGAGAAGAAAAGAAGAGGAAAAGTTATGACGACAGCAGATCGACGAACAAAGGGAAGAAAGAAATCAGAGGAAAAAATCTTACGTAATCGCCCAGGTGCTGCGTAAATTTGTAAGAATGAGCCCAGCGACGAAGAAATTGACATGAATACCTCCCATCCACATAAGAAGCGCCAGATGATTCCAAATTCTTGTCCTGCCAGTTCCTTTCTCCAGCTCCTTAACGCTGCTGCCTGCCATAACTTCCAAAGATGACTGGGGCGCGGACAGGACAACAATCTGGCGAGCTACAACCTTCTCGCCCGGCAGAGGGTTTGAAAAAGTGAGAAGGTAGGTTGAAGAAACCTCCAAAGGCAAGAGTGGGAGGATCGAGAGGTAATTATGTTGCACCGGGTGGGGTGGAGTGCATAGACGAGCTTTCTTTTTTCTTCTTTTGCCTCTTGATAAGAATCAAGCATCTTCAACAGCTGAAGATTGCAAAGAAAATAATGTCTCTCATTGAAGATGTCCCTAGTTTATGGTGGTAAAAAGCGGTTCATTCGATGTTGGAGTCTAGGGTTTCATATGGTCGGTCAATAGTCTAATCATCTGTTCCTCCCTCAGTCCACACAAATTTGAGAGTTTGTTATGAATGTTTAGTCTCACTAGTGGTACCCGTGACCTTTGGACACCCGTGGCTACGCCACTCCAGCCACCATGAACGCTCTGTTTGGTCGCCATAATCGGAAATTTTCCCAAAATAACACTCGTGGGTCCCACCCTAAGGCATTTATATCCCCATAGATAAAAACAATATTGTGACTTAGCACAGTGGTCCCGACCAACGTTGTGCGGGTATCAGAACCAGCCGTGTGTACCCTTAGGTTATTAGTCCGGGTATTTACTCCCTTACCCGACGGGGGTGAAAAAACCCAAAACCCCAGTTCTGACATTTTGAACCTTGGTTCCCGAAAGTTTTGGAAATTTTCGAAAACATGCTCCTC